>Ga0302292_1000838_pt1 | contig 20773 bp, 18 predicted proteins | sample III_Fen_N2_1_FD_194553 | JGI IMG/M metagenome (GOLD analysis project Ga0302292, IMG submission 194553) | Peat permafrost microbial communities from Stordalen Mire near Abisko, Sweden - III_Fen_N2_1 | ecosystem: Environmental > Terrestrial > Soil > Wetlands > Permafrost | place: Sweden: Abisko...
AAATCAACATTATTACGCTCTGCAATTTTTGCAATCAGTTCGGTGGTTACAATGGTTTTTACGATAAACTCGTTACCTAAAAGTTTGCCGCTTTCTTTACGCTTGCTGATGATGTAATAAATAAATACCAACGCAGTCTGATTTCCATTCAGGATAATGAACTTTCCCTTATCATTTTTAACGGCAACACCAATACGATCAGCATCAGGATCTGAAGCCAATACAACATCGGCATCAGTTTCAACAGCCTTGGCAATAGCCATGGCAAGTGCGGCTGTTTCTTCCGGATTTGGTGAAATAACCGTTGGAAAATTACCATCCACCACATCTTGTTCAGGAACATTGATAATATTGGTAAATCCAAAAGCACGCAATGCCGCAGGAATCATGCGAACACCAGTTCCATGAATTGGGGTATATAAAATTTTTAAATCTTTTTGCCTTTGAACAACTTCAGGAGAAATGGAAACGGTTTTTACTTTTTCGAGGAAAAGCTTGTCCATATCTGCTCCCAAAATGGTAATCAGACTTTTATCGCCCTTGAATTTGATGTCGGCAGCCTTAACTTTCAACACCTCGTCAATAATATTTTCGTCGTGCGGCGATACAATCTGTGATCCATCGTCCCAGTATGCTTTATAGCCATTATATTCCTTCGGATTGTGGGAGGCGGTAAGGATAATTCCACTCTGGCAACCTAATTCGCGAATAGCAAACGACAATTCCGGAGTTGGCCGTAAATCTTCGAACAAATAAACTTTGATGCCATTGGCCGAGAAAATATCAGCACTTGTTTCAGAAAACAGGCGGCTGTTATTTCGGCAGTCGTAGCCAATCGCCACTTTAATTTCAGGAAGGTTCCCAAATTCTTTTTTCAGGTAATTACTTAATCCCTGAGTTGCAGCTCCAACGGTATAAATATTCATTCGGTTGGTTCCGGCACCCATGACACCACGCAGACCACCGGTACCAAATTCAAGATCGCGGTAAAAAGAGTCAATCAATTCGGTTGAGTCTTCGTTGTTGAGCATCCGGCGTACTTCAGCCTTTGTTACTTCATCATATACATCAGTCAGCCATTCAGCGGCCCTAAGTTTTACACTTTCTAATACTTCCTGATTCGTTGCCATATCGTTAATTTATTTTCTGAAAATATTCTATTAAACTATCCCTCCAATGCGGAATTTGTAATCCAAAAATAAGTTTAATTTTCGATTTATTCATGACGCTATATGCCGGCCGCTGGACTGGAGAAGGATAATCTTCGGACGCAATGGGTTTCACCAAACAATTGATTTTTGCAATATCGAAAATTGCCTTTGTGAAATCGTACCAACTGGCAACACCCTCATTGGAATAGTGATATATTCCGGGAACGAATGACTTATTCCCATTTTCGACAGATGAAATTATCGTTAAAACCGCGGCCGCCAAATCGGCAGCATTGGTTGGAGAGCCAATCTGATCGACAATAACACCAAGTTCATCTCTTTCATTTCCTAACCGAATCATGGTTTTAACAAAATTATTTCCAAAAGCAGAATACAGCCACGAAGTGCGGATAATCAAACTTTCAGGATTGAATTTCTGACATAAAACTTCACCTTCAAGTTTGGTTTTTCCATAAGCTGACTGCGGATCAACCGGATCGTCTTCCTTGTAAGGTCTGGGTCCTCTACCATTGAATACATAATCTGTTGAAACATGAATCATTTTACAACCAATTTCGGCTGATTGTTTGGATAAAATTCCAACAGCAGTTGCATTCAGCAAGGTTGCCATTTCGATATCTGTTTCAGCCTTATCAACAGCGGTATAAGCAGCGCAATTAATCAGAAATTGTGGTTGAAAAGCGGCCAGATAACTAGCTACTTTTAATGAATGGGTAATATCAAGTTCATCAACATCGGTAAAAGCAAATACTATATCAGGAAAAAGACCAGAAATTCTTCGGATTTCAGAACCTAACTGACCATTGGCGCCAGTAACCAACACTTTTGTCCTCATAATTCAAATTTGAAATTCATTTCCGCCTCAGACAGGACAGGATGCACTTTGTCTTTGTCTGATATAACTTCCAGTTCCGCCGATAGTTTCCAATCAATATTCAATGCCGGATCATCAAAACGAATACCTCTTTCTGCCTGAGGATTGTAAAATTCGTCGCATTTATAAGAGAATATGGCGTATTCGCTCAAAACAGAGAACCCATGAGCAAAACCCTTCGGAATATAAAATTGTTTTTTGTTACTGGCACTAACAATTAAGCCATACCATTGCCCAAATGTTGGAGAGCCTGTGCGCAAATCAACGGCAACATCGTAAACAGTACCGCGAACAACACGAATTAATTTGGTCTGAGCGTAAGGTGCAAGCTGGTAATGCAAACCACGAATAACACCAAAATGCGATTTAGACTCATTATCCTGTACAAAATTGGAAATCAATCCATTTTGAGCGAACTTGGTTTCACTAAAGCTTTCAAAAAAGTATCCCCGTTCGTCAGCAAAAACCTTAGGCTCTATAATCAGCAGACCTGGGATGGGGGTTTCAATTATCTTCATTCTTGTTCTATTTTCTTTTAAAACGATAAAACTTTCCGGTTAGCAAGCTTCATCAAATATTCTCCATATTGATTTTTCATTAATGGCTCAGCCAACTTTAGCAATTGTTCTTTGGAAATATACCCTTTCAAAAAAGCTATTTCTTCAATACACGACACTTTTAAACCCTGACGTTCTTCTATGGTGTGAATAAAATTTGAAGCCTGCATCAAACTTTCATGTGTACCGGTATCAAGCCAGGCAAAACCACGTCCAAGCAATTTCATATTTAAACGTCCTTCTTCCAGATAAACCCGGTTCAAATCGGTAATCTCCAACTCACCTCTTTTCGAAGGTTTTAATGCAAGCGCCTTTTTCACCACATCGTTGCTGTAAAAATACAATCCGGTAACTGCATAATTCGATTTGGGTTGCAACGGCTTTTCTTCAATCGACAATACTTTCCCGGTATCATCAAACTCAGCAACACCATATCGTTCAGGGTCATTCACATAATACCCAAAAACAATAGCGCCATCTTTTAAGGCCGCTGCTTCTTCCAAAATTGAACTAAAATTATAGCCGTAGAAAATATTATCGCCCAGAACCATGCAAACGGAATCGTCGCCAATAAACTGTTCTCCAATGGTAAAAGCCTGTGCCAATCCATCAGGTGATGGTTGTATGGCATATTCAAGTTTTATTCCCAACTGATGACCATCTTCCAACAAATCCTGATACAAATGAATATCCTTTGGTGTTGAAATAATCAGGATTTCTCGAATTCCGGCCAGCATTAAAACCGACAACGGATAATAAATCATTGGCTTGTCGTAAATCGGTATAATTTGTTTCGAAATACTTTTTGTTATCGGATACAAACGAGTACCAGATCCACCTGCTAAAATGATTCCTTTCATCTTTATATGTTTTGTATTTGTTTAATACTAATTAAAAACTTCAATCGTCTTTCAAAACCTTCCATCATCCAACCTTCAGATTTACAACCATCTACCATTAATAATTCAAAAATATTTTTTAATACAACTGGCAATTTGATTGGGAACAAAGAAAGATAAATAATTGCAAGTCTCATTTTAACCTGTTTCATATTGTGAACAATCAAAAATAAGGATTATTGTTCTGCACCAACATAAAAAAGAAAAATTAGGCTAAATTTCTGTTTGCCGAAAATAGAAGAAATCCAAAACATGAATTATTTGGCCACTATAGTATCAGACAAAAAACATTGAAAATCTTTGTTTTATAGTGGAATAGTCTTAATTTTGCCGCGCGTTATTTTAATATATAGTCTAACTCATTAATTAATTGATTATTAAATGGTAGAAAACAACACAGAGAACCTTGATCCAAAGGTTGAACTCGAACAACAGGAAGCTGTTGAAACACAAGCTGTAGTAGCTGAAGAAGCTGTTGCACCAACAGAAGTCGTAGTTGAAGAAACTATTACTCCTGAAGAAATTGAAGAACCAGCAGTTGAAGTAATTGAAGAACCAGTAATTGAAGAAATTGCTGAAGCACCTGCGGAAGTGGTTGAAGAAGTTGTTGCTTCGGTAGAAGTTGCAAAAGAAGAAGTTGTTGCTCAGGCAGAAGAAAAAGCAGCAGAATTTGCTGAGCCAGTAGTTATTCCGGTTGCAAAAAAAGTAAAAGCAGCAAAAGCTGTTGTAGCAGAACCAGCTGAATTTGACTGGGATGCATTGGAAGAAGAAGACAAAGGATTCAGTGGAAAAACAAAAAAAGATCTTGAAACTCTTTATGAAAAAACTCTGACAACTGTTCAGGAAAAAGAAGTAGTTGAAGGAAGAGTTATTTCAATGAATAAACGTGAAGTTGTCATTGACATTGGTTACAAATCAGATGGTATTGTAAGCTTAAACGAATTCCGTTACAATCCTGAATTAAAACCGAAAGATGTCGTTGAAGTTTACATCGAAAGCCTAGAAGATTTAAAAGGCCAGATGATCCTTTCGCACAAAAAAGCCAGAGCATTACGCTCATGGGATCGTGTAAACGAAGCTCTTGACAAAGATGAAGTAATCAAAGGTTTCATCAAATGTCGTACTAAAGGCGGTATGATCGTTGATGTATTCGGAATCGAAGCATTCTTGCCAGGTTCACAGATTGATGTGAAACCTATCCGCGATTACGACATGTATGTTGGCAAAACAATGGAATTCAAAGTAGTTAAAATCAATCACGAATTCCGTAACGTAGTAGTTTCTCACAAAGCATTGATTGAGGCTGAACTCGAATTGCAGAAAAAAGAAATTATCTCTAAACTTGAAAAAGGACAAGTACTTGAAGGTACTGTTAAAAATATCACCTCATACGGTGTATTTATCGATCTTGGTGGCGTAGATGGTTTAATCCATATTACCGACCTTTCCTGGGGCCGCATTACTCATCCAAACGAAATCGTTGAATTGGATCAGAAATTGAATGTTGTAATTCTCGACTTCGATGATGATAAAAAACGTATCGCTCTTGGATTGAAACAATTAACTCCTCACCCATGGGATAGCCTTGGCGCTGAATTGAAAGTTGGAGATTCGGTTAAAGGTAAAGTAGTGGTTATGGCCGACTACGGCGCATTTGTTGAAATCGCTGCCGGAGTTGAAGGTTTGATCCACGTTTCTGAAATGTCATGGTCGCAGCACTTACGCAGCGCTCAGGACTTCCTGAAAGTTGGCGACGAAATCGAAGCTCAGATCTTAACTTTGGACCGCGAAGAACGCAAAATGTCTTTGGGCATCAAACAATTGAAATCTGATCCATGGCAGGAAATCGACACTGTATTTGGTGTTGGAACAAAACACAAAGCTACAGTTCGCAACTTCACCAATTTCGGCGTATTTGTTGAAATTCAGGAAGGCGTTGACGGTTTGATTCATATTTCTGACTTGAGCTGGACCAAGAAAATCAAGCATCCATCTGAATTCACTTCTATCGGTTCTGAAATTGATGTTGTTGTTTTAGACATCGACAAAGACAACCGTCGTTTGAGCTTAGGTCACAAACAATTGGAAGAAAATCCATGGGATGTATTTGAAACTATCTTCTCGGTTGATTCAGTGCACGAAGGAACCGTTGTTGAATTATTCGACAAAGGTGCAACTATCGCTCTTCCTTATGGTGTTGAAGGTTTCGCCACTCCACGTCACTTAGTAAAAGAAGACGGAAGTCAGGCTCAGCTGGAAGAAAAGATGGAATTCAAAGTCATTGAATTCTCGAAAGCAGCCAAAAGGATCATTCTTTCTCACTCAAGAGTATTTGAAGATGAGAAAAAAGCTGAAGAAACAGCAAAACGGAAAACTCAGGCTAAAGCTCCAGCTAAAGCTGTAAAACAAGTGAAAGAAGTCAACAGTGCTGAAAAGACTACACTTGGAGATATTTCTGAATTGGCTGCTCTGAGATCTCAGATGGAAGCTGACGAACAGAAAGAAAATTAGTCTGTTTTTGGTGTAAATAAATCCATCAGAATTTATTAAATTGCATCTATGGATTTCGAAATAACAAAAATAGCAGACTATACACTCATAAAAGTACTGAATGACAGACTGGATTCTAATAATGCTCCGGATCTGAAATCAGAACTTGTAGTAATAAGTACGACCGGCGAGAAAAACATCGTTCTGGATGTCAGTAATTGTGAATATTGTGATTCTTCAGGCTTAAGCGCCATCTTGGTTGCGAACCGGCTTTGCGAAGATGCAATCGGAACATTTATATTGACTGGCCTTCAGCCCGATGTTGAGCAGATTATCAGGATTTCGATGTTGCATACTGTTTTGATTATTACCCGAACAGTTGATGAAGCAACTCATCTCCTGAGTGAAAAGGAAAAACTCTAGTCTGACATGTCGGATTCAGTAATGCCATTTCAACTGACCATTCTAGGTACCAGTTCTGCATTACCTACATCAAACAGATATCCAACCGCCCAGATACTCAATGTATCGGGGCGGTTTTTTTTGATCGATTGCGGAGAAGGTACGCAAACCCAAATGCGGAAATATAAGATTGGCTTCTCCAAAATCAATCATATTTTTATTTCTCACCTTCACGGCGACCATATTTTTGGGTTGATCGGGCTCATTTCAACCTTCGCCCTAATTGGCCGCGAAAACGATTTGCACATCTATTCTCACTCCGAATTGCAAAAGTTCCTATCGCCCCAGATTGAGTTTTTGTATGCTGACGATCTCCCGTTTAAAATCATCTTTCACCCCTTAAATTTCAAAAAGGAGCAGCAGATTTTTGAAGACTCAAAAGTTATAGTTTACTCATTTCCTTTAGATCACCGGATTTCAACCTGCGGATTCCGATTCGAAGAAAAACCTGCTTTGCCCAATTTATTACCTGAAAAGATTAATGAATACCAGATTCCAATCAGAGAGCGCCAGCGAATTAAAGAAGGAGGAGATTTTACTACAATCGATGGTCGTGCTATTCCACATACTGAACTGACGAAAAACAAACATCGGGCACGAACCTTTGCCTTTTGCAGCGACACCCGCTACAATGAATCGTACATCGAATCGGTGCGGAATGTGGACTTGCTTTATCACGAAGCGACCTTTGCCAAAGACAATAAGGATTTGGCACATACCACCTATCACTCAACGGGCGAAGATGCCGCCCGAGTTGCACAAAAAGCTGAAGTTGGCAAGTTAATTATTGGGCATTTTTCGGCCAGGTATAAAGACCACAATGATATCCTGAAGGAAGCTCAGATGATTTTCGGAAATACTGAAGCAATTACTGAAGGTGAAGTATTTTCTGTTAATAAATAACTTTCCCGAAATTATTCTTCGAAAAAGTCTTTATTGAAATTCACCAAATACAAGCGCTCGGTCGGGCGGGTAAAGGCGGTGTAAAGCCACCGCATAAATTCAATGTTGATCATTTCTTCGGTCAGGTAGCCCTGATCGACAAAAACTGCTTTCCATTGGCCACCCTGCGCCTTATGGCAGGTAACAGCATAAGCAAATTTAACCTGAAGTGCATTAAAATAAGGGTTTTCCTTGATCTTTTCCCAACGCTTTTTCTTGCTCCGGATGTCCAGGTAATCTTCAGAAACAGCATCGTATAATTTGCGGTTTTGCTCGCTGGTCAAGGATGCCGATTCGATAGCCAGCGCATCGAGTATGATTTTGCAGTCAATTTCAATGTCCGGATAATCGATCAACCGAAGACTAACATTCGCAAATCGAAAACCGTACAAATCTTCGTATTTCCCAATCGAAATAATTTCAGCAATGTCTCCATTGGCAATAAAATCGATTTTTTCATTGGCTTCGAGCCAGAAATAGTTATTCTTCACTACCATGATCAGATCGCCAACCGAGATGTCGGCTTCTTTGTACAAAATGGTGCTACGTATACCCTCGTTGAATTTATTAGCCCGTTTGTTCGACCGGGTAACAACAATGGTCTCAAACAGCCCGAAACGATCGTAACAAGTCGATATCTCTTCAATCAGATCGGCTCCGCTAAGTCGCCGGATATCATCAAACCCTTTTAATTCCAACTGAAAATAACCCGGAGAAAAATAGCTATCGGTAATCAGGTTTCGAATCATGGTTGCATTGTGCAAAATTCCGGAGTTTTGATTTTGCCTGACTACATCGGTTAATTCGTATTCAAAAACAGCCCGATCGTAAAACTCAAGTTCGACACGCGACAAAGCCGGGCTGATGTCGAGCCCAACCGGCGGAAGCTGTGCTGTATCTCCAACCAATATTAATCGGCAATTTGAGCCAGAATAAACATATTCAATCAAATCTTCGAGCAAACGTCCGGAACCAAAAATGGACGATTCGGCGTTCGAGTTGGGAACCATCGAAGCCTCGTCGACAATGAAAAAAGTATCTTTAAAAAGGTTTTTGTTCAGTACAAAACGGCCAAATCCGTCGCTCGATGATTGCTGGCGATAAATATTTTTATGAATGGTATAGGCATTTTGCCCTGTGTAGCCCGACAAAACTTTCGCAGCACGCCCTGTTGGAGCCAGCAAAACCGAGCGGAATTTAAATGCGTTAAAAGTTGCGACCAGCGCACTCAACATAGTTGTTTTACCTGTACCGGCATAACCTTTCAGGAGAAAAACAGAATCCAAATCAGACCCACCAATAAAATCAGCGAACCTCAGGGAAAGTTCCTCCTGCCCTTTCGTTGGCTCTTTTCCTAAATGCCTGATTATTTCCGACTGGATGTGTTTCGTTATCATGATGGGTTAAAATAATGGGAACTAAAGATAAGGTATATTTGATTGACGCATTGAAGAATTGTTCTACACAAATAGCACAAATCATTTTGGAGTAATTTTGAATATTATTTCAACAATAAAGTCTCACAACAAAATGGCAGGTATTCCAGATAAATTTATCAGTATTCATTCTCTCCTTTTATTGCTTTTTCATAATCAGGCGCTTTTAGCAATGGCCAGAAATCGCTCTTGGGACGTAATTTACCAAAAGAATTCCAATAAGCTTCTTTTGTCATTCCGTCGTAATTAATACTTCCATATTTGTATTGTTCAATCTCAAATTGATTATGCAATATCAATATTACAGTAATAATGCGTAATGTGCTATAAAGATATTTTCCGGATTGTCTTGCTGTTGTAAGCAGCACTGCAAAAGGAATTGCCAGAATTAGATAAGAATCAATCATTGCTCTTTGCCCAAATCCTCCACCATACCACCAACACCACCAAGATAATACAACATAGGTATTTAAAACAATAAAAGCAGACACTGCCCATGATAATTCCTTCATTTTTCTATACAAAAATGGTACGCCAATAACCGCCAGAAACATCATAGGAGTATAAATAAACCAACCTTTTCGGTAACTGAAGAGTCCATTTAAAATTTGAGGATTACCAAAAAAGAATGTTTCTTTTGTATATGAATAATACAGAAAATTACCTGTAATTGCTTTCCAGTAAACAAATTGTGGCATCCAAACTAAAAGAAAAGCTAAAAACATCAATAGGAGCCAATGAAAATGCCTGAAAAAGAACTGAAACTTTTGACTAATTGATTGCCACGATTTCACATCATACAAGAAGAAAAAAACAAGAATTATTACATTTGTTGGTCGAACTAACGATATCAATCCTGCTAAAGCTCCTACCCATATTAATGATGTTAACTTGGGTAATTTATGCCATAAAATGGTTAGCCATACAAAAATACTTATTAAGGTAAAACTGTATAAGTGCGACATCGTGGCCTCCCGGCTTGCATAATAGGTGAGATTTGTTCCAAGCACTACTGCTAAAATTGTGAGTGCCGTAATGTTATCAGAAAACAAACTTAGCAGAATTTTACGAAGAAAGATGAGTCCTAAAACCAGATAAAAAAGTGCACCAACCAACAAAGCTATTTTATATGGCGCAGAATATCCATAAGCTGGATATCCGAACAGTTTAGCAAAAAGGTGCCCAACGAAAAAGGAAGGAGCATATAAAATTGACATACCCATTGTGGTCTTAATAACATTTCCACCATTGGGTGACTTTTCTGGCCAAAATATACCATTCGCGAATGTCTCCTTTTTCTCTAATCGAATGTCATCAAAAATGAATGTCGCTGGCAAATAAGCATAATAGCTTATAACATCCCAGTAAATAACTTGCTTCTCCTGCCTCCAACCCTTTGAGCTAAACATGAGTATTGAAACAACAAGGACACAAATAATGATACTGTAAGTAGACAGTTTTCTATTTTGGATTTTCATAAAAGTCTATTTTAAACCTAAGACTCCATATTTAAAAATAGTCCATAAGATTTTAAATGCATCAGTATTGCGCAATTTTTTGCCTTCACCATAATTTCGTGGAAAATATTTAACGGGAACTTCAGCTATATTATTCTTTTTTATTCGGAGAGCTTTAATAATAAGTTCGGCTTCGAAGCCAAATCTGTCTTCCATTAAGTTAATTTTCTGATAGAGATTCCGGTGGATCAATTTATACCCACAGGCCATATCAGTGAGTTTAACATTAATAACCACTGAAGTGAGGTTAGTGAAAATTTTATTTCCCCAATAACGTTTGTATGAGGCCAATGGTCTGGGTATTCCCGGTAAATATCTGGAGCCGTTAATAAACTCAACACCAAGGAGATTCATTGCATTTACCATTGACGGAATATCAGATGGGCTTAGCTCTAAATCAGAATCCTGAATCAAAAATACATCTCCTTTTGCAATGGAAATTCCAGCTTTTACAGCAGCTCCCTTCCCCTTATTAAAATCATGTTTTAAAAGCACAAATTCAGGTTTATCTTTAATAAATAAAGAAACAACATCGAAAGAATTATCTGTTGAACAATCATCCACAATAACATATTCAACAGCTATCAAAGAATCAGGATATTGAACGTTTATTAGCTGTTCAAGTAAAGTAATGATATTGCTGCCCTCATTATATAATGGAATAATAATACTAAGTTTCATTCTTTAATAATTTAGTTTATTTGGTAAATGACCATCATTTCCGCTGAAAGATATAAATCTCATAATCATATGCATTCAAAGTTTTAAACGGATGTTCAGGGACAAATTTCTTCAGAAGCTCAAATGAGTCGTTCTGTAACATATGATCCAACGGTAACTGACCTTCATTGGGTCCAAAGTGTGCATCCCATATCACAATGGCTTCTGCAGGTATTCCATTTTGAGGATTCTCTCTATCATCTACCAATTCATGAACTTGTTGGCGATCAAATGGATCTTTCCCTAAATAATGAGGAATTAAGGGATCATAAAAATAGATTAAATGCTTATCCAGTTTTTCTTCTTTCAACCAATCACAGCTCAATTCTATTAGTTTTTCATCATCACCAATTCGAATAGGTATCTTATATTTCAAGAACGGATACCACACAATTAAACAAGCACTTACTGAAATAACAATTAGGGATAATACTTTACGTCTAGTCAGACGTTCCAGTAGCTCGTGCAGACCCCTCGTTGCAATTAATGCTGCAAGAGGAACAACTCCAGCAATTACCCTGATCAATCCCAGAGACCTTCCTTCCCAGAGCCATCTAACTACAGAATGAGCTGCAAAGTATACAATGAAACCTCCTATAACAATTAGGTAGAAATAGTGCTCATTAGTAATTTTCCTGAAATTTTTAATGAGTGCAAAAGAAGAAAATGCAATCCCAAATAATGTAAAAAACAAAATTGGAATACCCAGAATACCTTCAATATTTTTAACAAAATGAAACAAAGAACCAGTACCATAAATTCCAAGATCACCACCACCTTGTGACTGGGGAAAAATCCAGAAAAAATCGTGATAAACAGGCCAGCCAATCAGACTAAATAATAAAAATCCAAAACCAAGAAACGGAATTGCACGAAACTCCTTCTTCCAGAAATAAGCAACCAGAAACAAAGGTAAAAGTACAAACCCTTCGTTTCGGGCAAAAGGAAGTAGTGAAATAACAATTGCAGAAAGTATAAAACGATTTTTAATGAAGCACCATACGGCAGAAATTAGAACCAAGCCAAATAAAGGTTCTGTTAGCCCTGAAGGTATTATAATAAAATAGATTGGCGCAAATAATAGCATCAAAACAGCCATATAACTAGCATGCCAGTTATGTATTTTGGCAATATCATATACAAAAAATGCTGACAAAATTGCCACGAAAACATTAAATATCTTGATGCCCATAAACCCAAATTGCGAGAATGGAGAACTCAAAATATTAAACACCGGTTTTCCCCACAAATCCAGGAAAAGAGACGGATATTTAAATGCATACCGCGAAATGCGATAATGAACGTAACTGTCAGCCCCTCCCCAGTTTCCTTTGGAATAGAAGGAGAAGAGCAGAAAAAAAAGAGCAGAAATAGTTATAAAAATAAGAGCAAGCCGATTATTAATTTTATTCATGATAGCTTGTAATTTATATCTCAATTTTGATTTTTCAATTTGATTCTGTTTTTTGCACTACACAAATTACAGATAAACCTAAATAACGTCCAAAAAGCCAATCAACAACTTTCCAAACTGGTACGAGCTTATCATACAAACGCATTTGTCCGCCGGGGATGGAGTTTTTCCGCATCAGTTTCCCTGAAACAAACCAGCCCAGAATTCCTATTACATTGAAATATTGACAATGAGTAATCTTAAAACCCGGAATCGACATTAACTTCTTAAGGCTTTTTGGAGTATAACGTCTTTGATGCTCCAACGCAACATCGAATTTATTAAAAAGCAATTGAAATGCAGGAACCAGAATTACCAGCTTGCCACCTGGTTTGAGCAACTTATGGCAATTTCTAATTGATTGTTCATGATCTGGAACATGTTCGAGTACATTTAAGGCGAACACGGTATCAAATTGTCCAATCAGATGAGGGTATTTTTGTTCCAGTTCCTTTTCAGCAAAATCGAGCGTAAAAAGTCCTTTTAAATTATCGAAACCACTAAACTTACTTTCCAGAATCCTGAAATAATCAGCACTCAAATCACACAACGAAATTTCGGAGCCATCGTCAAGAAAGTATTTTGAAATATTGCCTATTCCACTCCCAATCTCAAGAATGTTTCCCGAGCAATGTGGCTTGATGGTTTGGTACATCCATTGATTAAATTTCCCTGCATCTGAAATTACTTCCAGTGTTTCGGTGCCGGAATTGAGAATATGTGATTTTGCCATTTTACGTCTTTACTCCATATTACATTATAGTCTACTCCAAATATAAATCTAACTTACTAACAGTCAATGTTTCTTTATTTTTATTCCAAATATAGGTAGCAATTGTTGCATTTTTTGGTATTGAAGCCGGAATCCAAAACTCACCTTCAACAGTCTGTTTTTTATGAAGTTTACCGTCCGGTACCTGATCTTTTAGCCTGAAAGCATTCCAGTAAAGCGTTGTATCTGGAGTTTCGATAGCCAAAACCAAAGCAGCCTCCGAATCTTTCGATTCAAGCGTTACTTCTGTTCGAACAACGGCTTTTTTATATCTTAGGTAGTAAATTTTACCTGCCTGCAAATACAAAGTTTTTGAATATTCATTTTCAGGCGCCATGTGTTCCTGCCCTTTCATATCTAAATTCTGATGGTACTTCCGGATTTTAACCAGGAACGAAACATACTCCTGAAAATCCCAATCGCCACCCTGAAAACATCTGTTGTATGAATAAACTAGTTGAAGGTTAAAGACGGCAAGCACAAAAATCAAGAGAATGATAAGATATCTCTTAACTATATTGAATTCAGGAATAAGTGAATAGATGTAACCTAAGGGAAGTGAAAACAAAACAAGAAACTCAACAAAGTTTCGGCTTCCAAAACCGCATCCAAACGAAAAAATGAACCACGATGCAAAAATGTAGGTAGCAACCAGAAATGTGATTAAGATAACCCAACCGTTCCTTATCTTGTGTTTAATCATTAGCAGCATACCAGCAATGAAAGCCAGATAAAGTGGACTGTACAGAAATAATCCATTGTTAGGAGAAAACCAGAGTTCCAGAATTTTAGGCAATTTCCAATTTGAAAAGCCAAAGCCTTGATACGAATCAGTTATAAAGCTTCCAGATGCATATTTCCAGTATAAAAATTGAGGTAAAAATACAATGAAGGAAGAAGCAAGTAAAATCAGAATTACCCGGAAAGATATAAATCGTTTAACCCGCTGAATAAATTCTGCACTTGAATTACAATCGAGACAAAACAAAAATGGAAAAAGCAAGATATTACTGGGCCGGATTAACACAATCAACGCGAAAAGTAAACTCCAGCAAATAAAATAGATATATGTTCGCCTTGCTTCTCCCGAAAGTATCATTTTGGTCAGCCATGCAATTATTGCAAACAAGGCGAACGAATAAATGTGCGACATTCCGGTACTATCAATCGCATAATAATACAAATTTGTTCCAAAAAAAAGCGTAAGAATAGTGATCCACACGGTACGCTTCCGGTAATAAAAGAGCAAGAATTTTTGAAGAAAAAACAATCCCAGGATGCAATAGAACAAGGCCGACAGATCGGGAACCTTATGATATATTCCTGAAAAACCATCTTGGGGTTGACCCAATATTCCGGCCAAAGTATGAATTATTAAAAAGAAAGGAGCTTGAAGTATAGCCGTTCCGCAGGTATATCTTGAAATTACCTTATTCTTTTCTAAATCGAGTGAAAATCCGAATCCTGTTTTTTCTTCGATCTTTGGGGGGAAGCTTTTTGCATCAAAATCATAGATAAATAGACCCGGAAGGTACACATAATAGCCCGCCTGATCAGCCCACATAGGTGTCATCCAGTTGAAAGTTCCTGATTTGCTATGGCGGTTACTGATTAGCAAGGCCAAAGCCAAGGCAATTAAAATCCAGACTAATACTGTTTTTATCGAATTAAGAAATTTTATGAATTGATTCATTCATACAAAATTATTGATTTGAGTGAATTCATTTTTAAGAACTCAAATTATTCAAAATTAGAAGCTGATTTGAAACTATTATTTCGACCAAAGATTGTATTTCAATACCACATAAAACGCGCGCATGCCATCTTTCCAGTTAATCTTCTTTCCCTCCGCATAGGTGCGACCATAATATGAAACGCCAACTTCATAAATGCGTATATCTGGTATCCGAGCTATTTTAGCGGTTACTTCGGGCTCAAAACCAAACCGTTTCTCTCTCAGGTTTAAAGATTGAATAATTTCTATTTTGAATAATTTATAGCACGTTTCCATATCAGTCAGGTTCAGATTAGAGAACATGTTCGAGAAGAAAGTGAGCATTTTGTTTCCTATTGAATGCCAAAAAAACAAAATGCGATGTGGGTTTCCTCCTGCAAAACGTGAACCGTAAACTACATCGGCAAACCCTTCAAGTATGGGTTTAAGTAGATTATTATATTCCCGAGGATCGTATTCCAAGTCAGCATCCTGAACGATCAGAAAATCGCCGGTGGCTTCTTTAATTCCACGATGAATAGCAGCTCCTTTTCCCATATTCACTGATTGATTGAATAATCGAATATTGACTTCAGGATTAGTTTCACAAAATTGCTCAACAGCGGCAACTGTCTGATCTTTTGAGCAATCATTTACTACAATAATTTCCTTTTTTAGCATCCCTATCAATTCTATAGCTGATACTTTTTCAAGAATTAATGAAATTGTTTTTCCTTCGTTGTAAGCCGGAATTATTATTGAAAGTAAATTTTTATTCATTTGTTAGTTTTTTCATTATCAGTTTTCTTGCGACGTCTAATTAACAGATAATATATAAGATTATTGTCAGGGACAAATTACTTTTTATACACATTAATTACATTTTACAAATGACTGCTAACTAAAAAAATAAATTCTTGTCATCAGTCAAGTTGTTTTATACACAAAGGCCTGTAAACGGGACCGTCAATTGTCGATATGCTTTCAAATAAAGCCACACTTTTAATTTCAATTCGATCAAAAACAGTTTCCTGATATTTGTCGAGTAACGACTGAAACGCAGACGGATGATCGGTCTTTTTTACACGGGCAATTGTCAGGTGTGGTTTAAGCGGTTTCTGATCGAATGAAAATCCATTTTGCTGAAGCGATTCTCCCATTTGGGAATAAGCTGAAATGATTGGCTGAATATCTTCGAGGCCAAGCCACAAAACTTTCGGATTATGCGAATTGGGGAAAACCCCTACCCCGCGCAACTCAGTTTGATATGGCTGAACATCACGAAACGATTCCTCGATTAATTGTTGAAGCAATGGGATAGCCGATTCTTCGGTACTTCCTAAAAAGAATAAGGTGATGTGCCAGTTTCCGGAGATAGTCCAATTCAGCACATTTCGGTTCAGACAGGCTTCTTCCTTCCAAAGCTCAACTTGTTGAACTGACTTTGTAGATTCAATTGGGATGCCGATGAAAAGTCGTTTCATCCCATAAACTTACTGACTTTTTTTGAATTCTATTTATCCGAAAGGTGCGCCTGAATAAACCTCAACTGTTTTTCGAGCATCGAGATTTTGTGCATCTCAAAGCCTGCCTTCCGAGCTGTTTCTATCGGTTTTGAATAGATGTATTCAATTTCCATAGCCCGGTGATGATCAAAATCCATTTTCATGCTTGGAGCATATGGTTTCATCTGGATGGTCATGTCTATCATTTGCTGTGACAGCGATTCTTTCAGCGGTACTCCGCAGGCATTGGCTCCATGAATCACTTCCAGCATCAGTTCTTTCGAAAGTTCGCGGGTTTGTTCGTTGTCCATTAAACGGTCGGTGGTTGTATTCAAAACAACCGTCATTCCATTAAAAGGAATATTCCATACCAGTTTTTGCCAGCGGGAGAATTTCAAGTCAGGCGAAAGTTCCGATTGAATTCCTGCCGATTGAAGGTCCGCAATAAGCTTTTTCAGAATTTCAAGATTTGGAACATTGTACGAACCAACAATCAGCTTTCCGTAATCGAGGTGAAGAATATGCCCTGGATCTACTTTATTTGAGCAGATAAATGCCAATCCTCCTGCAATAGAAACTCCAGGTAATTGTGCAGAAAGATCTTCTTCAAGTCCAAGTCCGTTTTGAAGCAAAACTACAACACTTCCGGGGTGAAGTATTGGTTTGATTAATTCGGGTAAATGATGATTTCCAGTTGTTTTCAGGCAAACCAAGATTACATCGCACAGCGGCATATCTTGTGAATTTTGGTGTGCATTCACTTCTGGTAAATGAAAATTACCGTTAACCGAATCAACCCGAAGACCATTTTTGCGAACATGCTCATAGTCGCCGCGAAATAAAAAGTGAACTTCACGTCCTGCTTTCGCCAGCATTCCACCATAAAATCCGCCTAAAGCGCCTGTACCAATTATACCGTATCTGATTGCCATTTTCAAATTTTATTTCAGTGGTCATACAAAAATAGCCACAAAGTCAGGCTTCGGCTATCGAAAGAGGATTGAACATCTAAATCGTAACAAAAAAGTTACAAGCCACCGGTTACACATAAATCATTTAAAAGAATTCATTAGTTTCGCATTGTTTCGGAAACGAAAAATCTAAAACCTATATTCCATCTGCTATGAAATCAACTCTTTTTTCACTACTGCTTATACTTGCCAGTCTTTCAATCCAGAAATTATCGGCGCAGGAAATCAAAACCATTCAATCGCCCGATAGAAATCTTTCCATCACTATTCAACTGGCTAAAGATGGTGCGTTGAGTTATTCATTCAATGCATTTAAGCAACCGGCTATTGAAAATTCACCCTTGGGATATTCCGCAGGTGACTCAGTTACAGTTCCATCAACAGGTTGGATTATAGAAAATTCCAAACAACATTCAGTAATATCTGTTTGGAAACCAGTATGGGGTAAACGTTCGGTTGTTCCTGATGAATACAATGAATTAACTCTGAATCTTATTGGCCCGGATGCCTCTAAACTTCAACATTTACGTTTGGAAGTCCGCGCCTATAATGATGGAGTAGCTTTTCGTTATAGTGTACCGGCTGAAGAGAAAAACAATTTAACAGCTACATCAGAATTAACTTCCTATCATTTTGCAGGTGACTACACCGCTTGGTTCTATAACGGCGAAAATGCAAATATTGGCCCTTTAAAGCTCTCGGAAAGTGATGGGAAACGATTACCAGTTATGACAGTTAAAGCCAGTGAAAAATTATACATGGCCATCCATGAAGCAAATTTGGCAACTGGCGATCCGCTGGTTCTTCAATCCATAAAAGGCAGTACTACTTTTTCTGTTGTTTCCAAACCCGGAATTCTGGAAGCAGGTTTTCAATCGGCATGGCGGGTAATTATTTGCGGTGAAACTCCCGGAACAATGGTCGACTCGCATATGATTGAACTTTTGAATCCACCGGCTGTGGGCGATTTCTCGTGGGTAAAACCCGGGGTTGCAGTTTGGGACTGGCGTATTGATGGTGCACAAATTGATGGCTACACCTACGGGATGAATTATCCATCGTGGGTTCGGATGGTTGATTTTGCCGCCGAAAATAACATTCGCTATTTGGTTCTGGATGCCAACTGGTATGGTCCGGAACACGACGCGAAGTCAGACCCGCTGAAAGGCGATAAAGTTAATGATGTGAAAAAACTACTTCAGTATGGGAAAGAAAAGGGAATTGGAATTTGGTTATATCTCAATGATGTCGGTGGCAAGCAATTCCCGATTGAGCAAACCATGAAACAATATGGTGATTGGGGTGCAGCGGGCATTAAATATGGATTTATGAGGGGCAATCCGGCTGAAAAGAATGCATGGACACGCAAGATTACAGAACTATGCGCACAAAATCACCTGCTGTGCGATTTCCATGATGGACCGGTACATCCATACGGACAAATGCGCACCTTTCCAAATGCTTTAACTCGTGAATATTGCCATTCACAGTTGGATGGACATCATGTTTTCGTGCCGAAAACTTTTGTAACCACTGTTTTCGTGAATATGCTTGCTGGTCCCATCGACATGAACAACGGAATGTTCGATCTTCGTCAGGGAAGAACTACACGCGTAGACGAAAAACAGCCAGTTCCTTCCACATTGGTTTCTGAAGCTGCACGCACTCTGATCGTTTTTTCAGGAGCTACAATTATTCCTGACATTCCTGAATATTACCGTAAATATCCTGATTTGCTAAAATTCATTTCATCTCAGAAAATGCCTTGGCAGGAAAGTATAACACTTTCGGGAGAAATTGGCGAATACATTGTGGAGGCACGCCAGGCATCGGATGGAGTTTGGCTCGTTGGTGCTGCTACCAACGAATCACCACGAGAACTTGATATTCCACTCAGTTTCCTGAAACGCGGAAAATATGAAGTGACGATTGTTCAGGACGGCGACAATGCCAATTACCTCACCAATCGCGAGGTTTTGAAATCGGAGAAAAAAATGATGAAACGATCAAAAATCGTGCATGTTAAACTTGCAGCCGGTGGTGGCGCCTGCCTGATTATTAAAAAAGCTGGTAAACCGGTTAAGAATTCGTTTTGGCATATATTCGGGTAACATGAAATTGGAGGTGATTGCAAATTTCTGAAAGTGCCAGTTGCGACTCATTGAAAGATTGCCAAATGCCTGATATCAATGACACATCCCCTTTTCAATCCCTAATGTTACTTCAACTTCCGTTGCAAGCGACTTTTGAGCAAATTGGATAGAAAACTACATAAACTTGTAGAAATTTTAAAGAATACTTTTTCATCTAAAACATTTTTCGTTTCTGAATGGTTTAATAAACCATTAAACACCCAACTAAAACATGGGAAACGAAGCATATTTCATTGAACAAACTTATCAGGCTCCAATTTCACTAGTTTGGAAAGCCATCACAGACAGAGACCAAATGAAACTTTGGTATTTCGATCTTCCTGAATTTATACCTGAAGTAGGTTGTGAATTCAAATTTATGGGAGGACCGACAGAAGATCGGCAATTCGAGCATGTTTGTCGGGTTACAGAGGTTATTCCGGATCAGAAAATTGCATATACCTGGCAATACGATGGTTATCCGGGAAATTCGCTGGTCACTTTTGAGCTTTTTGATGAAGGCGATCAAACCTCTCTTAAACTAACTCATGAAGGATTGGAAACATTTCCGGCAGACAACCCTGATTTCGCAAAGAAAAACTTTGCTGAAGGGTGGAACTGGATTATTGGAACCTTATTAAAAGATTATCTTGAAAAATAAATTAAAATATTAAAATCAACAATAATGAAAATTACTGTTATTATTGTCAGAATACTGATGGGATTGATGTTTGCCTTTGCATCCATTGCTTTTTTCTTTAAATTGTTTGATGCGCCAGAGCAAACCGGAAGCGTCAAAATTTTCAATGACGGCATTGTTGCCTCCATTTATTTAATGCCAACGGTGAAAGTCTTCGAACTTCTTTGCGCCATTGCATTTCTTTCCGGAAGATTTGTTCCGCTGGCAACAGTGATCATCTTCCCTATTATTTTGAATATCCTGCTGTTCCATGCATTTCTGCAACCATCGGGATTGCCAATTGCTATTTTGCTCTTGCTCGGAGACCTCTTTCTGGCCTATTTTTATCGCGACAAATATAAATCGATGCTGGCACCAAAATAGCCTGATCCAATTTTTAAAATCAACTGATTATGAAGTGTTAAAAAATTAAAATTGATATTTCGGTCGAAATATTTTGACTAATTTTAGGTGTTCA
>Ga0302292_1000839_pt1 | contig 20771 bp, 19 predicted proteins | sample III_Fen_N2_1_FD_194553 | JGI IMG/M metagenome (GOLD analysis project Ga0302292, IMG submission 194553) | Peat permafrost microbial communities from Stordalen Mire near Abisko, Sweden - III_Fen_N2_1 | ecosystem: Environmental > Terrestrial > Soil > Wetlands > Permafrost | place: Sweden: Abisko...
GTTCATTGATATGTGCAAATTAACAAAAAAACAACCCGCTTCTTTAATAGGCGGGTTAAAAAAATATTTATGCTCATATGTAATTATTTATGAGTTAATTACATATGTTAGCTTGACGGCTATGCCCCGAACCCCCATGTAAGAAATATTTAATTGATGTTTGTTCTTTGTACAGTATACTCCGGAATATACACTTTATCAGTCCGTTTTGAATATACGTTTGTTCTTATTGCATTTTCACATAGAAACCGAGATTCCTTCAATTAAACTAAGAATTTTGCAAGTGTATTAATAAGAATATTTGGTCTAATTGGTTTTGTAAGATATCCATCAAATATTCCTATAGGATAATCATCTTGAAATAAGGATGCATAAGCTGTTTGACCAATAATAGGTATATCACTTCTAATTTCTTTAATTTTCTGAGAAGCATCAAAACCATTCATTACTGGCATTTTTATATCTAGCAGAATTAAATCTAATTTAATGTTAAAATCTTCGCAAATTTCAACAACTTCTTTACCATTTTCAGCCCATAATGTATTAATTCCAAGCCTATGAAGTGTCTTTACAATTAGTCTATAATTAAACTCCTCATCTTCTCCTATTAAGATTGTTTTTGATTTCCAATCAATAGGAGCAAAAACACAAGACTTCAATTTAAAAGTTAGGTGAGTATAATCTTTATTAAGTTCAATTAAGATATTATCATCCATTAAATTATACAATTTTCGGATATAATCTAAATCACTGTCTAATTCGAATAACTGTTTTTTATTAATTATAACATCGTTGTATTTTGCAAGATTTTCTAAGCCTTTTGATGTAGGATTAATGTTCTGAAATAAAAAGTTAATTTCATACAAATTATCTTCTCGTAAAATTATTTCAAATATTATCTTACCTTTTTCTAAATTATTAATAAATAATGAAAGCGTTTTGTTAATCAAATAAAGTAATTCGGGCTTATAGGATATATGTAAATCATCTTTATTATTTTCATTACAAATGAAGTTGATAGTAACATCATTAATCTTTTTATATCTTCTTATGTCTAGTTTTGTTGTATTTAATATTAATTCTATTATATCATAAAAAATAATTGCATTATTAGACTCTATCTGATAATTATTAATACATAAACTAAAATAACGATTCAAATCATTAAATTTATTATTTGTACATTCAATAATAAATTTAAATTCTTCTACTTGTTTCTTCCTCTCAAATTTATTTTCCTCATTTTTATCTTTTTCTTTGTTTAAATCATTATTTTTTTTATTCAAGTTAAACAAATATTTTTTAGTATCTCTAAATAAGTCAAATATATTTTTAACATCATCAATATTAAGAACTATCGCATCATTATTTTCTTTTATTTGTTTTAATTCTATATTTGTATCATCAAAACCATCTAAAATAATATTTAGTTGATATAATAAAGAAACAAATTTATGAGAATCTAAAGGTTTATTTATATATGCATCTACTACATTCAAATCTTCTTTAGAAATTTCATTTATTGTATATGCAGAACATAAAACAACTGGAACTTTGATTTTTCTTTTTTTTATTTCTTTACAGAACTCAAGTCCATTCAGACAATTTTCTGCTAGATTCCAATCGGTTATAATAAAATCATAATCAGTTAAATCAAGTTTATTAAGTGCCGTCTCTGCTGCCAACACATGTTTTGTAGAAAAATTGAATTGCAACAATAATTTTTCTATAGAATTACTGATTTCTATTTCATCCTCTATAACAAGGATTTCCCTCTTTAAAGTCATATTTTTCACATTAAACACGTAGTTGGCGATCTTTTAAATCTCGAATCATATTTTGATAATCCGTCAATATAGCACTTTTATCTCTTAAAATATTTTTTTGGTCATCTGATAAAATGACGTATTCCTTTTCTTCAAGATTTGATTCAATAATTTCTTTTATTTCATATGTCATATTTTTCATTTTATGAATATATTGATTCTCTTCTTTGTCAAGAAATCCACAATTCTGTTCGTATAAATTGAAAAAATTAGAACTTATTTTTTCAATCATTTTTTTTGCAGTTTCTGAATCAAGTTTTTGATTACTACTATTTATAATAATTTTTAAATTATCTTTTAATTTCTGAATTTCAGTAATAAATAGCATTATAGAATCCATTTTAATTTTTCTATGTTTTTCATTTATTTCTACAATTGTCTTTTGTTCATGAATATTCAATTGAAACATTTCAAGTTCCTTTTTATTTTTTACTATTTGCTTATTATTTGCTCTTGATTGTATAAAACTAAATATAGCAACACTAATTGATGTAATTAGTGATAATATTGATGTTATTGTGCTAGAGTCATATTTCATTTTATAATTTCTTTGTTTTAACATTTAATATATAATTATACACTTTTTGCAAATTATATAGGTGTTCTAATTCCATATTTTTCTTCAAAAAATATGTCAAGAATATTTCTGTTTTGTTCGTTGATTACAAATTCTACTTCGCTTTTATTTAAATCGCATATCCCAAAATTTCTAATATAGTTACCATTTAAAGAATAATAGTTAGATGAGTATGGTTTACTTGTAGTTGATATATAATACCAAAATAATCTTGACTCCATTATTTTTTTTATAACTAACAATTCTTCTTCGGTGTGACCAACAATTGCAAGACCGTTATAAAATAGAATATCATCATTAAGATCAATTAGATAACTCGGTGTTTTATCTGAATATTTAGGAAAAAACATTTTATTCTTTATTTTTTCTAAAGACTGTGTTCGACCATACGCAAACCAGTTCTCATACATGCCTTTCCCCTTGTCTCTATGGGATAGTATATTTCTTTTATTTTCTAAATATTTATATGCTTTGGGATAGTTTGTCTTAAGGAACTTCTCGTTTAAGAGTTTTGGTTTATCATTATCGTCATATGGAAATATAACCTTCTCTTTTAATGCATCCAAACTTGTAGGTCTACTTAGTTTGTTTGAGTTGACTATATCTCTGCAAATACCTTTTTCTATTTGATACAAACTTCCATTTTGTAAATAAAAATAGTCTTCGTCTTCATAAACTGGTTTAAAAATATAAATATCATTTTTAAGTGTTGCTAAGCCATGACGTGTTTTATATATTTCTCCGAATGATATACCAGTGGATTCTATTTTCGATATAATAGCGTTATCCTGCAAGTTCCAGCCTTTTTTAGAATCTAAATCTTCATAATAGATTTTACTAAATGATTTTTCTTGAAGTGGAAGTTCTTTGCTTTCGCACTTGGAGTATTTAATAGAATTTTGTGTGTTATTTTCTATTAGACAAATACAAGTATAAGTGTTTTTTGATTTAAATATTTGTTCAGTTCCAAAATCAATAATCTTGAAACTTAAACTTTTTATTTGAAAATATTCTCGTAATGCTCTTCCATTTAAACTTTTAAAGAAGCTATTCATCGTAATAAACCCTAAAATGCCGTTAACTGAAAGATTTTCAATTCCAATTTGAAAAAATGGGATATATAAATCAGGATTTCCTGATTTACAAACGTTCCAATTTTCAAGACTCGTTTTCGTTTCATCACTTAAATGCCGTGAACATACATAGGGTGGGTTTCCAAGAATTATATCAAAACCTGAAAAGTTATTTAAATGTTCTTTCCATTCGAAGGTTAAAGCATCACCAATGAACAAATTGAAATGAAATTCTTTTTCATCTTCACCTTCACATAAAGCTAAAACTGAAAGTAAAAGTTTTGTTCTCGTAATTGAATAAGATTGTATATCTAATCCAAAAATTTGATGTTCAAAAATTTCAGCATATGTTTTATTGGTTTGTTTTTTTAATTGTTTTGATGCGTTAAAAAGAAAACCGCCACAACCACATGATATATCTGCTATTTTTGAATTTGATAGGATATCTTTCTTTGTAAGAAATGATTGGGTAATAATAAAATCACGAATCTTGAGAGGAGTGTAAATTGCTCCATTGATAATTCTGTCTGCAGGAGAAATTACAAATTCAAAAAGTTCAATTAATTCCTCTGTTCCAAATTTTTCAATTTCATTTTCTAATACAGAAATGAAATTTGTGAGTCTTTTATGTTCTTCATCTTTATTTTCTGGGATTACAAATGTCTTCAAAAAGTCGTTCTTTTGAACGACTAAATTGTTTTTTATGAGAAAAGCAGAGATAATAAGTCTGTCAATGTCATTTGGTTGAGTTGAACAATGTTGACTCAAATATTTAAATACTTGATTTCTCATTGTAGTGTAGGACAAAGTAATTTAGATTTCCATTGTATTTGATTCGATATAAATGACCAATGATTTGCTAATGAGTGAGCATATGGTTTCCATATTTTCAATTGATAATTTTCAATTAACTTAACGTACAATCTATCGTTAATTAAATTATTGTATTTACTAGGCATAAAATTAGAGATTAAGAAATCTAACCCCAATATTAAATCCATTGGATAGTGCATTATTCTAGGAGTATCAATATGAAGAGTTGAACCAAAGTCAAAATTGTTTTCATCTAATTCAAACGGATTTTGTAAGTATTGAAAATGGTATCTTGGATGAATTTCATTTGATTCTTTTGATTCGTGATGTCTGTCAAGATGAAATCCGAAATAATGTATTCCACTTTTATTATCATTGTTTATCCCTTTAATCCTAACCTTAAAACTTAGTTCACAGAACGGATCATTAATTTTGTCCCACTCCCTATAATCAGAGACTAAATTAATGTCAAGATAAATGGTGGCATTGTCAAAACCTTTTGGTTTTATGTGTTTTAAGGTTTCAATCGAGAGTTCTATATCATTTACGGAATATCCCCAATAATTTGAATTACCTTTAATTATTTCACCTTTACTATCGACATAATCAGGAATGAAATTTTCGTTTGACAATTGTGTTTGAGCAATAGATATTTTACTACTTATGTTTGAACCAATATATTTATCCATTAAATCCCCAAACTGTCTTAAATCTGAAGCTTTATCTTTTCTAAAAGAAAGTATTTTACTTGGGATATTCATTTTTTTTCAAGAGTTTGTTTTACAGACTCAATTCTATCCTTTTCCGTTGGATTTGGTCTAAGTCCTTTTTCAATTCCGACTCTTTCTACTATAGCATCAAAAGATAAATACTTGCTTTCTTGCCAAGGTTTTAACTCTGTTGTAGAGAATATTTTAAAACCTTCTAAAGGGTCTAATGGTTTTTTATAAGCCTCACAAATTGTCCAAAATTCAGTGCTTTGACAATGTTTAATTGGTGTAGCAGTTACCAGTCCTGTTATCCCAGTCATTTTTATTAAAAGATTAACTCTTTCTTCTGCTTTCAAAAATGATAATCGCTTTCCTGTTAATTCCTTAAAAATATTTACAACTGAATCAGCCCACCATCTATCCCATCCATCAGCAAATACTCCAGAATATTTTGCTGGAATAAATATATTTTCTAAAAGAGTAAACCAATTTTTACCTGATGCATCTTTATCAATTCCTAATCTAGCAGCAACAAGTCGGTCTTTTAAAAGTGGGTTTGTATTATGAAATAAATTTTTAACTACAAAATGAGCGTAATCATAAACGACAAGATTATTTGACTCATCAAATCTTTCTATTATTCGTTGATCAAAACTATTTGTATCAATCCCTCTAAATATTGTATCAGGAGTAAGTTTTTCTGAATTTAGCAAATCATATCCTTTTACCAAAGAAAAAAGTTTCTTTGAGAACTTTTTAGAGTCCGGATTTATAGACTTTTCAAACTTATAATCAAATAAATCATGGCTTGATTTATCTGTGTCGTAAGTATTTTTTATTTTTTCTTCCGTAGAGCATAATACGATGGGAAAAGATTTTATTTCACCTCTTGCAGTAATAGATCTTAATTCTTGTGTTATTGAAGTTGCGTTGAAATCTACTCTATCAGCTCCATCTCCATCGAGTCTTAGATCAATTATAACTCCATCAAATGCGTTGTTCTTCCTTCTTTGAATTAATTCATTTCGTAGTTTCCCAAACTCTCTAAATTCTGAAAGATTGAACAATTCTACTTCGATTATACCTAAGTCATTGAATAAATTAATTGTTGACTTTTCAGATGCACCATTTTCATCATCTATATATAAATACTTTGGTTTATTCATTTAATTTTTATTTTTTGGTATTTCAATTCTAAATGTAGTTACAAATCCTTCAATAGGAGTGTTCACATAAATTGAACCTCCATATGCTTCAATTATATCTTTTACTATTTTTAGTCCTAACCCTGTGCCTACTAGACTGTCTGCATCGTTTGCAGAATGATTAGCAGCAGAAGTAGTTGTGTAAAAGGCGTTAAAAATGACATCCTCATTTTCTTTTGGAATCCCGTCTCCATTATCTGAAAACTCCAAATATACTAAGTCATCTTCTTTACCACATTTTATTTGAATTTTTCCCTCCTTTTGGTTTCTTCTTATTGCTTTTTTTGAATTTGTGTATAAATTAAAAAGAATTGAAGCCCATTCGGATGGGTGCATTGGTATTGTAAATAAATCATATCCATCAAAAATGTGTTTATGAAAATTAATTTTTGAACGTTTAATATCATTTTCAATTACTCTTTCAAAATCACGAACAACATCTCTTAACTCAATCGGTTCAAGTTCTCTTAAAACATTTCTTGATATTGCTTTATTAAAGTATGAGGTGTAAGTTGTGAATGCTCTAATATTTTCATCAAGCAAATTAACTCTTTGCAATCCCTCTTTATAACCTTTTACAGCAACTTTCAAGAAATTAATATCGGCATCAAATCCAGGCAAAAATCTTTTGATTTCGTGAACAAATTGACCTATTACCAAGCCTAAACCAGCCAATATGCGAAGCATATTATTCTCATCAATCAATATTTGCTTTTCTTTTTTTTCTTCTTCTCGAGCTTGTTCAAACTCTTTAAATGCTTCTTTGAATTTTTCTTTTGAATCGCTAGATTTAGATGAATCTTCGTCAGAATCAATATCATCTTCATTTGCAAAAAAATCTTTCATTTTAGAAACAGCAGATTCAACTTTTTCAGTAGCTGTTTCATCCAATCTTTTATAACCTTTTTGAGATGCAGTAGCCTTCCTACCCCTTAAATCGGAGACTTTTTGAACTCCACTAATTATTGATCGGTAAATAAAATCAACTAATTCATTTAAAGCCTCATTTTCAATAAGACCTTCTCTACTTGATGTTTCTTCAAATTTTTGTCCTTCTTTGTCCTCAATTTCAACAAATCCAAAAAAGCATATATTCATATGAGGACCTAAAATCACACTACGACTATTTGATTTATCTAAACCCAACCAATCATCTCCCTCTTCTCCATAAGGTAATACCCTAAACCCATTTCGGTATAGTCTTAGCCCGCCCTTTTCATAAGCTAAATTTCGAATAAAAGTAAAGGTGCCTGGTGAAAATAAACTGGGATCATAGATAAAGTAATATGTTTTAAAATGTACACCTTTTATCAAATTAAATTTACTTTCAACATCTTCTCTATTATTCTCGTTATTACCAATTAAAAAAACTTCTTGTGAAAAATTTAATTTATCGCTTTTCAAAGCCCAACACCCCTGTCCATCGTCCATTACGTAACCTTCAATTTCTGCAAGAGAGTGTTTGAATATGGCTTCTGTTTCATCCATTATTGGATTTAGCAGTTCCCCTTCTTTCCTATAATATGAACTTTTGAAACCTGGATCTGTTTTGGTTTCTTCCTCTTCTTTTCTTTTTTTTGAAAGTGGAAATGGCTGAAGTAATTCAGAGGTGTATCTAAAAACTCTCTTAATCATTACATCAGACCATCCTTCTCTTAATCCTTCTATAATTAAATCTGTCCCTTCATTTTTGGCTTTAGGAATAGTTTCTATTTGGTTTGTAATGCTTAAAAGATCTTTATCTGTTTCAAACTTATCCCATTCGATTGTTAATTTAATCGCCTGAGGTGATTTTAAAGTTTGAGTTATGATTGTTAATTTATTTCCTAATCTTTGTGTTGCAAATCTTCCTATACCTTTTCTACCTGCCCTTGTCCTACTATATCTTTCAGAGATTGGATTATGTATTTTTTCAGATGATGATAACCGCATAAAACCGTTAATCAATTGGTCTTTAGTCATACCAACACCATTATCCTCAATGTGCAATGTTCCTAATGGTTGCCAAGCATTATCAAAAATTAATTTCACTTCTGTTGTATCTGCATCATAGGCATTTTTGACAAGTTCTGAAACTGCTGTTTCATGTCGACCAACAAGTTCTTTCCCAAGTCGGTTAATTATTCCTGCATCAACAGAAAAACGAATTTTTGTTTCATCAAGTGATGCTATTTTATTTGAAAGAGATAAAATGACATTATTATCAGAGTTTTCCTTCTGAATTTCTTCTGAGAGCTTCTTTTTTAATTCTGATATTTGAGCCGTAATGTCCATTATTATTGTCTCAATTTTTATTTTTTAAAAAACATATGTAAAAAATGTATTCCCAATGTATTCCAAATGTATTGATACATCATTTATACACTATTTTGAAATAGTCGAATTATTTGCATAAAACAATTCTGCAAGTTAATTGTTAAATATGATTTTTCCAACAAGAATGACTTCTAGTCTTTTTATCACATTTTCACATTTATATGTGCAAATATATTGCTTTTAAAAAAGTTTTTGCCTATGTATTAATAGTTCTCAAACTCATTGTTTAATTACAAAGTCGTGAGATGGAGTGTATTCAATATGATTGAATATTTAATTAATTTCACTTGTCGTTTAGGCGTGGAAGATTATTTCCACTTCTGCCTCCTGATGGTTTTCCAGTAGTGCATGGATTATTTGGGGAGGTGTTTTATCCATTTATTGCATGTTGTCAATATGCTTATGTATTTATCATTAGCTTAATTATTTATGGAAAGCATCTCTAATTTTTTTGAAATCTTCAAAGTCTAACTTAAGTTCTGCGAATGTAGGGTCATTTTTGATTTCAATTGGATTACTATGTCCTTTTATATACCCACAAGATCGTTCAAATATTTCATTTAGTTTGTCTTTGTGTGTGTTAACTAAAATGCCGTCGACTTTTACAAATTGAGTCAGTGCTATATTTTTCTGATACCTTTTAACGGTTCCTTGAAATATCGTATGCTCAACTAATAATTCAATTGCCGAACGTAAATAACCATATCCGTCTTCGGCAACTTCAACTTCTGGTCTATCTTGAGGTGTATTGAAGGATTTTAATAAATCAATCGAACTTGACCATAAAAATATGGACGCAATAAAAAATAAGGAAGTACTTTTAGAAAACCGTGGGAATTTATTAATAAACATTTAGATGTACTCCGATTTTTAGATAAGCAATTGATTATAGTTTTGATTTTTTATGGCGATGTTCTTAAAGCTATCTTTACTGATAATCTCAGAAGTGCTGTAACAAAAAGTGATCGCTATGAACTAACGATTAATCAGACTTTCGAGAATTTCGCATCACATTTCAGTACAACAACATTGCCAGCCAAAGCTAGTATTAGAAATGTTGTCAGAATTACATAATTAAATTTGTATGTATTCAAAACAAAGTGGAGGTTGCTTTATACTTAATAGTACATATCATAAAAATATTTATCTACAACTGCTTTGTCAATATAATTTAGCATTTCAACAATATGTGAAATAAAGGGGTCATTTTTCGGAAACAATTCAGATTGTTTGGGTATAATACCAAAATCCCCTTTGGGATTTAAGTATAAAGCTAAAATAATATTTGTTGCACTTCTATTTCGATTATACCCCCACCCAGAATGAATAAATTTAGCACTTTGTAAGTTTGGACGTAAAAATTTAACATACTTTGGGCAAACATAATAAAAATCAGTCTGATGAGCAATCTCTGTTAATAATATATATATTACAGGAGGAAAATCTAAACTCGGCAGATTATATTCATACTTATAATGCGTATCTATTTTACTGAATTTATGCGTAGCAAAAAATAAAGCTATCTCTATACTGTCCGTTGTGTCTAACCCAACACTTGGAAGCCCATAATGTTGTGCAAGTGACATTAAAAAAAAAGGGAAATGCAAACTTGATATAAATTTTTCTAAATCATTTTTTCTCCTCTTTGTGTTAACTAAATCGTGTAAAAAAAGTTGTACAATATTGCTCCAATTAACTTCAAAATCATCCAATGAAATATTCTTTCTAACACAAGAGGACGTTAGTGTTGGTTCTAAAACATTTAAATCTCCATATAAATTGAGTTTTTCAATTTCAGTTCGACTTACATAGTATTCAACATTCTGTCCTCTAAATAATACTTCCCTAGATTTTTTTATATTAAAGAATCTCAATACTTGTTCTAATTCATATCTATTATTGACAATAACCCTAGATACTTTTTTAAATGGTGTCCTTAAAAATCCATAATTAGAATACTTATTAAGAAAACTATCAGGTATTAAATCTGAATACCCATATACAACAGAATCATTACAAATTAAATTTTTATCATAAACAAAGCCATAATTAATGTCAATAATATCTTCATAACTTGGATGTATCTGTTTTACTACTTTCTCATTGCAAAAAGGTGAAATCAAGTTTTTACTGGAATTAACATTATTTTGAACATTCCATGAATCGTTTTCGCTATATGAAATAAAGTTATGTGTCACAATTTAAAAGATTCTATTTACAACTAATGATGCTTCTTTAGCTTGATATAATATTTCTTCTGGAATTGGTAAATCATAAGAGATAGCTTCATAATATGGTGTAACATAAAGACCATTAAAAGTATTTGTCTCTGAGTTTATCTGCTTAAAATGTTTATTACACAAAGCTACATTTTTTTCAATATAATTAAGCAATTCCGAATTGTGTCCTGATGCAAAATATAAATTAATATCAACACTTGAACTCCATAATTCACAACACCTTTCTACCATATTAATGATAAATTTAATAGGATAAATAATTAGTTCTAATATTGGTCTTTGAGCTTCAATCTTAATAATTGGGGCATGTTTAAATATGCTTGAACTATTGGAGTTAGTAATAATTTGTCCATTAAAATTATAATTTAATAACCAATCTATAGATTCAGAATATTCATTGCTCCATTTTTCTAATTTTATAATTAAGTCTAAAGATTCCTTGGGAATCCTAAAATTAGTAAGATAGTCATTTATTAATTTATATAAATTCCAGTCTATTCCAGATTTAATTTTAGAACTTCTAAAAAGAATAAAATCACGCTTTAAAGCAATCTCTGGTGTATTATTTAAGTCAATTATCACTTTTTTAATTTTAACAATATTAATTTTGCATGATAACAATCTACTATATCTTTGAATATCCATACTTCTTTATTTCTTTTTTTGTAAGCTAAATTATAATTGGTTAATACTTATTTTTTATATCCCCAAGTTAAAATTCGTTTCTCCATTTTTTCTTTTAGTATTTGTTCCCACAAAGGAATTCTTTTTTTAATTTATCAAAAGGTAAAATTTCAGAATTGTAAAATCCTAATTTATCCAAAATTCTTGCAGAATCCCTTATTCAAATATATAAATAATATGCTTAACGTGAAGAAAATCGAACATTAATTTTATAATAAATCTATCATGGAAATTATGCTTTTAACCTTCAAATTTAGGGTACAAATAATCTAAATAATTTACTTTAATATCATTTTTTCGAATGTTTTTAACATCATTAAAACGTTCAATACTAGTCTGTACTTCTCTAACATTGGTTATTTCCTCAAATTCTAGTTCTATATTTTGCATTTTTAAAATATAATCATTTGCGGACTTGTATTTGCCTATTGTTAATCCAACAGAATTAAGTAAACAATTATTTGTTTCAAATGTTATTAATACTGATAAATGATTTGCCCAATTAGTCCAACAATCTGTTGGACTAATTTCATTATTTTAAAAACAGATGAATGTTTTTAACTTTTGGGTTTATTAAAAAATTATGTTGCTAAGTCACTTCTGAAACAAGTTGTTTCACTTTTGCTAAATATGAATCAGCTTGATTCAGAAATGAATATTCATTTGCAAATAGATTTATTATTCAATTATATTCCACTTACCGCCATTATCAGCACCACTTCGTTCAAGCTTTTGCTCGGCTTTTAGCTTTTCAATTTGTTTTTCAACAGCTCTCGTAGTTATTCCAATTTTCGTTGCTAGTTCTTGTATTGTAATGTTTTGGTTTTTACGAATTAACTAAATAATTTTCACCGAACTTTTTTGTTTATTAGTAATTGATTGTGATGATTTTGTAACTGTATTTGCATGAGAAATAGCACGTGCTGTAAACTCTACAAAAAGACCACCTAAATCAGTATTGAATATTGGTTCTGAAAGTCCTTCTTTTACACAAGCTTCAATAATCTTAGAAATACCACGTCCCCAAGATTCAATGAGTCCAGCTCTAAAAAACGTATTGGCAATATCTGGATTGTATGGTTTTGATGTATGTTTTGTAATTAGTTTTTGCAGAGACCAATCTAAAGGAATATGACCATCGTTCCAAATCATGAGTTTATTTTCGTACACACTTATTTGAATAGGAATTAAGAATATTTACACTAATCTTTTCAAATTGTTATTACTAACTAGCGATTTCATTTGTGTAATTGCTATTCTGTTCAATTGAAGTAAACGTTCGCTTTGTGTCAACCCTTGATGAATCAAAACAGCATTTATACTTTCCAAGTTTGATAGAACTACCAATTGTTCAATGGTTGCCGAGTCACGAATGTTTCCTTCGGAATTTTGATTTTCGTTTCGCCATTGTTGAGCCGTTTTGCAAAATAAAGCTACATTAAGCATATCAGCTTCGTTGGCATATACAAAGCTTATTTGTTGTTTAGATAATTCGATTGGTATTAAATTTTCTTTTATTGCATCTGTATGAATATGGTAATTTATCTTAGCAAGAGTTCGTTGCAGATTCCACTCAAGTTTTAAGCGATCGTTCTCATCATCTTTGAGGCGTTGGAATTCTTTTATCAAGTAAAGTTTAAAGCCAGAACTTACCCACGAAGCAAACTCAAATGCTATATCTTTATGTGCGAATGTTCCTCCATTATTTCCTTGTTTTGATATTAACCCTTTTGCATTGGTTGTTTCTATCCATTTCGATGGCGATAGAGTAAAAGCATTACTTCCTGCTTCCTGCATAAAGGAGTCGAATTCGACCCCTTTGAATTCGGGATTATTTAATTGTTCCCAAAGTCCTAAAAATTCAATGGTCGTTTTTGAACGCATCCAATTTTTCACAACATCTTTAGGTTCTTCTGTATTTTTGTTTCGTGCGATATCTGTCAACGATATATAATCTTCCTTGCCTATTTTTAACGTAGCTACAGAAATACCTTTAACTGTTATTATTATACTTTTTGCCATAAGTTCATTGTTTCTAAATTAATTAAAGAATCAAATTATTACCAAATACCTCAGAACTTGATAATTCAAATTTACAACTTAACCCATTTACCATTTAAAAAACAATTTTTATTTATCAACAATTTCATTATAGCACAACAAATAACAGAAACAAAGTTTGAAGATGACCAAATGTGGTACAAATCCATAGAATAATTCAATTATTTATAGATATTTTATTATCACATCTCAATACCAACACTTTTATCTTTAATAATACTCTTCGTTCTTATCTTTTTAACATCATCAACCCGTTCATTACTAGGTTGCAATTCCCTTTCTTCATGTAACTCAATTTCTCTATTCTGCACATTCAAAATAAAATCAGTCGCCTTTTGAGCATGTGAAGAAGCATAGACAATAAAACGTTTATCATTTCTTAAATGTTCAAGCCAGCTTTGAATATATGCAGCATTATTTTCAAGTTGTTCAATAGGAATACCAGCATACGATTTAAGATAAGAAGCACCCATTTCTGCCGTTAGCTCCTCAATGGCATAGTTATCCGTTCGCATACCCTTACTTTCAATAAGTTCCTTTCGGTTTAATCTATCGCTATGCCCAGTACTATGAACTAATTCATGAAAAAGAGTACCATAATAATCTTCACTTTTATTAAACGATTCAATCTTCGGAACATTTACAAAATCGTTAAGTTTGTGATAATACGCCCGTTGCTCATTATGTACAATTGTTGGTCTTTTCGGCATATTCTCAATAATCTTTTCACAAGTTTCAATTGGATTATTATTCCGTTCAACAATCGGCGGAATCTTCTCAAAAGGAATCCCTTCACATTGAGCAATATTAAAAACATTGTAATACCTCAATAACGGAATCTTGTCTTTCTTTTTAGTCTCTTCATTCTCTTTTTCAAGCCATTTCCAAAATACTACTTCGTGTGCTTTTTCGCCTCTTTTAACATGACCGCCCAGGTCCTGAACTTGCTTGAAGGACAGAAACAAGTTTTGTTGGTAACCAAGTGTATTCAACAGCCAGACATTAATACCACGGTATTGATTGCCAGTAGTGAGGTTCTTTGGTAATCCAGCGTCAGCCCAAGTCTTTCGCCAAGGAACGACACCTTTTTCAAGATGTTCGATAATACGATTAGTAACAATCGTATATACATCAGTATGATTAGTTTGTTGATTGTGTTTCATAATATAAAAAGTTATCTAGAACGATTAATAATTCTTTCTTTCGATTTCTCTCTCAGCTTGCGTAAATCCTTATCCCGACCAAATAAAACATTTAGTTCTTGCAATCTCTCATCAGTAAAACCCAAACGATTCAATCTAAATTTTTTATTGTTAAAAACAACACCCGAAACCTTTCCACCTCTTACATAAGCAGTCAAACCGCATTCTTTCAATAAATCATAAAAATCATCTTTTGAACCTGCTTTTTTATAGCATGTTTTCAATCTACCAATAACTTGTTCCTTATCTGTAGCCCTCCCTGTGCGTAATTTAAAATTGTATTCCTTATCAGAGAGGGCTAATTCTTTTTTTTCGTTTCCGTGATTCACTAACGATTTTGATAATTCTGGATACTGTTGAATTTGATACAGTTGAATATTTTTCTTTAGTTTTTGTAAATCAACTTTCGATAACCGCATTGTTGAGCCGGTTTTGTATTCAATACCCGAAGCACAGATATGAATATGATAGTGATCCTTGTCAAAATGCGGTACGGCAACATACATTCCGTTTATATTACGCTCCCTCACATATTGCCGAGCAATATCTTCAAGCTTCTCTAAAGTAATGTTCGTTGCATCGTCCTTGTGAAATGAAATAATCTCATGGCTTGCTAAAATTGAATTTACTCGTTTGTGTTGTCTGTTTTCTTCGTTGGTTTTAAATTGTTCAACCCATTCATTAATTGAATCCCCTTTAATATTATGTGTTACGATAAAACTGTTTCCTTTTTCATCAAATAATCTATCCTTATCATGAATCATGTAATTGAGTAAGGCATAAAATGCTTTTTTGTTTTTATGTGATTTTATTTTGATAATCATTGGTATTCGTTGTAAGCAATGCAAGCAATTCTTCTTGTAATGATGGTTTTTCTTGTATCCCTTTTAAAACAAGTTCTTCGATAGTGTAAGGGCATTTCAAAACACTCGATATATCTTCCTCCAGTTTCTCAAAACGTTTTTCCAAAAGTTCATACTTCTGTTCCCTTTCATAACTGTACTTCTCTTTTTGCTTCACAATACTTTGAATCTCATTTAAACACTGGGCTGTTAATTGTTCTAACCTTGCGATTTGCAAGCGGTCTGGCACTATGTACGTTTTATTGATATATGCCAGAACCGCCGACTTAATAAATGCATTGATTTTCATATTATGCTGTTTCGCCATTCCATCTACTTTTGCATATTCCACCTTTTCTTTTGAGAAACGAATCGTGTATTCATGAAATAATGCTCGTTGCTTTTGCTTATGCTTGGTAAAATAGAGCTTTCTGTAGTCCTTTTTAGCCTGTTTAATAGCTTCATCAGAACCATTTTCGAGAATACCTAATGAATCAAGGTATTCCCACATACCACCGCTCTGTTTTTTTGATTTACGCATTGCCGTCTTCTTCTTTTTTGCTGTCTTTTTTAAAAATTTCAGTAGGTAAAATAAAAAGATGTTCAATCAACATTTTGTTTTGTAAATTAGGTACAGGTAATTTACTGTAACCGCTATAAAAGACATTTTTATAATATGGAGTTAATCGAGCTTTAATAGGAGGGTGGTGTCCACAAATAAGCAACGCACGATTGATTTTCATCATTCTGATTTCGTCATTCGTCATTAAATTTCTAACGACATTGTGACCCTCCTTATCTTTGTATTCATATTTTCCAAGTGTCTTTTCAAGTTCACTAGCAGTTTCCAACGATTGTCCAGTAAAATACATTTTGGCAAAACAGTTGGATTTTATGCCATCGGCGTCATTCTTTCCATAGTGATGTACCAATTGATTAAAATCTTGTACCAAAAGCATTATTCCAGAACGATGTTTTCGGACATTGGCAACAGCTAAAGGCAAGGTTGGCAGATTAAGCGATGATGCTTCATCGATAAGAAGAAAGATGTCTTTCTCATCTTTTTTAGGAAAACGACCAAGTAAAAACGAAAAGAATTGTTCAAAAAATATTGAAGTTAACACACTGTAATACTTCTGGTCGGCAACAGAATTTTGAATAAATAAAACAGTAGGTTTATTCCTGAATTCTATAAAATCAATTGTATCGGTTGCTGTTACTTTCGCGATTGATTCATCACTGAATATGTTTAAACTTGCCTTACAAGTCGCAATTATTCCACTCAATACCTTTTCATCGTAGGCAATAAATGATTTGTATTCCGAAAACAGAACATCATCGGCATATTCACTAAATAGAGCATCCACTGATTCGGGATTACCACCCATACGATTAAGCAACTGTCGAACATTATAAAGATTTTGAAATTCCATTTCCTGTGTTTTTAAAATAGTGATAAGAATGGTAAGTAGTGAAGTCGCTTGTGTATTCCAAAACGGATCTTTTGATTTTCCACCTAATGCAGTTTCAACAAGCATAGACGCCAATTTTTGAATATCGGATGAACTTTTTGTTCTGCTAACTGGATTATACCTCGATGAAATATTAGGATTGGCGAAGTGCAATACTTTAATTTCATATCCCTTTTGCTGTAAGTATCCAGCACTTTTTAATAAAAGTTCACCAGATGGATCATGAACAATAAAACTGCCACGCATGGAATACAATGAGGGAAAAAGCACTACGCTTGATTTTCCAACCCCAGTTCCACCCATAATCAGAGCATTTTGATATGAATCTTTACAGGTGAGCCTTTTGCTTCCTGTTAAACAAAAACCGTAATTAAATCGCGAAAGTAAAATTCCCGAAACGGCAAAATCAGCTTTATACTCTTTATTGCTAGAATTGAAAGCATCGCTTATTGTTTCAAACAAAAAAGTCAGAATGCTTGAAAATGCTTGAAAAAGCATTTGTAAAATGAATGTAATTGTTTTCATAATGATACGTTTTTAATGGTTTAATTAACTTAATACTTTTTTGAGGTAAACATTTATGTGATGGAGAAAAGCTTCCACCACACTTGAAGAAACCCATATTATGGCTAGAAAAAACTTAAAAACAACTTTTAAAAGCCATTTGAACACAGTCCATATTCTATTTCCTACTGTCATTGTTTTGCTTTTTAGGTTTTCACTTGTTTTTTAATTTCAATAATTCGCTTTGTTTTTCATTTGTAACTTTACTAATTCACATTAGCAGTAATTTCAACGCTTGCTCCATAGCTCTCAAACAGATGTTTATAGAAATTCGAAACAATTCTGTATTTTTCATCATCAGTTGTATTTACTGGCTGATAAATCAGATTTATTGATATTCCGCTTAGGTTACCTAGTTTCATCTGTAATTCAAATTGTTCTTTTATTGAATCGGGATTCGTTGCCAACATTATCAAAGTCTCTTTTTTGTAGAATGATATGGATTCGGTATTCTCCATAAGATCGCTGTAAATAAGCATTATCCGTTTATTGGCGTGACTTTGACTCAAGCGATTCAATTCCGTTACAATTGGGAAATAAAGAGAAGAATTATTCTTTCCAATCGTTTCTTTTGAGGAATTAGATAGTGTTTTGCTGATATCTGTGTAAAATGTTTTTACCGCATCATTTCTTGTAAATTCATTACTTAACCATTGATTTTCAGCTTCAATATTTACTTCATGCGTGCGATTATAGCTCACATCACTAAGGTCAACAAGTCTGAATATTCCTCCGTTCCATTTCTCTTTTTGTAAATCAAATAATGGAGTAATGTCTTCAACTTTTGGTATTACTGTCATCATATCGGTTATATCACGAATTGTAACTACTTCTGTTGTTTTGGAAGTGCTTTTATAATTCGAACATCCGACAAGTATTGCAAATACTGCTAGTATTGATAGTATGATTGCTCCCGTTTTCATTGTCTTTCCTCCTCATTATTTGGTTTGTATATGTAAAAATCTTTGTTAATTTCTAATTCAGGTATTACATCTGAAAAGCAATCAGGAGCTTTCCTGTCGGTACGATACAACATATTTGTACTGATAAAAATCTGAATTGCCTCCTTGTAAAGCTTATTGATTCTTTCAAGGGTATATTCGACATAATAAGCTTGATGAAGCGTTTGTTTTGCTTTCTCATTTACATGAGATTTAATAAGCTCCATTCTTTTTCTGTGTTGTTTGATTTCAGATTGCCTTTGAACAATATCTTTCTGCAATTTGTTATATGCCTCTCTTTTTTGTCGTTCTTCTTTTGTTGGATAATATTTGTATGATAGGAGAGCGGTAACAATAAAAAAGAAACTGTTGATAATAACAAATGATATTGAACTTACCGATGAACCTAATTTTTCCATCGCAATTACCCTCATATTTCCCATTACTGTAAATAAGGATATAGCAATAATTGAAACCACAATAACTAACAAATAACGTTGTATCGGATTCTGCATTTTCTTATAAAATATTGCTGCCAAATGAGCTAAAATGAGTATTGCTATGGTCAGTGATAATCCGATAATTAACGAGTATAAGGTATTTTCTCCGATTGCTTGAAATGCCAATGAGTTGAAAAACACTTCGGAAAGACTGATTAATGCGGTAACAATCAAAATCATAAAAATGGCATTATTACCCTTTTCTATATTACCGTTTTCAACTTCGTACATTGAATTTCTGTTTTGTTCCTCAAGTTTTTGTATTTCTTCATTCGTTTTATGCTCTTCCACTTCGGCATTCATTACTTCTGTTTTCACTTCAGGAAAATGCGATGCGGGTTGCAATTGACTATTGATGTTAGCACAGAGTTCTTCATATCCCGATTTAATTTCTCCGATATATGGTTGTAATCTGTCTCCAGAACTTGCAGGCAGTTTTCTATCGGCAAAGTTTTTACCTTGCTTGCGAGCTAAGGCTTTCAAATCACTATCTTTTTTACTTATGAGTTTTTCCAACTCATTATTGTGGTAATTGGTAATTACTGGTTGTATTGCATTTTTCATAAGATTAAGATTTAAAGGTTTGTATTACTAAGATTTTATCATTCTAATATTTCAGTTTATCGGTCAATTTCTTGTTCTTTATCATTGTCATGTTCCCGTATTTGTTCCAATTCCATTTCTCTTTCTGATTTTTCAATTGTTGGGCTGTTATCTTCTTGCTCACTGGAAATATGCTTTTCTGATTCTAAATCAGTTTTTTCAGAAACTTGATTTCTTGGATTATTCCCTTCTCGTATTTGTGCTTTAGAAGTATTGATTTGGCGTTTTTCAGAATCTAATACTCTGTCTTTTAGTTTGGAATCGGTTTTGGTAACAGATACTGGTTTTGATACTTCTTGTACTTGTACTTTTGCCGATTTCTTTTCTCTGATGGTTTTCATTTCATCATATCGTTCATCTTCCTGAGGATATGATCTTTGTGCGTTTAATGTGCCTTTATTAAGCATTACAGGGGCTAAACCTGCAAGGCGTTCTCCATTCTCTATGTAGCTTTTCTTTAATTCGGAGAGATCGTTTAAATCACCAAATATTTGATTCCCGACAACATCGGTTGCGATATATTTTGTCTTTTTTGTTTCGGAATCATATGCACGATATATCCGTCCGATAATTATTCTTTTATGATCTTTGGTTTGCATTACTGTCATAAAATGTTGTCCCAGCTTATGCGAACTATATTCTACAAATACCGTTTTGCTCTTAAGTTTTTCCATAATAAAATTTTTAATGTTTGTTTTGAAAAAGTATCGTAATAGGGCATAGTAAGTCCTGCTCTTAAAAAGATGTTTTTAAAAGTGGAGTGCGGAATGGAGTGCGGAAAAGTTAGTTTTTGGAGTGCGGAAATGTATGATTTTGCACCAAAATGCAATTATTTCAGTCCGACTTTATGGGGATTGCGTATTATCCGTCACGACTTAAAATCCTGTGACCATTGCGGTTGTACCGGTTCGATTCCGGTTCCGGGTACCCAAAGCCCCACATTAGTGGGGCTTTTTGCATTTTTAGGGTGCAAATAGGGTGCAAATCATTTTTTTTGAAATTATATCATTTTGGACTTATTTTGGATCAAGACGAAATATTGGGGATTTGATGTTTTAGGCATAAATTTTAGCAAGTCTAAAAAGAAAGAAATTAATATCACGCACACCTCTGAATGTTGAACGAAAAGCTTTGATTTTAGC
>Ga0302292_1000840_pt1 | contig 20763 bp, 15 predicted proteins | sample III_Fen_N2_1_FD_194553 | JGI IMG/M metagenome (GOLD analysis project Ga0302292, IMG submission 194553) | Peat permafrost microbial communities from Stordalen Mire near Abisko, Sweden - III_Fen_N2_1 | ecosystem: Environmental > Terrestrial > Soil > Wetlands > Permafrost | place: Sweden: Abisko...
TATCTTTAGAAAATAATTCAGAATTTTCTTTATTGTATTCTACATTCATTTCAGAAAGGATATTGTTTACTATATTCTCTCTTTTTGATAACTGAGTAAGTTGTGATTCGGTAAGTTGTCCTTTAGCATCAAGAATAGATGGATCAAGTTCTCCAATAGCATTTAATTCTTCAATTAAGTTCTGACTGATTATCTGTGTATCATCAGAACGACGCAATCCAAGAGTAGTAAATAATTGAACACTTTTGAATGTATTCTCATGAATGATAACACGACTATGCAGACGTAGCATTTGATTAGCCAGGTCAGCACCATCAATTCTATTTGCTAGTTCATCAGCCATACGTATAGCATCACGTAATTGAATCTCATAAGTATTATTACCTTCATCATTTTTACTTGCCAATTCAGAGACAAATTCCTTTTCTTGTAATGACTGATGATCATTTACTTTCTTTTCATTAGCGATACGTTCAGACGTCTTAAATGTATAAAGGAAGTGTTCATTCTCTTTTACCCGAGCAATCTCTTGACGAATAATTTCAGAACCATTAGTACCATAAAATTTACCATCCGGATATTCTTTCTTATAAGTTTCTCCCTGGTCAGTAAGAACTGAGTTTATCCATACCTCAGCTTCTTTCATCGTATCTTGTAATTCAGTGAAGTAATTACTCAAAAAGGATTTACCGTTTGGAGTATTTTGTTCACGCATTAGTTCAATACGTTTTTTAAATTCTTCCGGAGTTTCAGTAGCATGTTCTAATGTCTGTCCATCAATACGCATAAATGGCAACTTACTATTCCCATTGAAAGAAGAGTATTGGTTATTTACGTTTTCAAGTCCTAGCGCGCGAGCGGCTGAGTTCAACTGACTATCATGTGAGAACTGTTCATCATCAAAGCTTTCAATAGTACGTTCTGCTTTTCCTACTTCTTCTGCAGCAGTTTGACTTTCACTTTGGTAATGTTCTAATTCAGTTTGAATATTTCTAAGTTTAGCAGCTTCTAGTTGACGTTGTTCTTCACTGGTTTCTGCCGGCAAAGAATTGATTGTAGCTAACTGAGCATCGTATTCAGATTGTCTTTCAGTAATAAATGGTTCCAATTCAGCAACACGTTTACCATACATATCAATCTTATCATTGGCTGGAGTAAGAATCTTTCCTTCTGCTTGCTGAGCAATATTAGAAGTAAGTCCTTTTGCTGTATCATACATTGATGAAAATTTATTTTTAAGTTCATCAAGTTTGGTATTATCCATTACAGTACCAAATACATTACCACTAGTCTGGTCATTGAATATTGATAACTCTTTTGACAGACGATTAGCTAAACCGGCAACATCAGTAACTAATGATTTATGTTCAGCTTCATTGTATGGTTTTAAAAGAGTATCTTTTATTCTTCCATGTAAGGTGTCTAATTCAGTCGATAATGTTGCATGAGTAGTTTGGTTGTCTATATCATTGATAATAGAACTAGCATTAGTCTGTTGAGCTTGTGCAGCTTCATCTACACGTTGACGTAAGTTCTCAATATTCTCATACGTGAAATTCTTCTTAATGACATTTTCCCATGATGCTGCATATTGACGTTGAAAGTTAGGATCATTCTTCATCTCCCGAGTAAACTCTTTTGAATCAGTAAGACCTTGCATTTCCATTTCAACTTGTTTCATAACGGTAACGTTACGTTTCATCAAGTCATTGGCCGCTTTAGAGTTTTTGGTTCCCTCTTCACGTTTAGTATAATACTCGTATTCAGAAAGAGCCTTGTTATACTTATCAACTAATGGTTGCTTAGCTTCTTCATTTTCTTTTTGAAGTTGAGCAATCTGTTCATCAGTAGTAGTAGCACCCGCTTCTTTTGGTTGGAATGATTCAATAGCAGCTTTACTATCGCGCATATCCATGAAAGCTTGGCCGGACTTATTTAATGATATTTGACTATCAAAGCCAGCCTGAGAAAGAATGTTTCTATCTACATCATTCAATCCCATACTTTCATTCAACTCTTTATACGAGTCCACTAATTGCACAAATTCGACATACCTCATTTCAGCGAAGTTGTCGATTAGTTGTCCCTCTTGATATCCTAATTTTTGTAAGGATGGACTTTTTGGTACTGAGAATAAACTAGGATCAAATTGTTCTCCTACAGTAGCATCTTTAATAAGAATATCTTTCACTCCCCACATACCACCATCAGGTTTCTGAATATGATCAGTAGCTATATTGATAAGTTCATCACCTTGTCCTTTTAGTACTTTCCATTTCAAAAGTTCTTTTTGTTGAACTTCTGTTTTACTATCGGGAATACCTTTAATCTTTTTGATTACGTGAGGAACGGCACCAGTGATAGCAGTCATTAAAGTAGTAGCGAAAATAGTACCTAAAGAAGTATCAGAAAATCCTTCGAAAACACCGGTAGTACCTATCTGTCCATTACCAACTTCGGAATATGCTGGAGCAGCTTTATCGAGTTGCATTTGAACAGTATTGTATAATGCTTGTTCAAAGTTTTCTTGGAATACCTCACTTACATTTGCCTTAGCAACATTTGAAAGATAGCTTTCATTATCAACAATACCTTTAATAAATTTACTGTTGTACATTTTTGAGAAACTATCGTAAACAGCTTCTTTAATAGTCTTGTCAGTAAGTGTACCGGCAGCTTCTTTAGCAGCTAATTTTTGAGCCATAGGAGTATATATTTCTCTCATAGCTTTCTCATAGATATTTGGTCCTAACTGTTCACCAATCCATTTATTTGTGAAGTGCTCAGTAACGTATGTCAATGGTAAAGCAAAGAAACCATATTTAGCAGTTGTTTCTGGACTAACACCATTTTCATCAGCTACACGTTGAAATGAACTATAAGACTGTGAAGTACCAATAGCATTTACTAGAAACTCAGTACCATACTGCAAAGCTTTTGTTGCAACACCTTTACCAGCAAATGCTGCAGTACCTTCTAATGCAGACATAGCACCACCCGAAGCCATACCTACAGCTATCTGAGGAAGAAGATAACCAAGTGTCGGAGCTTGACGTACCATCCAATCAATAGCACCAGTTCCTTGTTCTGTTGATGCTGATTGTTTAAACTCTGCTTGTTTCCATTCATTGAAATAACCTTGTAGTGCTTTGTCACCTTTCGCCCAATTCAATGGTTGTGCTTCTCTACGCAATGAATTACCTATATTGGAAGGAAGAGAACCATAAGAGTAATTGAATGCTTGATTCATTGCTTCATAATCACCCGCTTCAAATGCTTTATCAAGTTCTTCTACAGCCTTTACATTGCCTTGTGCTAGGTTAGCAGCACGTACCTTATCATAATGCTTTTGAATGGCTTCATTACCTTGTTTGTAAAGATAAGTTTCATCATGATTCATTGCATTATTGAAAAGTGCACCAACAGAAGAAAAGGAACTCATAGTACCGGCGGTTGCAGCACTGTAAGCTCCCACAAAGAAATCTTTAATAGAACTACCGAATGTTTCTTTAGGACCCCACTTAGTTGAATACTGTCTATCTCCTGCAACAAAAGCATCTGATGGTAGTACATCAAATACTTCACGTCCATTAGTAGGATCAATAGTAGTTGTTACAACTGCTTTACCATCACCAAACATTTTATTCATTCCATCCTTACCTGGGTTAGGAATACGTTTACCATTCTTTAAAATGTAGGGTGCAGCAGAAGCACGTTCTTCACCGGTACCGCGTTCGTTATCTTCATTACGAAATGGATCATGATAAGGCCCCCAATCAGGTTTGATATCTTTTACATTACCCAAATCTTTATCATGAACGGCTCTACCAGTAACTGCTGAGTTTTGTGTGTCGTGATAAAACTTTAATGCTGATAAGTCAACACCTCTTTTATTTAAACTTACTTTCTTTGCATTTTCAACTTTTGCTTGATTATAAGTCTTGATTATTTGACTTGCTGGTAAAGCTTCCGTATCAGTAGGATTCTTTTCTTTCGAGTACTTGTCTACATAATAGTTTATATCGTTGAAAACAGGCTGCTCAGAATGCGCCATAGAGGTAAATATATCTGCAGTTGATTGCTTATTTTTCAAAGCATCACCAACTACATCAACGGTTCCAACATAATTTCCTTCTTGATCTACAAATGCATCGCTAGTCTGTGCTTTATACTTTTCTTCAAGTGTAGGAACTACTGGTTGATCTTGTGTTTGGGTATCCATAATTTATATTGAGTATTTATTATTGAATTGAAAATTAATGACCATAGAAAGAATAATTTTTTATTGAATTACTATTATCTTCTTTTTGTTTGTCGAGGATATTTAAATACTCAGTCTTTTCATCGGGAGTAATTTTACCTGCACTTTCAAGACTATTGATAATATTCAAACTTTTCATGTAAGCATTTTGAACATGGTCTTTAAAATTGATATTGTTTTTTGATTGTATATCAGTAAGTATTGCTTGTGGAGTTTTACCAACATAAACCTTATTACTTACTTGATCATCTACAAAACCATTCTTAGTAAACTTCTTTTCAAGATTTGCTGTACGTGCATTTGTTGTTCTTTGTATAGCTGAATTAACATTCTGTTCTCCACTAGCAATAAGATTACTTTCAGCTAATGTTTCTTGTTGTTTGCTAGTATTATACTTATTGATAGCATTACGTCCTTCTTGGGCTGCCGTAGATGGTCCTTCAACTTGTAATGGTACTTGATAGATATCTTCTCCAAAACCAAATCCAAAACCAGGTGCATCACTAATCTTTGTAATATGATTTTTTGGATTCTTGGCAAGTTCTGATATCGGAGTAAGAACTGGTGTCTTACCATCAACTGCAAAAGGTATCTTAGTATCTCCTGTCAATTGAGTAGTAGCTGTCACATAGTTCTGAACAATAGGTTTACCATTTTTATCTGCTTGAATACGTGAAAGTATATATCCACCTTTCTCTCTTGGAACCTTATCAAAACGTACTGTTTTCATTAAGTCCGAAGTAAGGCCCATAATCTTGGCATTCTTATCATTTGCAAACAATACATCCGGTTTAAATGGAATACCATTGAACATAGCAATTGGTTGATTAGTAATTTGCTCAGTCTTACCTTGTACATTTAAGTCAGGGAATAAAGAGTTTTCTAGTGTCTTACGTTCATCACCAGTAACAGTACTTATATAGTATTTTAATGGTGCAAATCCTTGTTCCCCATCTGAAAATTCAGTAAAGAAACTACCTTCATTTGGATTGGTAGGTTTAGAGTAAATGATATCAATAGACGACATAGCATTCTTATCTTGAGCTTCATCATGTTTAAGTTTTTCTGATATTCCAGACTTCTGAGTATTATTAAAATCACGTAATCCTTTAGTATCATTTGCAGCAGTAGCATAAACGTAACGTTGCGCTTCTGTCATGATAGCATCAGCTAATCGTTTCTGTTCAGCTAAGTTCTTATCTCGGACTTCTGTATCTGATGTAGGTATTCTTTTTGCTTGTTGTTTAAGCAATTCAATACTTGCAATAACTTGTTCTCCACTAGCACGAGTATAGTCGTTCTTAGTGATAGGTCTACCCTTTGAATCTTTTGCAGTTGATGTGGTTCCAGTAGGTACTATCAATGTTCCATTCAATGCTGAACTCATAGCATAGGCCCGAGCATCTTCTGGTAAGTTTTGCCACATACTACTAGCAGCATTTTTCATATTTGTATAATTATCAGAACGTGACCAATCCCAACTTGTAGTACCATTATCACTATTACCACCACTAGCCATTTGTTTAGCTGAAGCAGCATCTATTCGACCTTTAATCTCTTTGCTGAAATCAAGTGAGTTCATCATTTTTAATGATGGGTCTAATGTATGACTAGGAGTAATACCACCCGCACCATCAGAAGTAATGCCCGATTGCCATGCATTACGTTCTTGAAGAGTATTGTAACTGTGAAGCTTTACTGTATTACGACCATTTGGACCTTTACCAAAATCAAGAGCAAAAGGATTATCTAGTTGTAGAAAATCCTCAGCGCTTTGTGCTTTACCTAAGTTTGAATTAGTAACAGCTATTTCTTGTCCAATACCCTTTTTGGTTATCTCACCATTTACATTGTCCCATTGAGCTTTGTTGAACTTAGCTTGTTGCTCGGCAATACCAAACTGTGATTTCTTTTGAAACAAATCTTGTAATTCAGAATCATAAGCAGTTTCATATTGTTTTAGTTTTTCCGGATCAGATTCATTTTTAATCTTTTCAGCATAAATACTTGGTAAAAGACTAATACGATTTTGAATTTGATTACGATAATCATACAATGCTTTTGTTTGACCAGGTAATAGTTCTTCCATCTTATCATCACTTGCTGCTTTAGGAGTAGAAGTTCTTGCTCTACTGGCTTTATTACCATCATTAGCTAATAAGATACGTGGGTCAAGAGATATGCCGGGACCTATTTGATTCTGTGCAGCATATCCAACCGGATTAATATTGTTTCCCCATATTGACATTATTTACGTCCTCCCCAAGTTCGTTTATAAAATGATTGTTGACTAGCTTTAGCTTTAGTAAGATTATCATATATTACTTTATGTCTTACCGGATTATCTTCTGTTGCTAATTGATTCTCTAATGCAGTTACAGTATCATCTTCAATAGCTTGATTCTTTGTTGCTGCAATACTTTCATTATTGATGATTGAATTTAAACCACTTGTAAGGTCGTTTTTAATCTGACTGATACCTTGACCTATCACACCCGATTTAAATCTGTCAGCTTCGTTCTGAATAGCCGTGTTAGCTTGATTACGTTGTGCTTCACTCTGTGCATTTATAGCAGCAGTTTGATTATCGGTCTGAGCATTGATTTGCTGTTCTTGATTTTTAATCTTAGCTATTTCAGATGATATTTGATTTTGGCCATAAATACCTTTTGCAACTAATGATGGATCAACTAAACCAAAACGACGATTAGCTTCACGAGCAGTACTTAATTGTGTATTTACACTATCTTGCATTGCTTGCTTTTGTTCTGCGTCAATAAGTGATACATGAGTTGCTTCAATAGGTGCTTGATAAGAAACTAATTCAGGTTTATAATCACTAGCCCTATTTATGCCTACAAGGTCAGTAGCGACACTTAAAGCTGTATTGACACCAGTAGCTATGTTCGCCCATTTAGATAGCCCATAGATACCTTTTTTATCGCCCGTTGGCGGTGGAGTATCTTTTGGTAGTGCTTCCGGAGTATTATCAATATACCGTGTTTGTGCCAATGCATTCAATGGTTTTGAACTTACTGCAACTGGTGCCGGAGTTGGTGCTGATAAGATAGAAGGAGTTTGTTCTTTACGAACTGCTAACCGTTGTTCATCACTGATTAAAGGAACCATTGGATCAGTTTTCTTTTTCAATAATATATTCTCTCCATTGTAGAACTTATTGAATGGTGGCGTAAATGATGGAGTGAATTTTGAATTAAATAGCTTTGCCATAATATTACATTAATCGGTTATTTATAATTCCGGTACCACCTGCTGATGGAACTGGATTAGAAGGATTGACCATTTGATTAATCGACTTCAAACTTTGACTTACACCCTCTTGTGTGTACATCATCCTATTTTGTTGTGATACTTGTTGAGAAGAAACTGATTGATTCTTTTCGCCTACTATTTGATTTTGATAATCATCTTGATAAGCTTGTTGTTTTTCTTCTTCTTTCTTTTTAGCACTAGCTCCGAATAAACTAGCGATACCACCAATACCTGCAATTACAGCACCTGGTATTGCACCGACACCAGTAGCACTAAGAGTAGTACCAAGTGTCATTAAACCAGAACCACCGGCAGACAAAAAGTCGCCAGTGGAATTTCTTTTAGGGGGTTGATAAACGGCCATTACGAATAAGATATTATAAAGTTAGTAATTACATTCTTCAAGTAAAAATACTTTGGAATATGTGTTCTATAGGCATTACCCATTTTTATTGGTTGAAGGAATTATAGGAATTATCCATGCATGTTCCTTATATTCAGGATTAGTCCAAAATTCTTTTGCGTTAATAAAAGAAACTTTAGAAGATTCTTGATATTCTGTTTGCCAACTAATATTTTCAAGTTCTTCTGGACACATAACCATTAAATGAGAACGAAATTCTTTTTCAAATGAACTAGTATCTTGTTTTTCTGCAGAGCAATTAATAATGAACTCTAATTCGAAATTATCCGAAGCTTTATTATCATAGAAATATTGAAAATCTCCAACATTATGTTCCCACATATTTGGTCTTGAAGCAAGTTGTCCATATGAAAAAGCAAATAGTCGGGCATCTAATTTCATATAAAGATTTGTATCGTATGAATAGAATCCAGTAAAGATATCAAGTTTCTCATTAAAGACTAATGTAAAGAACTTACCGATACCCAATTTGAAAGTAAATAATACCTCTTTCGTTTCTTCATCGAAAACACTTATAATGCCAGTCTGTGCTTCTGAATACAAGTCTTGTGGTAGTACTTTGATATCTCCTTTGATTAATTTGAATATATCAGTTATTTGTTTTGAAGTTACTAAGTCCTCAGCACCAAATAATACATTACCACTTGTTGTTGAAGCGCCGGATAAACGCCATATCTTTTCATTATCCCAATCAACACCGTAACCGCCTTTGTCACCACTACAAATACTTTCTTTATGAGTAGTACCAAATTCAGCAATTTTCTTTGATTGAGAAGAAAGGATAGTTTTATCACCAAGAATGATTTCAGAACTATCTTGACTCGATTGAAGTTTTGTAGAACCATACAATTGAATGATATTCTTACGTTGGATAATAAATAGAGTTGAATTGATAGTAATCAATTTCTTTATCTCTCCACCTTCAAAATTAAAGTCTTGATATTGTCCTATTGGTAACTGACGATATTGATCTACAAAGGCTCCATCAACATGCACATTACTAAAGTAAATTCTATTTGCTGCAGTGTTACTTTTCATGGTAAATATTTCATCAAATGGTAAAAGAGTAAATACACCTTTTGTTTCATTGTATCCACTATTTATTTCCCATGATTCTTTAAAATACTGATCAGATTTACTCCTCCATATAAAATCTTGTATAATGCTATCATATTTTGCTTCTGAGGCATTTTTAAGTACATATGGATAGAATGTATCATCTACAGTAGGAACTCTCAAATTTGAGTTGGTAAATGACTGCAGAAAGACATTAAGAGCAATACCTAATTGCCATGAACGTTCCCAACTTGTTGTATATTCTGGAAGAGTATTCCATCGAACACAACGCATAAATGTTTTCTGAGAAAATAAGTCACCTTTGAAAAACTGTTTTGCAACATAATTATCTTCAATAAAAAATGAATTGTCATTTTCAATTATAGAATAGTTTTCATCAAGAATATTGTATGAGTTTTCAATTGAATTAATGTATTCTTCTATTGTAGCATACTTACAAATATCTACAATTGCATTATTCAAATTACGATAGTCTGGATTATCATCAGTAAATACTGTTGCTTCTGAATGATACTTACCAACCTTTGCTGTTTTACAACCAAAATAAGGAGTTGCAGTCATTGACATATTAGTAGCAACTACTGGTAATGAGTTTACATTTAAATCACTTGTAAAAGGAGATAAAAATGTACTTGCAAAAGGATAAGAAGTATTAATAGCAAATCCAGTATTCATAGCTGGCCGAACATTTACTTCATTATCATTTGTATTCTTTTTTGTTCTATTAATAAGAATACCAGCATCCTTTAATTGATTTCTTGATTGATCAAAATAATTTTCAATTACACTTTTTGGAGATGTATTTGCACCATCCCAAACTTCATCACCAAAAACATCAATAATACTTTTCATTCTACTTGAAAAACCACTATTAGACATTATTTGATTTTCTTGTATAATGCTGGGCGTAATTTTAATAGCAACTGGATTTTGAATAATATTATGATCATAAGTAAAACTTGGATCAATAACACGATTAGATAAATCTTTATATCTATGCTTTTCATTATTAAAAATTTCAGATAATGCTCCCCAACCTGTATGTGTAGCATATTTATTTTCATCAGTAATTAATGCAGCTTCATTAAATGCTTGATTTACTACATCAATCTTTACTTTTGGTCGTAAATAGTAATCACCAATAATTACTAAGTTTTTATTTAGTAATAAATCGGGAGCAAATACACTATACTTATCAGTTTTTAGTTCAAGAAAATAATTACGATGATCATAATAATGTGACCACATGTCATTTGCTTGGCATTTGTTTTGAAACGTCCATTTATTACCGACATTAGTATCATCATCTCTAACTAATATTTCTTCTTTATTCATTACTTGTAATTCAGTAACAGACCATGCAGCTATATACCATCCTTGAGAAGATCTACTAATTTTAATTACTGGAAATAATTTTTTATCACCACCTAGAAATGGAAAAGCAATATCAATACCATTAGTACCAATCTTTGTTGATTGACTAATTTCTCTATCAATAGAAGTTGTAGGAGCTGCATCACGGGCACAAGGAAAGGTATTTTTAAACCCAACAGCTTCTACCATAGCAGAACTATATCCCTGGCATATTACATTCTCTTGTCGTTTACCTTGAACGAAATACATAGTAGTAATATTTGGAAGTATTGCTTTATTCGCTTGATAAAAATCATAAGCAAAGTCACGAATAAATTCTACACCCATGAGTTTGAAATGTAGTTGTTTCAAGTCCTCAGCATTTGAAGTGTGACTTATAATCCCTTTTCGTGGAAATTTATAAAGACCACTATTGTTATCAATCGTTTTAAGCGTTTCTGAAGGACTTTCATTATGATACTGTTCTCTATTATCAACATAAGTACGTAAGTCGAAATAATTCATGTCTGTGATAGTACCATTGGCATTAGTAAGTGTTACTCCTTCATACCAACCACAAATGGGAAAGACCGGAGTCTTGTATTGACCATCAATCAAAAATGAAACACCCATAGGATAGATTTCATCTTCCATATATTCAAAGTCTTTTGCATCCTGGTCATATACCATATCAAAACGACTTTCATCTTTGATAACAGCATGAGGAATAATAAGAGAAGCCATCTCTTTAAGCATCATATAATCTATTGCCCGGCCTTTCCAATTAGCACCATAATACCTATCTTCATGTTGTACTTCTGTTTCAGCAATATCAAAAGCCATATTATCTTTAAATAACTCTTCAAAAGTAATATCTTGAACAACATTATTACCATTAAATACTACGCTAGCTGAACCATTGACAATCTTTGTAGATTTGCTGATAAGTTGCATTGATTTACTCAAAGTATCTGAGGTACCATAATAATGGACAAAACCGACAGAAACCTTTTTATAGTTTGAGTCGGTATTCGTAATCTGTAATTGTACTTGTTTTGATACTCTTTCTTCACCAGTATTCAATACTCCCGAAGAACTATTAAATTCTTTCGAACCACTATGGATATAGAATGGACCAACTTCTTTTATGAATGGTGTTGTATTCAATGATTCATCTTCATAGCGAATATAGAAGAAGTAAGTACCAGGTTTCATAGTTCCATTATCTTTTACTTGTCCTACGACATCAGGAACATTAGTAATACTCTTCTGATGAACAAACAGAAGTACATCGTCAAGATTGGTATATGAACGAAGTGTTTTCTTTCCTTGTTGGTCAATACCAGTATTGATAATAATGTTCTTATTCAATCCATCACAGATATATAAGTCAACAGAACCATCATAACTATTCTTAGCAATTATCTCAAGTAATTTTCCTTTGGAGAAACCAAGTACAGATTGATTAATTGACAATGCATTATTTGGGCCATTGGGAATGATAAGAAGTGTTTCTTCTACCCATGCAGTACCATCACTACCTTTGAATGAATAGAAATTAATCTCATCGGTAATAGTCGCATGAGTAATAATATAAAGTATTCCATTGAAAGAAACTGAGCCTATAGGAACTTCATTAGTTGCAAAAGAAGTAACGCTTTTAGTACCACGAATATTTGTGATAGTAAAACCATGTTCATCTTTTGAAACAATACTTCCATTGAGCATGTAGGTATAACTATTCTGTGGCATTAATGTATTATCAATACCTCTTTTCATACCACCTAGAAACGTATTATTATGTTGCATAATTAATGTCTTTTTGTAATGAATTTGTATTCCGGACTGATAATGAAATTATGAATTTCTTCAATATCATTGTTTGATAAATCTCCCCAACTAACATAAGCTGCTTGAATTTCGTAATCAGAATCCTGGCACATCTGTAACCATCGCCATTGAGCAATACGTGGTGGGATAACACTAGCATCTTCTTCATGCATCTTCTTAATACAATAAGCATAACATGCTGTTTCATATCCACGTTTTACTAATGGAAAGCCAAGAGCATCTACCGGCAAAGAATAGTAATCAATAAAGCATTTCTGAGGTGTTCTAGTAGTACTGAACTGAATGTACTCTCCTTGATAAGTACTATTCTTTACTTTGTTTCCAGCTTCATCAAATACATTTTCCAATTTAAATACATCTGGCGGTACTAGAGCGCGATTAGAACGAATGATTAAAGTAGAATCATCATCAGAAGTAGGTTCTCCAATCTGTATTTTTTTATTCAAAATTAATCCTACTGGATCCGTAAGATATTCTGCAACGACTTCACTACACCATCGCATTACTTGTATCTTACTTATCTGAGTGCCTTTTATTGGAAATGCAGACAGCAACCGAACATAAATCTCGGATGCTGTAAAATATTTGTTATTCGGATTCATCTTTATTAGATTTTAATTCTATATGTTGATAAGCAAAAACTCCATGTACATTCCTTGCTGTTTTTACATACAACTCGTTTGGTCTATACTCCTTATTGCTATCCTCTACTACCGCTTTCAGTTTTTGGTAGTACTCTTCGTCGTGTGCTGTCGAACGCTTACTCATAATTATTGTGGCATTGATTGTGCTGCTACAGGAGCCGCTGGTTGTGCTTTTCCTTGTCCTTGTGATTGTAATTGCTCAGTAGCTTGTTTAATCAATTGCTGAGCTTGTTCTTGTGAAATACCACCTTGTACAAGTTGTGCAAGAATATCTTCCGGCTTAGCACCTTGTTGCAACATTTTGATAATCTCTTGTATTATCTGTGCAATTTGCTCTTCTGACATTTGTGGACTTGCCGGAACTGATGTTTTAGCGGGAACAGATGATTTACCTTGTGCTTGTTGAACTTGTTCCTTAGTATAACCTTTTGCGGGTGTCGTAGATTTAGCAGTACTAGCTGCTGCATACTTTGTTTTGTCGATTATTGCCATGATTAAAATTTTATGTTGTTATCTTCTAATGAATGTAATTTCTTTTTATAGAATTTCCCAAATGATGCATAAGGAAAACCATATCTTATTTTATCTGAGGAAAAGAAATAATCGCAATTGATACGAGTATAAAATCCCTTTTTCTTTGAACGTTCTCTATCTTTTTGTCGACCCCGGTATTTAGTATTTGACGTCATTGTCAATAAACTTATCAATCCAACTTTATTGATTTTGATTGTATTTCCCTTAAAGAGTTCTTCAACAATTATAGAAACGTATGCAAAAAACACCTTATAGGCCATACCTCTTATAATTTGGCTTTTTGGGTGTGTGTTGGTAGAAAAGGTCACATGAGATAAACGAGGTCTAAAAAGGGTATCTATGTAAGCCGTTTTACGTACTCCAAACTTATTATTCTCATTAACCACATCATGATAATCAAATTCCTCTTTCCTAAACTCCTTTACCTTTTTATTGATCCGGGTTTTCTTTGAAGATACTTCCATTTTCATCTTTATGAGGATTCATACCATCGCGAAACTGTGCTGCATAATTTTCTTTCATATCAATACCAAAGTATTCTTTTGCCGATTCAAAATATTCTGTTGTCTTATCCGAATGAGTACGATACTGATACTCTCCAAATGGTATATTCTGTTCTCTAGTAAATCGTGGTGTTTCAATAGCCTTATCTGCTGCTATAATATAATCAATTCCATTATATGTTATTATGAAATTATCAGATTCTATTTCTGTAGTTTCATAAACATTAGTTTCATCATTATTGTAACTTATTACAGCTCCTACTGTTCCACTAAAATCAGAACCTATTAAATCTCCATTTTGATAATGTCTTGTTGCAAGATTTTGTTTCAGCCACACCTGATTTCCTATAGTTATAGAATTATAAATATCTCCGTCAATTATAATATCTCCATTGTTTATATTGTCATCCTTTATAAGCCTAATAGATATTCCACTATTTTGAGCAATAGTATAACTCCCAATATATCCAACCTTAATCACTACATTTATATATTCGTTGTCGTAATATGCCATACAGATGCTAGTATTTCCTAGCTCCACAAATCCGACTCCATACTGTCTCATTCCTCCAGGTAGTAATGAAAAACCATATGAATCTATACTGTCATTCTCGGTAACCCAATGTTTATTTCCTACCTCGCGTAAATTAAAGGCGCCTCCAACATTACTGTAGAGTTCACTCCATTCAGCCATAGTTGGAACGTGCCATCCAGGTGGAGCAATTTTCCTCTCGTCGGATGCTGCATACCCATTATACAATCTACCATATTTAATAGAGTTTTTAATATCTGTTTTTTTTCGATAATCTTTCCATGAAACACCTTCATAGAATAATTCACCATCAACTTCAAATTGTTCTGTAGTTACTAGATACATAATTATTGTCCTCCATTATCTTGTTGCTGTTGTGCTTGCTTTACTGAAACATTCTTTGTCTCATCAATACCATTATTAGCAAAGTCTACCGGCATACCTAACTTAACTGCAATATGCTGAAAAGTAATTATCTCTAATTGTCTTTCATTGTTTTCTCCAATAGGATAACTTGATGTTTCATAACTATAGTCAGCTAACGAATTTGGGGCCTCTATAACGGCATGTAATTCTATTGCGGACATATTGGGTGCTTTTATCTGTAAGATGTCACCAAGGTTCGCAAAAGCGGGTTGATCAATGCCAAAGCGATGTGATTCATAGTTTACCAACTCTTCGAAAGAACAATAATGAAAATCCGGATATTTTGTACCTATAGGACCAAAATAACGAACATTTCTTCTTCCTATTCCTTCCATGAGTTTTGATGGCATAGTAAACTTTTTATAATCGAGATCAAGAGTTTCTACATTACCAGTTATCTTTTGAAAGAATGCAGTAAAGACTTCCCCGGAAACATATAAAGAACGACACATTGTCGCTCTTGAAGTATTGATCATTTCTATCAACCATTCATCATGTAATATCTGGTCGTCGGTAAGATGTGGTTTCAATTGAAGCTTTAAACTTTCAACTATTTTTTCAAGTGTTATCATACTACTGATATTAAAAAAGGGTAAGTAGACATATCCTACCTACCCTTTTTGGATTTAATTGAAATTGATTATTAAGGCGCTGTTTCCAATACCACTACGCGAGCAGTCAAAGCATCTACCGGAGATACATTGTATGCAAGATAATCATTGAATGATTTAGCACCTACAACAACGTCTGCCATAGATGGAACAATACCTGCATTAGCAACAGCGATATCAGCAAACAATGCATCATCAGTCAATGCCAGTGGCATATAGAAATTGTAAACTTGTTCGCGTTTTACAAATGCACTTGCAGATACATTTTCATAACCAAGCGTTTTGCTGGCAATAGTAACACAACAGTAATCAACACCCTCAGTAGGCATTACTACACGTTGTCCTTCGTTCTCTGCTTTAATCATAAAGATACGACTCAATATGTCGTTAGTCAATGTATCTTTCTTAGGCTTAGTAGTAAGTACCTGAGTAAAGTTTTCATCGAAAATACGAACAGTGATTGGTTGTCCTTTTTCTTTTGCAGTAAGAACAAGAGCAGATGTACCAGCAGCGCCAGTACGACTAGCTACTACACAAGCGCCACTGTTTACAGCATTTGAAGTTCTCATTACATCAGCATTGATTGCTTCAATAAGACCATCAACGACAGTTTGTTTATCGTTAGCAATAGTAGCAGTGTTGGTTAACTTATAACCGTAAGTATGACTTACTGGAAACTGATGATTACCAGCACCATCATACAATGGTTGACGAGTGATTTCAATTTCAATAATACGTTGATCACCGGTAGTCTTTGCAACAAACGATGGAGTAATAGTGATTACTGCAGCAGCGCCAACAGCAGATGTTTTCTTTACAATGGTAGTATCACCATCAAACGGAATATCAATACCATATTTTTTACATACAAGATGTTTAATACCGGTTGTAACATCTCCTTGGAAGTACATACCAAATTCCTTTGGTCCGATAGTATTCAATAGGTAGTCTTGTGAACCTCTGATTAAATTACTCATTTTATTTAATTATTAATGTTTGAATTTTAATTCATTATTGAAAGTTTGATATCGACTATCTTGAATACCTTCCAAATACATACGGGATGCCGTAGTGATAATTTCAGAACATACTTCACGGTCAAATATACTTTCCTTAGTATTTGTTGTTTCCATCTCAGTAATAACCGGTGGATTAACAACATAACTTATTCTAAATTTAGGATAACCATCTTCAATATCAATATTTGGTACATATACCAAAATATTTTTTACTGGTTTGGTATCAACGATATCCTGACTTAAACTATAATAACAATTAGAAGTCGTTGGTTTGCTAAATACACCATTCAAAACAGTAGTCAGTTCATTTGAAGTTAATGGATTACATTTAGCTTCTTTTAGACCAGATATTTCTGCAGATAATCTAGCAACCAATCGACAATCTTCCGGTAACACAAATGAATACGCTTTATAACGATCGCTACTACTTGTTTCCAATAAAGTACCAGTAACTAATTTAGGTCCTTGCGTAATTGGCAAAAGTTGTATAGCAAACTTTTTATTCAATTCGAAATTATCAATCTTATTTGAAATAACTTCTTCGGTCGCTAAACCCAAAATTACTGAGAACTCCAACGGTGAAACAGTTCCCACTCGTGACTTCCTTACTATAGCAAGAAAATCTTTATACATATCAATTATTGCTACCGACATAATACTATTTGTTACCTTCTGATTTGTCCAACATATCTTTCAATGGGACATACAGACTATTGTTTTTATCATCATAAATGAATGCAGCAGCTTCTTTTTCATCGGCTCCAAGAGTTACTTTGTCATACATGATATATCCATTGGCAACAGCGCGTTGTAAGTACTTCTTAGCAAGAAGTTTTTTGATAAATACAATTTGCTGATTATCGTCAAGATTTTCAAGATATGAAAGAACATCAGCTGGGCGTGTTTCAACTAAACCATATACACGAGCTTCGGCAATCTTAGTAGAAAGATTTGTTGCATTCTCACCAAAGTAAAACAATAAATTGTTCATGTCTGATAATGATAGGTCGATAACTTTTGCACCGGCCTGTGCTTTTGTCTTTCCATCAACAGCTGCTTTTACAGCTTCTGCTTCGAAGTTTTGAATATACATTAAGTGTTTTCCAACTACTGCATCTTTACGAGATAATGCTATCTCCGGCATTTCAAGAGCAAGGCAATAAAGCGCATAATCTCTTGTTGGTAGATAGTTTCCGTTTCTCTTAATTAAAACAAGCGTTTGGTTATGAACGATAGGATAATTTTCATCTTCCTTGATTATCAATTCTTGTTTTGATAATTCAGTAGGATTCATATTATGTTGCCCGGTCAATAACTTTTTTGTTGCATTGTCGGTAATAGGAGTCATTAAAAATGGTTTCTCCTTATACTTCTTATTGATCGCATAGATTTTTACTTCTTCGCGTTCTTCGCCTGTTTCATCTTTGGTTGTCTTAGCCATTATCTATAATTTTTAAAAGAAATGAATGAATTAATATTTTACTGGACGATAAAGTTCAGCAATACCGTTTACATCAAGTAAAGCTGCACCGGTTTCCCACAAGATGTGGTGGTGTTTACCATCCACTGAGTTGACCATATCGCTACCTTTATTGATACCGTTTACTTCACCTTCTAACCAACCACGTTTTCCGAGTTGCAATAACTCAATTGCTGGTTGATTAATTTCAACATCTCCCAATGATACAAAGATTGCATTATGAGAACTGTTACGGGTTCCATCAGCACCATAAGTAGTAGCACGTTGAGGATTGTCAAACCAAGGCACAACGGTTGGAATCATTTTGACACCACCAAATTCGTAGTATTCATAATCCAAGTTGATACCTTTCTTTCCATTACCACCCATTTCAACTGTTTTAGGATCGATACCAGCCTGCTCTCTCATTAGCTTAGCAAAACCCTTGTAGAACTGCATACCACAGATTACGGCTACCTCAGTTCCCCATGAAGAAGAGTAGATAGAAATGTTTTCCATGATATTGTCAATGACACGTGTTGAAATAACGTTGTAAGGTAATCTCCAAGCACCATCTCCTTGGTTCAAGATACCATCACCGGCCATTACTTCAAATCCTTCATTTGTTTTCAACAGAACTTTATCATCTGCGGTAACAGTTGATTTTCCGTTCAACAATTGTTTTTCACGATACATAGCGGCACGTTCAAGCATTTGAATCTGTGCATGATCAGCCCACATAGAAACGCCATTATGTTCCATCCAAATAGCACTAGGACGATATTCATCAGCAGTACCCGAGATAGACCATTTCAAACGTTGGATAGTCATGTGAGTATATGCCTTTTCGTCAAAGGTATATTTTTCGTAAGCAGTTTCTGACATTTCTTCGAATGAAGTATGTGAGATACTAACTTCTTGTCCAATAGCAAGCAAATTCGGATTTACATAATCACCCGATACATTGGTCATGATTTTTACACGGTAATGGAAAATTCCGGCATCAACTTCTTGTGGAAGAGTCGAGTCAGAAACGTGTACATAAGTTTGGTTATCGGCAAGTTCAAGAACATCTTTTGGAGAGAACCAATTAGTGTCAAGAAATAAATCAATCCACGTTTGGTTTCGACCTGGTTCATTAGGGAATGCATCACATTTGAATGCAGCAATAACGCGAGCTTTACGATCCGGATAACCTTTGACGTTCCACATTACTTTGCGGTTGCCAACAATTTTGTACTTTCCTGATTTTGGATTCAAAGGATCAGCAAGTTTACCCGAGAACATATTACGGCCAGCAAGCAATGAACTAAATGCAGTTACATTTTTACGGAATAAAGTAGTTACTTGTGCTAGCATATGTGGTGCTGCAATCAAGTATTGTGACATGTGTTTAGATGTCGGTGTTTGATTCGAAAACTCCTGTGGAGCTCCTGGAAGAATACGCATAATGAATTTGATTAATAGAGTTGATTATTTTTCTGACTGCTCAAGCAATTTTAATTCTGCTTCGAAATCTAATGATTGACCAGTCTTGCGAGCACCTATTCCAGTAAAATTTGGAGTAATGCCTAATGATTTAAGCAATGTTTCCTTTCCACCTTCGCGCCCCTTGGTAATTGTTTCGATTACCTTTTCTTCTCCAAACTTAGCAACCATCACAAACATTTTGTACAATGTCATATTGTCTGACAATATATCATCTATTAAACGTTCACCGGTAACTTTATCGGGAATAACAACTCTCTCAAATTCTGCTAAAAACTGATTGTGGGCTTCTTGATTGACAGGAATACCATAAATAGTATCAACTTTTGAAAGACTTTCTTTAAGGACATTTAATTCGCCTTTTGTTTCAGCTAGCATTTGATTATACCCAGCTTCATAAGTAGCAGATTGTTTATCCTTATATTCTTTTACAAGATTGTCATTATAGTTTTTGATATTTTCATCAATAACTAAAGCAGCATCTTGCTTTTGTATTTTTGTCATTCGACCAATTTCTTGTAAAATATCATCATCAGTCAAACCACTAGGATTTTTTTCTGAATCATAAATACCGTAACGAGTTTTTAAATCGAATGCGATTTTTTCATCAATAGAAAATTTACTTGCATCAACATATTGTTCAGATACATTTGATACCAAATCATTAATCGTAAGATTAGGATTAGTAGCTGTCATATCTTGTATCTGTTGTGCTAATGGATGAAGTACTGGTTTCTCTAAACCAAACTTCTGTGCAACGAATGGACGAAGTAAATCATTCTCTGTTTCTGCAGTAATCTTTTCAGGCATTTTAAAGCCTTCTAAATCTTTGAATGAATCCCACAAAGGAGAAGGAGTATAAACTTCCTCTACAGCGCTTGCAGCTGCATCCTCAGCAGGCTTTTCAACTTTAATAGGTTCTGTATATTCCCCATCCGGTGCTTCTAATCTCAAAAGCTCTTCCGCAGCAAAGCCACCAGAGGTATCTTGTCCTTCGGTGGCTTCTATCATTTTAAAAAATAATGGCTTATACATTGACTAAATCATTAAAGTTTGTATCAACTCCTAAAAGATACGAATCGCTAATCACTAAAGCAATTGCACTTTTTACAACAATTTGTTGTGCAGCATTAGCCATTGATGGATTGTAATAAACAATATCGCCAGCTTTAAATTGACTACTTCCACTTTCCATAATAACAGCCAAATGTGGATGAACACCTTTGAATCGTTCCAAAATTGGTTTATCATTATTTACGATGATAATTTTCTCAGCAAATGGAACTGTAATAGGGCAAAGAAGAATAT
>Ga0302292_1000841_pt1 | contig 20739 bp, 7 predicted proteins | sample III_Fen_N2_1_FD_194553 | JGI IMG/M metagenome (GOLD analysis project Ga0302292, IMG submission 194553) | Peat permafrost microbial communities from Stordalen Mire near Abisko, Sweden - III_Fen_N2_1 | ecosystem: Environmental > Terrestrial > Soil > Wetlands > Permafrost | place: Sweden: Abisko...
TCCTTTTTTGGTTGTGATCATCAATACACCATTTGCTCCTTTCGATCCCCAAATGGCCGAAGCAGCTGCATCTTTCAGTACGGTAATTTCCTGAATATCGTCAGGGTTAATACTTAACATACTGGCGTATTGTTCCTGATTTGAACTTGCAAAGTCAAAATTAGGATCAACCTGAACTTCATATGGCACACCATTTACAACTATAAGCGGCTGATTACTGCCATTGATGGAGGTTGAACCACGTATACGCATGGAAGTACCACTACCAGGGTCACCCGAATTTGAAACAATATCCAATCCTGCAATCCTACCCTGAAGAGCTTCATCCACTGAAGTAACCTGTATACCTTCCATTTCCTTCATATCGATGGTCTGCATGGATGTGGAAATTTCACGTGTAGCAATGCTAAATCCACCCTGATTGACTTTTTTACGGGCAGTTACAACTACATTCTTAATTTCGTTTGATTTATCAGTCATTAAAACATTAATAACTTTATTGTCACCAATATTTTTCACCTGCTTATCAAAACCAATATAGTGATATGCCAACTTATTAGTCGCATCCTTTATTTTAATGACATAATGCCCGTTTGCATCTGTAATAGTAGCATTAACAACCCTGTTATTTACATCAACTTCGGTTACACTCACGCCAATTAATGAACCATCCGCTTTGGAAGTGACTGTCCCCTGAACAATTGTGTTACTACCTGATTTCTGTCCTAAAGCTGCAAATGGCAACAAAAGAAAGATGTAAAAAAGTAATATTGCAAAATTAGATTTCATATTCATATATATTTTATTGAAAGGTCAATACATCACTGATTTGGTGGATAACTGCTGTTGAAGAAGTCTCGATGGTAGATGTTTTAAATTCTGCTCCGGTACTGCTGCCATCTACTTCTTTAAATGCTGATGGTTTATCACCAAATATAAAATCCCGTGCCATTAAATTGTACATGTTATTTGATGTAAGAACCTTTACTGTTTTACCTGACTCAGTGGATAATGTTACATCACTGCTACTTACATTCACTATGAGTTGATAAAATTTACCTTTGTTAGTTCCAAACGGGCTTGCAAGATCATTATTTTTCAAGGCAGCAGTCGTATAGTATTTATTGGTTATACTTTTCCCATTAACAAATATCGAATTATCCTGAAAATGGTATCGTAAAAAAAGATCTAATTTTGATATTGCAGCGGCTTTTACTGTTGCATCAGTCATATCATTTATACCTACTATTGATCCTTGCGATACCCAGGGAGTAATAACGCCATTCTGAATTGCTGTATTGATTGCATCATTTGTCGGAACATAGACTGTATAATTATATGTATTTAAAAATTTTACATTATAGTCCATCCCTTTCATCGACTTAAATATCTCAGAACCTGTTGGGAAACCACTCAATAGTTGATAAAATCCGCTGAAAGCATCATTCTCTCCCAACACTTTATATACAGATTCCAGAGGTGTTTGTATTGGTTTGTCGATATAATAGGTATGTCCATTAGATTGTGTGAACGCATTTGTAACATGTGATACAGTTCCCATGGCAATATCTCCTCCTCCTTCTACAGTCATATTTGCACCTGAACCCGTTACACGAATCACATTGTTTCCTTTTGACAAATAGTAATTATTTCCCGACTCAACACCTCCAACAACAATATGCGAATCCATTACATCCAATAACCTGTTTAATATAAAATTCATTCCTACGTCAGTTTTACTTGTAATGACTGAAACAGAGTCCTTTGAAGTTAACACAGCACCGGGATTAGTTTTATCATATTTATAAATAGTTGCATTTACTGATGAAGTTTTCGGATTGTACCAGAATTTTATTGCAGCAGGCATTGTTTTACTATAGGCTACCGGGTCTATATATTTGTTAAACACATCGTCGGTCGGAACGAAAAAACTGTATGTATTTACTAAAGAGAGCAAATAGAACTTATACAAGAAGACCCCGTTGACGTAATTTTTAATAAACCAATCGAATACTTTCGTATTATTACCAAATAAAACAGGTGCATAAACAGATGAATACTCATCAGGAGGATAAACTTTGTTGGTAATATAAACCGCACCGTTTACTCCCAGATATACATTTCCGGGAGTAATATCTCCCTTTTGTACAGGTAACACAGAGTTCTGGGCATCCATCATTTTATCAAAGCGACTCGGTACTGATGCGATAAGTGAAACACGCATGTGCCTTTGGAGAAATGACATGATAATTTTATCCGGTACATTTTCCCATGAACCGTAAGATTTCAAAACTCCAGTATTAAAATAGTCCGTCATTGCCACATCGGAAGGTACAAACATGGCTGCCATATCGGCTTGAAGGGCAGAAGAACCATTCACATAACTATTCCATCCCGGATCGTAAGGCAACAATAATTCATTTGATATACCTGCACCACTAGCCTTCCCATCGGGGCCGGGATATGCAGTAGCTCCCCCTACTGATGAAAAATATTTTTTTATAAAGATTGAATCAATTGAGTGCAATTCCGGATGTGCCAATTGCAATTGATTATATTCCAGCGTATTTCCCGGATTAAAGTATGGAGCGCAAAAACGATCCAGTAATTTAGAAAAAATTTGAGTGTTCGAATTCGATTTTATGTATTGCGCCATATTCACCGGTGGAACCAATACATTGTCAAGTACGTTGATATATCCATTCTTACAGGTTACATCACGCTTTATTACTTTGTTACCAAAAATATGAACATCATTTTTCACACGGGTACTGCCTGTAAGAAAACTAAAGTCGTCATCTGTAATCAGTACCTGATCCATTTGTTTTTGAGTAAATTGCATAATTGGCCAGGCCGTATTATCTTTAAGAATATGAATACCTTTTGTCCTGTTTTTATTAAAATACGAACTAAACGGCAATTGATTTCCTGAATCGTAAGGAATACTATCATAAATACTTATTGCAGTTGAACGTCGCATGGCAGCTCCGGTTTGTAAGCTTACATCAAAATAATTAGGCAAATTATCACTTGTGTAAGCGTTATTAATCATTCCAAAATTAAGAATGAGTTTCTTTTGGGCAAGTGTCAGTTGATCATAACTCTTCACTCCCCAAACATTTGGTGTTGAGAAAAAGATATTAAATGCTGAATCATTAGCAACAAAAAGAGTTTTACTACCGGTTTTACTTAACGTTTCTTTATACCCTAAATCATCAATAAGTTTCACATAGTTTGTGTAATGCTTATCTGTTTTTAAGTAGTCATAAATACTGGCTCCTAACCATTCCGGATTGTGGTTTGCATAATAATTTTCGTCAGCACATGAAGTAAATAAAGTAATCCCTATGACTAAAATTATCAGCATTTTATCCAGCCGATAAAACGTTCTTCTAAAATAATTTTTCATTTCTATATTTATATATATTTATATTTAGACAATTTCGATATATGAGTATTAATCTGTTGCAATATAATACAGGTTAACTTATTAAATACCATCACTATAAATTACAATTTAATAAATTTTGTTGATCCGTTATTTAGTGTCCTGATGATATAACATCCGGGCGAAAGATCGCTGACATCAATTTTTCTCTCATTCAAATTAATGCTTTTCACCAATAAACCAACCAAATTGTAAATCTCAATCTTGAAATTTTCTGAATTAGTAGATGTCAGGTAAAGGGATTCTTTGACAGGATTGGGATAAATTTTCAGTCCTTCTGACGTTGGGTTATACACACCTTGAGGAGTTAAGCTTACAGGATTAATGACCATCCATCCGCCCGTTTCCGCAGCAGTAGTACTCAGGCCCTCTGATTTTTCCCGTTGCTTAACAACATTCGTATAGTTACTTGAAATGTAAAGACATCGTAGTGAAGCCGTTACAGTATCATCATTACAGGTTTGCATTTGTGACAAAAAGATCGGATTTGTAATGCTATCTCCGTAATTTATTGTACTATACAATGTCCTTACTGCTTTGTCAGCTGTTCTACCAACAATGATTTCTTTGTTTTCCATCACCCCTATCCCCGGTTTAATGGCAAAATAGGATACTGATTCAGACCTAAGTGGAGTCTTAACTGCAGTTTCCTGCTGCAATTTTATGTCAAATCCTGTTTTAGATATATTTCTGACCCTGACAGTTGATGCATTTGTTGACGTCGCCTGCAGTTGGGTAGCAAAAACTACGGGTATAGTATCAAAAGGAGTGGTGAATGTTATTGAACTCCAGGCAGGAGATGCTGTTTGTATCCCCGCTTCGGCTGTAAGACCTCCAAAGTTATAATCACCGGGAGCTAGAATCAGATATGGAACGCTTTCATCTTTTGCTAAAGTGGAGACTTTCTGATAGGCCCATGGGGCAAGTTGCACATTAACACATGTTGCAGCACTATAAAGTTTTGCCCGTGGCGTTAACAAAACATTAATGTTATTATTTGTAAGTGCACCAAGTATGACTACTGGCTTTACATTATTTTGAAATTGCTTCTTGAAAAATACCGGATTCCATCCTACATTTGAGAACTTAAATGTTCCATACTGGATATCGCCTCCATTCGACACATTAAATCCTGCTTCATTTGTATAGGCTGATAATGTTCCATTCGCGAATTTTGAACGTGCCCGATACCTGATTATATTTCCCGAAGTAATATCTAAGGTATCCGTACACTTCTTTACCGTTGGATCATCAGTATTAATAAACTCGGTATAAGTTCCGTTATCAATTTTTTTCTCAACAATACATCCCGCATAATTCTCAAAATTAGGATCCGATACGGTTAAAATTAACCGGGTTGAGCCAAAGGCAATGGCCAGTGAAGGATTGGAATACGTGAATGTTGGGATTACCTCGTATGCTTTATTAAAAGCCATAACCGAGTTATCAGCTGAATAATACTTACCGGCAGGCGTTAAAGCGCCATTTAGCGTCATAGCACGGGCATCCTCCACCCAATTGTAAATGGAATATCTTTCAATAAAAGAAGTTGTATCAAGCACTTGTAGTATGCCTTTTAAATCATTCAACTGTTTAGCTGCATTAGCTGTTGTCAATGCAAGTGGACGGGTATTGTCAGGCCACCCTTCACTTGTCCAGTTGGCTCCGTTATTCCATTCGGTTATCCATATTGGACGCCCTGTTCTATCATGAATATACTTCAGATCATTATACCAGTTTTGAGGTGATTTTCCTCCCCAATAAGCATGGACGGGTACATAATCTACACGGTAATTTTTCGCTTTGCACGAATCCATAAAACTGTAAAGCCAGGAGAAGTTGGTACAGGCAGGAGAGCCTATTCTTAATCCGGTCCTAAGCATATCCGGCCATTGAGCAAGAGCCTGTGAAACACTAAGATTCGATTGCTCTGTATGATCGGGTTCGTTAAATCCTAAAACTTGCGTAACATATTGTTTCCCGTTAATTTCACTCCACCCGGGCCAACCTCCGTTTTGTCTGATTGGCACATATTCAATGTTGGGTGTTGTAGCACCTCCTGCACTCCAATCATACCGCCAGGTTGGTTGTACCAGGCTAAGATCAGTCGGATCATAACCTGCCCATCCTTTTTTGGAAACAAATTCCCATTCAAACACCCGTATAAATGAAATCTTCTGATCTAACAAATCCGGTAATATAGATAACAGCATATCATGATCAGCCGCAATATAAACACGGCTATATCCGGTTCCATCAGAGTTGGTAGCCAACGTGGCCATATATCCTCTTTTTAGTTTAAGAGATCGGATTTTGTTATTGAATGGTATGCCTAAAGCACTATTGAAAGTAAAGAGAGAGTAAGTTACAGAATCACCGGAAAAGTTTTGACCGGTATATACTTTCAACGGTTGAAATATCGAAGATTGAGGAATAACAACTGTACCTTGTTTATAAATTGAAACTCTGACATTGGTTTTTAGTTCAGCCGATTCATTGTTGACATAAACATTCTTCAAAATGGAGTCAATGACCACCTGCGGCCGTACATTATCAAAAAACAACCACGAATCTACTGTATTTAATTTTACAACACTATTATTTAAAGTATGATATTTTGCAGTTACGTGTAAGTCAGTCTGATTATTTAACACCACCTCATCATCGGTATAAGAAGCAACAATTACATTTTTATCTGTAATATTAATTGTTGTTCTTGGATTCGAAGAAAACGCAAATAAAACACATGCAATGCAAAGTGAAATAATTGTGATTTTTTTTCTCATTGTACAAAAAGAATGCAAAGGTTAGTATATATCTATACATTGTAGATTAAATCGTGAACAATGTAATTAAGGTTATTATATAACTGTACATTGTTGATTAAATCGTGAACAATGTATTTGTGGTACAAATATATAAATCTATATTCATTTGAAGGGGTAAAATCCATTCAAAAAAGTAGAATATGATATTTAATCTTATTACCAATTACTTACAATAAAATATAATTGAATAATGGTTGAAAATTCAATATTTGACCTGATATTATACATTTAAAAGACCAAAAGCACACTGAATTAAACCCGATATTCTCGAAAATATATTTAAAATCAGTATAAATATCTGTTTTATATAATATCTTCTATCGATACTTTTTTCTATTTATTGTGTCTTATTTGTATTGCAAATTAAATGAATAATCAGGAGTTAGTGGTGCACTAAATCGTAAAATAGATGTGCATATGTCTTTTCTGGTGAATCTTCTTCTTTTTTTAGTTTTACTTTAGCAGTTAAAAAATTAATTATAATAGTTCAAAGAGGATAGATAGGAACTTAGACCTATAAAACGATTTACTATTCTCATTTGCATAATGATTACTGCGTTATCCAGAGAAATCCGTTCTTCATTAATAATTTTACAATACCTTTTTTACGGTTATTCTACACGGGAAGTTTAAAGGAAAAAATCTTTCTGGTCAGAAAAACCTCCGTATATATTAGGAAGGAAAATTTCCTATAGTAGCAATTGAAGGAAAATTTTGTTATATTCAACAATAGGTGATTAATATTGAATATAATTAAACGGATACAAAACGATTCAAGTAAAACCGGAAGCAGTATTCAGATGCGGTTTTATCATTCAAGTCAAAACAAATCTTATACGTTTATATGAATAAAAAAACAGCGGTAAACAGAAGTTTGAAACTTTTTGTTTACCGCTGCAATCATTTAAAATACTTATTCGTTATAAGACTACTTTAGAAGCAGAGTCATCTATCTTAACGATATAAACACCGGAATTAAGGGTAATAGTCGAATGAGTACTCATCCTTAATTGATGTCCTGTAACGTCAAACACGCTAACCTTTTCATTTCCGGTCAAACCAAGAATGCTTATTTTGCCATCTTTAGCAATCACCTTATACCTGGATTGGTTTATTTGTTTAACTGCAGTTCCTTCGTTTGCAGAAAATGCATTTTCCAACGAATTGATCTTATTCACAACATTCAGCACTGAAGTTTGAATTTGTGCATCAGTCAAAGCTGTTTTATACAATACGAGATCAGTCACCAATGTCTTACGCAAATATACATCCCCTGCATAGTTGGAACGTCCAATCCAGTTATATAAAGTACCCAATCGCTGATCATCAATCAAGGTTTTCGATGGAATTTGCTTAATAGAATCAGAATGAATAGGCTGACCATCTACATAAAGTGTTCCGATTACTCCGCTTTGGGTGTAGGCAAAATGGTGCCAGTTCCCTTTAAAAGCTGCAGAATCTAATTTTATTGTTTGCTCTCCTGACCAGTTAGATGGGGAGATAGTTTCCGCTTGATTTCTTAAACTAGCGAGAAGATAACCTGAATAATCGGGTGTTTTAACATTTAATGCATTTGAAAAACACCAAAGGAAGTTTCCATTTGAGCTCAATTCCGCTCTGGTGTATGCAGGATCAATACGGTAATAAGCGCCTATTGTAAAATCATTAAGTCCGTAAACAACTTTTCCAATCTCGGTTCCCATATCAAAATAACCAATGCTATCACCTAATGCCAACACATTGAATTTACCGGTCTCAGTTGTTCCGATTGTACGAATCTTTGCTCCATTTTTCACAATTCCTTGAAAATGCTTTTCGGCTGCATCCGTCACAACTGTATCATTTGTTACAGTAGCGAAATCATACTTTAACAAAAGGTCATTATTGTATGCTGTTCCGGCTTTTCCTGGCACAGTTACGTTAAATGTTTTTGATAAACTTTGGCCTGTATTAGTCTTCATGGTAGCAGTCAATGCTACATTGTAGGCATGGTAATCAGGGATTGTTACAACACCGGCAAGGCTTATAATTTCTTCCTGGGAAGATTTCCATTGAATAGTAATGCTTGGATCCAAAACACCTTTGGCCGGTAAAGTAAGATTGGATGTCACATTGCTCAAATCGCCTAATGATGTAGTCAAATGAGTCATTTCTGTTGACAAATTTGAAGAAACATTATCCGGATTTTCTGTATAAGCAGCATTCAAGGCTGCAATGTTATCGGTAACCCCTAATAGAGAAGTCATATCATCTTTCAATAAAGCATAGTTATATATCTGCAAACCATAAACAAGGGTATTGCGTAGATAAACATCACCACCTGAAACATATGCCGGGTGTCCGATAAAGTTATACAGTGTGCCGGTAAAGCCATCTTTACGTAATGTATTGAACGGATGCCAACTTACTGTTCCGGTAGAAGTTGCTACACCATCAACATAGACAGTACCATCACTTCCTTTTTGTGTATAAGCAAAGTGATGCCAATTTCCTTTTGCGGCATTTTTACCAACTCCAAAACCCTGCTCGCCTCCATCATCCCATGATTTAGGTGCAATTGCATAATTCTGGTTTTTCAGGCCGGCATACATTGTTCCTTTTTTAGTTCCATATACATCTGCACTATTTGCGAAATTAAACAACAAGTTACCCCAACTGTCTAAATCTGTATAAGTATCATCAATACGGTAATAAGCTCCAATTGTAAAATCATTAAGCGAATAAATAGCCTCACCTATTCCGGCACCCATATCGAAGTACCCTTTATCATTTCCGAGGTCTAGTACATTAAATTTAGTGTTATTTCCAATGGTTCTGATTCGGGCAACATTCATAACTTTTCCAACAAAACCACTTTCAGAAGAATCCGTTACCCTGACAGTGTCACCATCCAATGTAATATCAGATGCAAAATCCCAGTTTGCAACTTCATTAGTTGTCAATACAGGATTTAAAGCAGCCACATTTTCAATAAATTCTTTGCTCAACACATAAGTTTTATCACCTATGGTTTGCGACAATGTAGCTGTCAGCATAACCGGCGTATCATATTTTGCCGGACGCGACACCAGAGTGCCAAGTGTGTCAATCATAGAGTTATTTGACGATGCCCATTTTACTGTAACACCTTTGGATCCCAACGTAGTAGGCAGGGTAAGGTTACCGGTAATAGGTGTTTTAGGTAGAGTCAAAGCATCTTTTTCATTTTTTAATTCACCAAGACCCGTCAACGATAATAAATCATCAGCGGTCAGTGCCCTGTTATAAAGGCGGAACTCATCAATAATGCCCTGAAAAGCAGGGTCGCCAGGCCATTGTGACCTCGCAATGTAGTTTTGGTCGGTAGAGCCTAATGATGATGGGTTTAGTGTCATGCTGGTATTGGTACCTGAAGCAACTCCATTGATATAGATTGTACCGACACTTCCTTTTAATGTAAATGCCACATGCACCCAAGCATTAAGTGGCAATGTAGATGTACTGTTGACTTGTTGTGCAGAAGTTCCGGGTGTTAATATTTCATAACGAAGACTGGTTCCTGTCTGAGTCAAAAACACATAATTCTTTGGGTCACCACTTGTAGTACTTGTCCCAAAATCAAAAATCCTTGGGTACCAAACGGAGCTATTAAGATACACCCATGCAGCAACAGTAAAATCAGTCAAAGAAGTGGTGATGTCATTAGCCACTTGTACATAATCTGACTTTAGTGGAAATTGCAATGCGTTTCCTTCGTAACCGGCTACAGTTTCAGGTGCTCCAATTACCGTACCAACGTTAGTACCGCTTGCGGAATGATCCGGTACATTAGTTCCGGAAACATCATTAAATGTGTAGTACAACTGCAAGCCGGTTGTTGTATCCTGTGCAACTGCACCTGATGAAGTCAGCAATGCTAACGATAAGAAGCCGAGTCCATACAGCTTCTTCATTTTCAAGAAAATAGAATTTTTTTTCATGATACTTGATTTTTGTTATTAATTTAAATTTAACTATGGTATAAATACAATATAAAAGGGTGTTCTTTTGATTGTTTACAAATTGATAATTATCATATATAACAAATTATTATTTTTAACGTAAACTTCACAGCAAGAACAGGTTTTTCCGTTTTTCACCAATCCTGGCTATTCTAATTGATACGAAGGCAAATATATGATTAATCCGAAAGCAAATATATGATTAATACATCACTTGATGGTGTAAAATCAGGTCAATAAAGACAGATAAACATGTCAATAAAGCAATAACAGGCCTTCTGTATTTCAATTCTCAATTTATTTCTAAAACTATGGGGTTTAAATACAGGAGGTTCTGTTTTTTATAATATACTGTTTCTTACATTACTATAAAGTAGATTCTTTGAAATAATTTTTTTGATAACAAATTAAAATTAATTTATTGTGATTGTTGCCTTTTTAAAACCACAAATTTAAATTAGAACCAAAAAATATGTATTTTTGTTTATTGTAAATGTTTACGTGTGGATCTTTTAAGACTTCCTGACCCTAAATTTAAAATGAGATTGTTATTTATGTCAACCTGTTAAAATACAAAATCAAAAATCTGAGTCGATTAGTTGAAACTCTGATAGAAGTTATGTTTTGTATAACTAAACTTTGAGAGATTATTCAATGCTACACATAGTAGTCACAAAATTGCAAGTTACTGTTTTGATTTTCCTCCATTATAGAGGATTCAAGTGTAGTTGTTTCGATTGTTTTTACTTTAAACAGGGTTTAAAGAATGGTTGATTCCAATGTTTTAAATATTCATCAGTTTTTTCTTTTACAAATGAAATTTTTCCCCATTTTAACAGTTCATCATCGGTGCTTCCTTTCAAAATTTACTTGAGGGTCATCCCTGTTTCATCAATAGTTCCATAAGCGACAGTCCAGTGACTGTCCAGTGACTGTCCGATGTTCCACTACAAGCTCCTGCTCTTTACTCAGTAATTAGTATATTTATTATTCGTTAAATACTTAATTTTACTTTACCAAAAAAAGATAGAAACACATCGAAGATGCCGATTTATCGGAAATAGTTACAATATAATAAACGCCATAACTTTCTGCGCAAAACACTAATTGCACCATCCGTCTGACCGCTTTGAGCGGTCAGACGGATTACAGATAACCGCAGTTATATATTACGTTTATTATAGAAATATATGATTATCCTCAAACCATCCTAATCGATATATGGTTTTGGAATAAAGTGTAAACTAAGACTCCCTTATTAGAAGACTTTTTGATTTTGAAATCCGGATTTGTTTTATATAGTGATAATTATTTGACATCTACTTTCCGGGATATTACACTGACATTCAGTTCACATTACACCCGAATTAAATAGATAAACAATATATAAACAATACGTAAACAATACATAATAAAACTCTATATAGGATTTTATTATGTCTTGTTTATTTGTTTATTTGGATTTTATTAGTTTTTTTATCCGGCTGGAATGTCAGCGCAATGTCAAAATAGTGGTCGAATAGTTTCATCATCCACAAATCTCAAAATAATACAGGGCAACGAATAAAGAATGCGGATGATAGAGTAGCAGAATTAGCATAAAGCATTCGTAAATTCTAAAACAAGTAGCAGCGATTGGAAATCTATTTTCAGCTTTTTTGTTCTACTATCCTAATCTGGACAAGCCAGAGCCAAAAAGGAAAAATGTGAATAAGGGTGGATTTTTGGGATGTTTGCTTTTCTACTAAGCGAAAAAAGGAGAAAACCTAAAACCCCACGAATCTGCCCTTATTTCCCTTATTAATCTATAATCGATTCTTTAGTGATATAAGGTGTTGTTTCAAATTTAAATCAAACTGACTATACAAAAGGCGAATTTACGAATATTTGAATGCTGGGTGCAAAAGCCGATAGTCATTACATTTAATCCTTCCAGACATCAAAAAATGACAGCTAAAATATGACAAAATTACGATATGCGCGACAGTCAAGTTTGCGATATGTACATTGTAACTTATTGATATCTATCATAAGGTCAGGAAGTCTGAATAAACGATAGTTGGAATTTATCTCAGCTTTTGACAATAAAGAAGTAGGAAGAAAAAGACTTGAAAAAGTCACTTCATCAAAAAACGACAATAATCGCAACTACAAAGGGTTTAACTTCTTTAATGCTGCTGATTTATATTTCTCACTTGCAATTTTGCGTGGAGAGTTTAATATCTATGGGTTTAGAAATAAAAACTTACAAGAACTACTTGGATTGAGTGGAATTAAAATAAGTCGGTTAATTAAACGCTTACACGTTCATGGACTTATAAAAAAAGCAACAGATTCATATAAATATTACATCACTAAAATTGGGAAAGAAACTATTACTATGGCTCAAAAATTAAAGAGTTAGTACTTGTTCCAGCATATTGCTATTAAATATTATGCCAAAAAATACATCAACTTAAAACATAAGGTACTAAGGAATCCCTAAAGAGGGAACTACTGTTATGTTAATCAAGTTATGTCGATTAGTAAGCAATGTGTCAAACCGTAAAAGAAACTGTTAGACGTAAATACCGAACAACCGCTTCTTTTGCGGTTGTTCGGATAATAAATGCGCCATTTAAAACTTAACATAACACTACATTCGCATGATCATCAGAAATAAGATTGTTTTCATTTCATTCGTTAAAAAAGCGCATTTATTTCAGACTCAAATTAACCTCTAAATTCAAAATCATTCAGTTATCAGTAATTTATTGTCCAGGTTTATACTAAGAGAGTGAATATCTTCCGAAAGGAAGACATTCACTCTCTTAGTATTTTAATTTAAAAACTATTGTACAATAAACTTTTCGTATTTTAATGTCCCGTCGGAAGCAGCACTTTGAAGCAAATAAATTCCGGAAGATAATCCTGAAATATCTATTTGTCCTTTATTTTGTGTGAAAGATTGATGGATCAGCACCTTTCCGTTTAAATCAAATACTGAAATATTAGTATTCGGTAAGGACGAAGATATTGAAAAATACAAAGTCCCCTTTACAGGATTAGGATAAATTGATATATCTTTTGATGATAAAACACTTTCAACATCCTGTGTTGGATTCCATTTATGGATTAACGCTGCTTTTTCGGCAGCTGTTACCGGAATGACCGTTCCATGACGTGGTGTAAAATCGAATGATACAGGATTAGTCACAACCGAAAAATTAATCAAATCGGTACTGGTTGTTAACTGGTATGTTCCACTGGTATATTCGTCATACATCAGAATCCAGTTATCTGAATTATAGATTCTAAAAACACAACTTCCTTCAACAGGGTTTGTAGTACTTTCTAAATATTTATCATACAATACATAGCCCGAAGTCAGTTTGGTTGATAATGCTTTTTTTATACCATTCCCGTTTCCTTCTGTTTTGAAAAACATAGTATACACTCCATCTTTCATAACGATATCAGGATCAATTGTTGACAATCCGTTATTATTAAACAGCACTTTTGGAGATGATTCAAAACCTAAAAACCTGCTGTCGGCATAGGCATAATAGATTTTAGCAAAGTCGTTAGGACCAAGTCGCATGGCAAAATAAACCATGTATTTCCCTACTGACGGATCATATATTGTTTGTGGTGCCCAGACCTCATCGGCAGCACTATATTCAGGATAAGTGGCTGGAACATTGACAACATTTGATTGCCAGTCGATCATATTTGTAGATTTCATTAGTACCAGTGCCCGGTTTGAATTCCAGCCCAGTGCTGAAACCATATCTGTAGCTACCATATAATAATCATTATTTTGCCCTCGTAAAATATGCGGATCGCGCACACCCCCTGATGAGCTTATAGTTGCTGAATTTAAAACAGGGTTGTTGTTATTCAATGCAGTATAAACAAAGGCATCATCGCTCAATGCAAAGCGGATAGATTCCTGATTCCCTGAATTACCGGTAAAATAAGCAAACAGATACGCCGAAAAGCCTTCGTCTTCAGCTACTGTTACAAAATAAGTTTTGGTCGCTGTAACTGTTCCTTTATGTATAGTAGCAGTCAAAGTCACTTTTAAATTACCGGTTCCTTTTGCAGGGCGGCTCAGAATAACACCGGCACCCGACAAAACAGCCGGATAATCGGAGTTCCAGGTAATTGTCGAACCCTGAATTCCGCTAGTCTGTAAAACAAGATTTGACCTGAGAAGATTCAGGTTCCCGCTTAGTGACAAATTTAGTGAATCCTGTTGTACACTAATCCTGTCGGAGAGATAAGGTACGACTTTAGCGGTAAATGATTTTGTTTGTACTATTCCGTTTTTTGTCAGAGTAGCCGTTAATACAACGACAGCAGTATCTGCTCCATTAACAGGCCGCGTAACAACACCTGAATTGGAAATGAAATTCGGATTTGACGAACTCCAGTTGATTACGACCGAATTCCCACCATCAGTTGGTAAAGCCAGATTTGAGAGTACTGCATTTAAACCGGTTAAAATTAATTTCGCTTTGGCATCTGCAACTTGCTGAGCAACCATGGCACTGTCTAATCCAGCCTTTTGTGAAGCTAGTGAAACAATTTCTGTTGTAGAAAGAGCCCTGTTATAGACACGGAAATCAGTTAAAAGTGTATTTAACAGATATGCATCACTTGAATAACAGGATCTTCCGATATAGTTATTTGTTGTAGCTCCAAGTGCTGAAGGTTTAGTTGTTACTGATCCGGTTTTTACTGAAATTCCATTAATATATACTGTACCTGTATTGCCATTTTGTGTATAAGTAACATGTTGCCACGATCCCTGGGGAAATGTACTCCCGTTACTAACAGAAAGTTCGGAGGACCAATAGGTTGTTGTTATTGCATACCGGGTATTTGACGCTGTAAAAAACATATTCCCGTTGCCAGTGCTTGACATATCAGCTGAGTTGGCAAATGTCCATATAAAGTTACCTGCAGCGTTCAGATTAACTGATGAATTCACATAAACATAGCTTGATACGGTAAAATCACCTGTCAAAGAATTGATAAGATTTCCGGTATTTGCAGTCATATCAACATACCCGTTGAGCGACCCTAAATCAAGCACATTAAAGCGTCCGAGTTGTTTTACTGTTGCTCCGTTCATGACAACAGCTTTATATCCGTTACCCGAATTATCTGCAATATAATCATTTCCGGTACTATTAAAAAGATATTGTAATTTCAGTGTAGTATCTGTAGCGTATGAAATTGTTGAAAATAAAACCAGAAGTAAAAGTATCAGGATTTTTATGTTACTCCTTTTTAGTTTATCCGTAAATCTTTGTCCCTTAAAATAGAAATTTCTCATTTTGAAATCTAATTGTTTAAATATGTCTATGCAATATGAATATCTTACTAAACTATATCAAGTTGTTAATTTAATTTTTCACAAATTTTGTTGCTACTACAGTGTTTCCCTGCTTTGCTTCTAAAATATATATGCCTTTCACAAGAGATGACAAGTCAACTTCCGAATCATTCTGAATTGTTTTATTAATCAGCACCTCCCCATCTACAGAACTTATTTTCAATGATATAAGCCCAATACCTGAACCTTTAACAGAAATATAATCATGTGATGGATTCGGATAAATCAGTATCCCGTTATCTTTTTTTTTCACAGAAGAGATGTCATTTATCAACGAAACATTTAACTGCAAAACAGTAAAGGAATTTGCTTTAAAAGTATAGTTGGATGTTTTTGAAATTGAATTCAGTGATGTTTCAACCGGTACAATATTTGTTTTATTATCAAGGGAATTTTCGTTCAATGCACTCGATGATGTAAGAACTGTTGACTTACCGCTTATTAAACCGTCAGGAATTCCGTTTAAATTCAGTTTCGTAGTAACATCATTAGTTGAAGGATTTATAACTTTCAGGTACAATTGATTATTGGTTTCATCCAGTGTCGCGGATGTATACAGCATTTTTGCAGGTAGATTATCAAGAGTATGAATCAGGACATTATTCAAATAAAACAACGTTTTTGTTTTCGATACTTCAATTCGAATGTCATATACCTGATTGGTACTTATACTCCCTGCAACAGACATTAAAGTTGATTTACTACCGCCAATGCATTGTTCGATAGCATGTTGAGTATTTCCCCAACCTCCGATATTCCACCAGTAATAATTATTGGCATCTTTATATCCGAAAATGATTAAAAAACCTTCACTCCCACTTATTTTACGTGCCTTAACCGCATAGGTATATGTTGTATCGGTTATTGCAGTACTTATTGACCTGCAATCTGTTGCAGTTGATGTTTGGGCATAGACTCCTCCCGATACAGACCAGGTTCCGCTTGTAGGGGTCCAGTTTGATGCAGTTGTAAACTGATCGCTGAAAAGAATGGTATTCGAATTATTTTTAACAGTAACACTTGAATAATCGACCTGTGTCGACCAGCTCCCCAATCCGATTGAACCGGTAATAGAAGTTGACTTCGTATTGAGCGAATCATTTACGGGTATTGTAATGGTCCCTTTATTAGTTGAAAACATTTTCTGAACATAATACGATGGTGTGCCATAAGCTGTGGATGAATTATAGTTGATCATATCAGGACTCCACTTCCTGTCATTTACATTTACAAAAATCGGGGCATATGAGTTCATGGGAACAATATCCGTGTTTTTTTCCATTCCGGCCATGTAAACTGCTTCTCCTAAAGCAGCACTTAAATTGCCGTTACCACAGTCAGAAGTAACAGCATACTCTCCGGCATAAATTTTTGGACCGCTCCTGCTGTAGGTATCGTATTTGTTATATTGATTAATAAACCACTGCGGGCTTCTGTAATAATGTTCATCGACTAAATCGACAGGACTTGAGAAGGTCCAGGTTGGATTATCAGTACCCCATGCAGCTACATTTCCGATACATTGCACACTCGGATATTTTGCTTTAATCGCATTGTAAAACTGAAGATACCTGTTTTCGTAATTATCGCCAAAGTAATTTTCATTTCCTATTTCAATATATTTGATATTAAACGGTGCAGGATGACCATTGGCTGCACGCATAGCTCCATAAACAGTAGTTACCTCCCCATTCGCATATTCAAGAGCATCCAAAGCATCCTGGACATAACCGCTTAAAACATTGTATGGTTGATTATCATTATGTGCCAACCCAATATTTACCACAAACAAAGGGGCAGCATTGATATCTTCCGCCAGTTGAAGAAACTCATGGAATCCCATTCCATCAGAAGTTCGATAGCCCCAAAGATTTGAATGACCCGGACGATTCTCAATATTCCCAATCGATTTTTTCCATTGGAAACGATTCGCAAGGTAATCTCCTTCGATAAAGCATCCTCCCGGAAAGCGCAGGAATGCCGGTTTTAAATCGACAAGCATCTGGGCCAGATCAGGACGCAAACCATTTTCACGGTTATTAAATGTTGGTGGAAATAAAGAAACAACATCAAACCACAATGTGCCTTTTGAGGTTGTGGACAATACAAATACTCCGTTTGTGTTATTTCCAGTGGCAGTAAGCGTACAGGTAAATTTTTGCCAACCCTGGCCTAAACCTGTAATGGTTGCCTGTGCATATTTTAATCCGGTTGAATTTTCAAGCGAAGCAGTTATAGTACCTGTAAAGCTGCTGTCGCATTTTGCAAAAAATGATAATTTATATTGTTGTCCATCGACCACATTTATTCCCCAGAAACCGGGATTCGAGATTCCTGCCCTTGCTGTTGAAGTGGCATTACTAACTTTTAATTTCAGCGCCTGGGATTGACTGACATTCAATAGATTTTGTGTTTCTACAGTTGCAGTCGCTATAGCACCTGTCTGGGTTGTTACTGTCCAGAAGTCCGGAGTTGTTGCATCTTCAAATGAACGGTTTCTGATCAATTCTGCATATAAACCTCCGTCCGCAGCATGATTGATGTCTTCGAAAAACAATCCTGACTGGGTAGGACTGACTTTGACTCCTTTTTTTATGATGTCAATAGATAATTTTGGTTGGTTTTGCGCATGAACATTTAATTGCGTCTGACAAACGATGAAGAGCAAAATTAAAAATACTGAAAGGCGTGATTTTAAAATCATGAAGTAATTGATTAGGTGAATAGGGTTAAAAAGAATACTGTTGAAAGCTAAACTATCAATCTGTCATTTCAATTTATTTTTTTGTTTGTACAGATTGAAATCATATAACTGATTATTATTCAGCAAAGATAAAAGGCAAATATTAAAGTTTGGTAGACTATTCGTTCAAAAAGCATGAAATAACAGCCAAAAACATAAGTATTATTATTGATCGGAATAACCGGGCAGTTTATCCCGGGAATGTAAAAAGAATAGACTTGTCAGATATTGAATTTAAAGAGAATTCCTTAACTTTTATATTTTTATTCTTATTCTTATCAGACTCACTGACAATGGGGATGATTCAAATGTAAAGATCTTTGAGACCCTGTAATCTTTCGTTTTTGGATAAATATTTTGCGGATTCAACAATGTATTTTTTGATTCTGCTGAACCTGATAAAATGGTACAAACAGCAATCGGATTAAACTTTCCAAAACGTGTCAGGTTTATGTTCATGTTTTTTTTCTGATTTCCTGTATTTACCAGTTTAAGGATAATATCACCAGTCTTACTGTCTTTGACGCACGAAACAGCAGTGGTAGAATCATCTTCTGAAAGTGTATTTCCAGAATTTGGAAATGACACTATATGATCATAAAAAGTATCTCCTTGATTCACAGAAAAAAGCTGCTGCACATAATAATTTACTGTGGGGCTTACAGAAGTGTTATTAAAATAAATGAGATCCGGATTCCATTGTGTATGCCCTTCCTTTGCCAGTAAAGGTGCATAGGATGCCAGTTGAACTACATCACCATTTCTTTCTACAGAAGTCATAAATGCTGCTTCCGAAAGTGCATTCATCCACGTATTTCCCTGGGAAGCATATTCGCCGATATAGACTTTAGAACCTGACCGGTTATAAGTGTCGTATCTCTTTTGGTTATTCATAAACCAATCGGGGCTCATATAATAATGCTCATCGACAACAGGAATGTTTAACTCATTTGCGAATTTCCAACCCAGATCAAAATCTTCACCATTGGGGGAAGGACCAACTGTTCCAATTACTGTAATTTCCGGATATTTTGCTTTAACGGCATCATAAATCAATTTAAAACGTTCCCTGAATTCGGGAGATTGCTTATCTTCATTTCCTATTCCGATATATTTAAGATGAAAGGATGCAGGATGTCCGCTTTCAGCCCTTTTAGCTCCCCATGCTGATGTTGCAGGTCCGTTTGCATACTCAATTAAATCAAGAACATCATTGATGTATTGGTTCATTTCAGCCAGTGGTATTCCACGTTGACCTATTCCTCCTGCCCTCCAGCTACCTCCGGAATTCTGGCAACTCACCCCGGCAGCAACAACCGGTAATGGTGTGGCACCAATGTCTTCACAAAACTGGAAGTATTCAAAAAAGCCCAGGCCAACCGATTGGTGATAACCCCAGATATCGGGTTGCTCAATTCGTTGTTCAACTGGACCAATCGTATTTTTCCACCGGTACAGGTTATTCAGACCGTCGCCATGTACCAGGCAACCACCGGGGAAGCGAATGAATTTAGGTTTCAGGTCTGCAATTGCCTGAGCCAGGTCTTCGCGCATACCATTTGTCCGGCTATGGAAAGTTTTAACCGGAAAAAGTGAAATCAGGTCCAGATTAAGTATTCCGGGATTTTTGGTAACCACTTCCAACCGGGCATCCGAAACAGTAGAATCAGATTTCATGATTACTGTATATTTCTTCCATTCTTTCGATAATCCGGGAATGACTGTTTTACTGCAAACCTTTCCTTTTTTACTGACCAGTTTCACTTCCAAAGAAGCCGAAATTCCTGAAACCTGCCTTGCGAATACTGAGAAAGTATAATTTTCCCCTTCTTTTAAAGGGATACCATCAAATCCACTGTTTCTTAATCCGACTCCATCACCCCCTTTTTCAATAGTTAAGGTTACATAATGTGGATTACATGGTTGTACCGGAGTAGAAGTATCAACTGAAACAGTTCCGATACCATAGCCCTCTTTAACCAGTTCCCATGAACTGAAAGGATTCCAGTCAGCCCTGTCACTGAGAGAATATTCAAATGAACGGTTTTGAATTAATTCGGCATAGAGACCTCCATCCGCAGCATAGTTGATGTCTTCAAAAAAAACACCAAAAAGGTCGGCGCTAATAGGTTTACCTTGGTTGACGTTTTTACCATTCTGAGTTTGAGCAACGCAAATTCCACTATCTAAGACAAGACAAAGCAAGATTATAAAACCGGTTAATCTCAACCTGATTTTGTCATTATAAAAAGTCTTTTGAAACAATTCAATCGTGGTTTTCATAAATATTTAATTCAATGGAAAATTGATGATGTTTTTTAACAGTCGACAATAATAAATGGCAAAGCGTAGATTTT
>Ga0302292_1000842_pt1 | contig 20737 bp, 22 predicted proteins | sample III_Fen_N2_1_FD_194553 | JGI IMG/M metagenome (GOLD analysis project Ga0302292, IMG submission 194553) | Peat permafrost microbial communities from Stordalen Mire near Abisko, Sweden - III_Fen_N2_1 | ecosystem: Environmental > Terrestrial > Soil > Wetlands > Permafrost | place: Sweden: Abisko...
TACCATCAACTGTTTTGTCGAAATAATCACGAGAACCAACCATAGAAAGAATTTGTCCTGTTTTTGGATCAATTACAACTACAGCTGCATTTTTACCATTCCAATTTTTCTCATTATCTTTTGCTTGGGTAAGAGCTATTTGTTCAGCTTTTTTCTGTAAATCGTAATCGATAGTTGTTATAACTTTTAATCCACCAGTATCAAGTGCTCCTTCTCCGTATTTATTTTCTAAATAGTCTTTAATAAAGAAAACAAAATGAGGTGCTGCAATGTGCATTGGTTGTTCTGGTAGAAATGTTACATTTTCAGAAATAGCTTTATCGTAATCTTCTTGTGTTATAAATTTTAAATCAAGCTCTCTTTTAAGAACTAAATTTTTTCTTTCATCAAGTTTCGCTTTGTTTTTACCATAAGGGGAATAGTATGTTGGGCCATTAGGAATAGCTGCAAGGTACGCAGCCTCAGCTTGAGTTAAATCAATAGAACTTTTCCCAAAGAATGTTTTTGATGCTTCTTCTATTCCATAAATATTTCCACCATAAGGAGCCTCATTTAAATATAAAGCTAAAATATCTTCTTTACTCATAATTTTTTCTAACTTGATTGCTAGAATCCATTCTTTTATTTTACGAGTAATTGTTACCTCGGGAGTAAGAAGAGTATTTTTAATTAATTGTTGTGTGATAGTTGATCCACCTTGAACTTTTTTACCTGTTAGTTTTGCCCAAATTGTTCCACGAATAATTGAAGAAATACGAATACCGTTGTGTTGATAAAATTCTGAGTCTTCTATTGCAACAGTCGCATTCTTAATAGTTATTCCTATTGATTCATTTGGTACGACTGTTCTTTTTATGTTTTGATGAATATCATAAAGAACAATTGTCCCAGTTCTGTCGTATATTTTTGTTGAGTTTTGAACCTTAAGGTCACTAAATGATTTAAAATCTGGAAGCTCGAGAGTACTTACCCAGATAATTGTGGCACCAATAATAAGGAGCAGTACTGCTGCGCCACCTAAAAGCCAGTTTTTTAATTTAAATTTTTTAACTTTCATATACCTAATATAATAACACTATTTATACAAAATTTCTTTAAATTATGGTAAAGTATGTGAATGGAAAAGAATAATCAAAATGAATTATTAACCCGTGGAATATCCGCTATTTACCCATCAAAAGATTTTTTGGCATCTAAAATTGCAAAAGGGGAGAAATTAACTTTATATTTAGGTATTGATCCAACTGGACCGACTCTTCACCTTGGGCACGCTATTGCTCTTAAGAAGCTGTCTGAATTTCAAAAGGCTGGACATAAGATTATTTTACTTATGGGTGACTTTACTGCGATGATTGGAGACCCTACAGACAAGGGTGCTGCTCGTAAACAACTTACTCGCAAAGAAGTAATGTTTAATTTAAAGAATTACAAAAAACAAGCAAGTAAGCTAATTTCCTTTAGTGGTAAAAATAAAGCAGAATTTAAGTTTAATTCAAAATGGCTTGGTAAAATGAACTTTACTGATGTGCTAAACCTGGCTTCAAATATGACTGTTCAACAAATGCTCGAAAGAGATATGTTTAAAAAAAGAACAGAAGAAGGTAAACCTATTTTTATTCACGAGTTTATGTATCCACTAATGCAAGGATATGATTCTGTTGCGATGGATGTTGATGGAGAACTTGGTGGTAATGATCAGATTTTTAATATGCTTTGTGGAAGAGACTTAATGAAGACACTAAAGAATAAAGAAAAGTTTGTTGTTGCTGTAAAACTACTTGAAGATAATACTGGTAAAAAAATGGGGAAGACTGATGGTAATATGGTTTCTCTTTCTGATACCGCAGAATTAATGTATGGAAATGTTATGAGTTGGAATGATAGTCTTATTATTTCAGGATTTGAATTATGTACAGATACTCCTCTATCAGAAATAGAAAAATTATCTGATAAATTAAAATCAGAACAAATAAATCCCCGTGATTTAAAAATGCGTTTAGCTCGTGAAGTTACAGCTATCTATCATGGAGAAAATGATGCGTTAAAAGCAGAAGAAAATTGGGAAAATGTTTTTTCTAAAAAAGAAATACCAACAGAAATAGAAAGTGTTAATGTTAAAAAGGGAACACTACTAGTTGATGTATTTTTATCACAAAAAATAGTTTCATCTAAAACTGATTTTCGTAGACTTGTAGAAAGTTCCTCTATAACAAATATGGATACAGACAAAAAAATAACTTCTCATGCTGAAGTTGTAGATAATGGAGTTTACCGTATTGGTAAAAAAAGATTTTGTAAAATAATTGTTAGTTAAAAAAATAACCCCCATATGGGGGTTATTTTTTTTTAAAACTCAGATCCGTCTAAGTCAGCAATTTTTTCAAGAGGGTCTTCTTCTTCGTCATCTAAAGGTTCAGAAAATTCATCATCTAGAATATCATCTAAAAGATCATCGTCTAGAGTTTCTTCTTCATCATCCTCTTCAAACTCTCCTATTTTTAATTCTTCGTCATCGTTGTAACTCATATTTTAGGTAATTAAAAACAAAATTATTATAATTTATTATTTGTATCAAAATATTATTTTCTTTGCAAGCCCCCACACCCACTTTATTGTTGTTATGATTTTTATATAAAAAATATGTTATATTATAAGCCTTTTTAAGGATATAAGCTAATTAATAAAAACTATTTACATAACAAAAATCAACAATAAAGTAGGTGTGGGGGGCAAGCCCTTATTTCTTTAAAAATCTTGATTTTACGGACGTCCAACGTCTGGAAATCTTTCACAAGCAAGACAAGTAAGCCCTATCGCAATAGCATCAAGTTCATCGTCTGATGATACATCTTTGTCTATTTTAATAAGTTTGAAAACCATACTGATAACCATCTTTTTGTCAGCACGACCATATCCAGTAACTGCTATTTTTATTTGAGGAGGAGTGTATTCAAATATATCTAATTTGTTTCTTGATGCACTGTATATAATAACTCCACGAGCTTCAGAAACACCCATAACTGTTTTTTGGTTATTTGTAAAATATAGTTTTTCAATGGCGAGAGATTGAGGTTTATATTTTTTAATAATAGTTTCAACCTCAGTACCAATCATAGTTAATCTTTCATGGAATGGAATTTTTGCAGGAGTTTTAAAACAGTTTGAATAAAGCAAAGTATCTTTTTTCTTTAAGTCCCTTTCTATGACTGCAATACCAACTCTCTCAAATCCTGGGTCAATTGATAGTATTCTCATATTTTTATTTTTCTATAAATTCAAAACCTAAATGCTCGTAACCTTTTTTAGTTACAGTTCTTCCTCTTGCTGTACGCTCGAGTAGTCCAAGTTGTATTAGGTATGGTTCTATAACTTCTTCAATAGTTGCTTCTTCTTCTGAAGTTGCTGCAGCTATTGTTTTTAATCCAACAGGACCACCATTGAACTTACTTATTATTATTTCTATAACTCTTCTGTCTGATGAAGATAAACCAAGCTCGTCTATTTCAAGAAGAGCTAACGCTTTTTTAACAGCATCTTTTGCAAGTGGTATTTTATGAACCTGTGCATAGTCACGACAACGCTTTAAGAAATAGTTTGCTGTACGAGGAGTAAATCTTGCTCTCTTTGCTATTTCATCTAATGCTTCATCATCCATAGATACTCCTAGTATTGAAGCTGATCGAGATAATATTTTTTTAATTTCATCGTGAGTATAAAATTCAAGTCGGAAAACTCCACCTGAAAATCTTGAACGAAGAGGGGATGATAGTAGTGCGATACGAGTAGTTGCTGCTATTAATGTAAAAGGTGGAAGTTCTAATTGTATTGTTCGAGCAGAAGGACCCTTTCCTATAATAATATCTAAAACACCAGACTCCATAGCTGGATAAAGTATCTCTTCTACCATTTTATTTAGTCTGTGTATTTCGTCGATAAATACAATATCACCAGGTGCTAGATTTGTAAGTATTGAAGCTAAATCTCCAACCTTTTCTATTGCTGGACCTGAAGTTATCTTTATTTGTCTGCGAGTTTCCTTTGCTATTAAGTGAGCAAGAGTTGTTTTTCCTAGACCTGGAGGCCCATAAAACAATATATGTTCAGCTGGATGAGAGCGCTCTTCGGCTGCTGTTAAAAGTATTTTAAGGTTTTCTTTGATATTTTCCTGACCAATATACTCATTCCATTCATTGGGTCTGAGTGTTTGATCTAGGAAGCCTTCATCTTTGGTTGTTTCTTTGGGACTTGACATTATATTTTTATTATGATATACTCTTTTTAGTTATTTATAGATGTTTTTATTATAGCACTTTCGCGAAGAGGACATAAATCTCTAAGCAATCGGCCCCGTGCTCTATATATGTGCGTAGGACGTTCTGGTTATAGCAATATTTACTGGGTCTATCCTGTAATCATATATTACTTTGTAAGTGTATGCTCTCAAAGGATTGTTTAGAGATTTATGTTTTTTTCTTTTTAAAAAACTCCCCTTATGGGGAGTTTTTTATTTTGTCTAAATACTTTTTATTTTTTAAAAATTATTCTTCGTATAAATCTACAACACTACCAACTTCTTCATAAGAGGTGATTCCTTTTAGAATTTTTATTATTCCATCTTCTCTCATATCAAGATAACCTTGCATAGACGCAACCTCTTTGATTTCTCTTTCACTTGGATTTTGTGGAATTAGTTTTTCTATATTTGCATCATTATGAATTGCTTCAAAGATACCCATTCTTCCTTTGTATCCAGTATTGTTACATTCTATACATCCATCTGATCCGTATATTTTTATATTATTCTCATCTATATTGTAATTTGAAATATCTTTATTGTGAGCTTTTGCATTATCAAGAACTTTTTTAATTATTCTGATTTGTTCTTCTGTTGCAGTAACTTCTTTTTTACAATTTAAACAAAGTTTACGAACCAGTCTCTGTGCGATTGATAATGATAATGCTGAAACTAATATTTTAGGATTAACATCAAGATCGATTAAACGAGGAATAACACCTGCTGCATTGTTGGTGTGAAGTGTTGAAAAAACAAGGTGACCAGTAAGAGCTGACTCAACTGCGATTTTTGCTGTTTCACTGTCACGGATTTCTCCAACCATTATTACATCAGGGTCTTGTCTCAATGCTGAACGAAGTCCTTCTAGGAATGTATAGCCTTTTTCGTCATTTGTTTGAGTTTGAGATATACCAGGTAAGTGATATTCAATAGGGTCTTCGATTGTAATAATCTTTATTTCTTCGGAGTAAATCTTCTGTAAGAATGAGTAAAGTGTTGTTGTTTTACCTGAACCTGTTGGACCAGTAAGAAGAATCATACCATTAGGTTTTTTAATTTCCTGCATAAATATGTCGTAGAGTTTTGGCTCTATTCCCATATCTTCTAGTTTTACACGAATAGATTTTGGATTTAAAATACGCATAACAATAGATTCACCATATGCTCCTGGCATAATAGAAACACGAAGACTGATTTCATCTTGATCAAGGAAAATACTAAATCTTCCATCTTGAGCAATAGAACTTGCTGTAATTTTTAATCCAGAAATAAGTTTTATTCTTGAGTTTATGTATTTGTGTATAACAGGGGATATTTCAAGAACTTCATGAAGTACTCCGTCTAAACGAAAACGAAGTCTTACTGTCTTTTCTTCTGGTTCAAAGTGTAGGTCTGAAGCATTAATAGCAATAGCACCAGCGATAGCTATCTCTAAGATGTGTGAGGTTGTGTGAAATTCATCATTCTCTGCTTCGGTAATAGCTTTTTTGATATCTTCGATATTATGAATACCAGCCATTATTTTTTTTAATGAAGCACCTGAGATTGCAATACTACCTGCTCTTGTTTCTGAAGCATAAGATATTTCTTTATATCTTTCCCATGCTTTTTGTAAACTTGAAAGAGATGCCATGTAAAAATGAGGAACATATCCTTGTTCTGTAAAATAGTTTCTTAGATCTTCTAGTTTTTCTGGAAGAGGAGAACGAACTGCAATATGTAAATCCTTACCAAGGATTTTAAAAGGAGCAACTTCTTTTGAAATAGCATCTTTTTCGATGATTGTGCGGAGAGCATCGTTGTCTATAGGTAGATTTGTTAGGTTAATAGGGGGTATACCGTAGCGAGATTCAGCTAAGACTTGTATTAGGTCTTCTTCTTCTTGTTTCTTTAAATCTGCGAGGTTCTTATTTTGCTTTTCATCATCAAATAATATGGTCATATTGCCTTATTATATCGTATAAAATAGCCAATAGACATACTTGACAATTGTCATCTAATATGCTATCATACTAATCAAGAGGTGTTATCTACTTATGTATTGTATGTTTCTCAATTTATTGGGAAATAAACACTACATAAGTAGATAAAAATTAAAAACTAAATATAAGATGAAAAAAGTTATGGTATTGCTATTTGTGATCCTATCAGGGTTGCAAATTATTCTTGCTCAAGAGGTTGTTGTTGGAAATGTTCGCACTGACGGTTATCAAAAAATAACAAAAGGTGCTTACTGGAACAAAAGACCTGTAGCAAAATTGATTTACAATGGTTCATATCCTCCGGGATACAATGTTTACGTTTTAGAACAGGAATATTTTGTTCGCTTCATAGATGAAGAGCACAATAGTCTTGATTGCAATTATATTGTTTTTCCAAAAGGAGCAATAGTGTACTCAGATCAAAGTGGTCAATATTATGCTGCAATTTGTGGTAATAAGATTGAATACATAAAACCTGTTGAAAATGTAAAATTTATTGCAGCAAAACCTGCAGAAGCTAAACATGATACTGTTATTATTGAAAGAAGAAAAATTATTGTTCAACAACAACAAGAAGAGGTTTATCAACAACAACCTACTTGTTATAATGACAATTATTATTATCCTCCTCAATCAGGTGTTCGTGTTCGTATCCGTTTGAATATTGGAAACAATAATAATGGCTACAGACAACAAAACACTTATGTAAACAACAATTACAGTAATTACAGCAACTACAATAACTACAACCATTATCAAAATCAATCAACTGGACGAGGAACAATGTCAGGTGGTCGTGGAGGTAATAGTTATTCTTCTGGAAGGGGAACAATGTCAGGTGGACGTAGTTCTGGCTCAATGTCTTCTGGTGGAGGTGGTTCATCTTATGGTGGAAATGGAAATCAAGGTGGTGGCCGTGGAAACTAATTAGTAGTTCTTTAAATCGAAATTAGTTAAGTTTAATAAATCAGGAATGATTTATTAAACTTACTTTTTTAAGTCTTTAACTCGTAGAAAAGTTGAAGGTTTAAAATTGTAAGTTTAATTATTAAAAAATAATATGAAAAATAATATGAAAAAAATAATAGTCGCTGGTTTAGCTTTAGCCATCCTTTTAACAGGAAGTCAAAGTGTTTTTGCTTCAGGTCCATTCAATGGACAATCAGGAGATTGTAATCCTGGTATCGGTATAGGTAATTATTCTAAAAATAATATCCCAAGAGACAGTCAGGGGTGTTGGTCTTCAACTTCTATTTCTGCTGATGCTGGGGATACTATTAATGTAGCAATGTATTATCACAATAATACAGGAAGTACCCTTAATAATGTTCGTGGTTCTATTGTAAAGTCTACTTATGGTCCTGCTAATACTTATACTTTCACAGGTACAATGTATTCTGATCAAGGTTCTCAAAACATCGGAACAGTAACACTTAATCTTTCTAGTTCACAAACATTAACATACAGTTCTACTCACATAATGAAAGGTTCAAATGCTGTAATAAACGATCAAGATACTTCAGTTGTTACAAATGATGATGGACAAATAAGTATCGGTAGTGTTCCTACAGGTTGGGATAATTACGGAGAAATTTTAGCTGTTTTCAAAGTTGGTACAAACAATAGTAACTACAATACATGTAATGATACTTCTGCTACTAACTACGGTGGATCACTACCATGTAATTACTATAATAACTATAACAATACATGTAGAGATACTTCTGCTTATAACTACGGTGGTACATTGCCTTGTTACTACAATAACAACAATAATTACAATTATATTCCTTCTGTTTCTACATACGCACCACTAAATGTTACAAGTACATCTGCGACTCTATCTGGTTATGTAAATGCAAATGGTTCATATGTAACTTCTTGGTTTGAATTCCCTTGTTATGGTACTAAGTACTACAACCAAGCATCTTCAAACTCACTTTCTTCTTATGTTTCATCTTTGTCACCAAATACAACATACACATACTGTGCTGTTGCTCAAGCAAATAATGGTCAAACATATCGTGGAAGTTCAGTATCATTTACTACACTAGGAGGTACTATATACCAACCAGTTTATACAAATAATGCTAATGTTGTTACAACTATTGCAACAAATGTTTCAAGAAGTAGTGCAACACTAAATGGTTACATAACAAATTCAAATTACTATAACTCAAATGTTTACTTTGAATATGGTACATCTGCAAATCTTGGATCACGCACAACAACTCGTACATCAAATGGTAACTCAGCATTTAACGAATCAATTGATGGTTTAAGTCCAGATACTATTTATTTCTTCCGTGCTGTTTCTGAAGGTTCAAATGGAACATCAAGAGGTACAGTTGAAATATTTAAAACACCAGGATCAACATCAACAACACCAGTATTTATTCAAGGAACAACAGTAGTTGGAACTTCATCTCCTATAATGCTTAAGATAGAAGACCGTTACGCTGCAATCGGAGAAGGTGACACTGTTGATTACACAGTAAGTTACAAAAATATTGGTAAGGTAACATTACTAAGACCAGTTCTACAAGTAATAATTCCAAAAGGAATCACACTTACAAACTACACAGCGGGTACATACGCAACAGATACAAATACTCTAACTATTCCTCTTATAGATTTAGTTCCAGGAGCAGAAGGTTATGTAAATGTACAAGGAAAAGTTGTAACAATGCCTACTGATACAGCACAAGTTGTTTCAACAGCAGTTCTTGTTTACACAAATAAAAGTGGTGCTCAAGAAAATGCTATGGCTTATGTTTTAAACAATCCAAAGACTCTAACTAATAGTTTACTAGGTGCATCAGCTTTCTTTGGGGGAATCTTCCCAACAAGTCTTATAGGATGGTTATTCCTTATAATCCTTGTATTACTTCTAGTTATGATTGCTCGTACTTTATATCACAAGCAAACAGTTAACCACACAGAAGTACATTAAAAGTATTTAAATTAAAAAGCCTCAAGCCCTGCTTGAGGCTTTTTAATTTTATTGATTTGGTATGTTAATATATATGTATGGAAAAGAAATTCAAAAGAGACCAAATTCATATAATAGCTGAGAATCTAATTAAGAAAATTTCTAAAAATGAAATAGAATTTGCGACAGTTGTTGCTCTCTCTGGAGAACTTGGTGCAGGTAAAACAAATCTCACTCAGGAGATAGCCAGACAATTTGGAGTAAAAGAAAATATAATTTCTCCTACTTTTGTAATAATGAAGAATTATAAAATAACTAATAAAAAGTTTAAGAACCTTATTCATATAGATGCATATAGAATAGAGACCCCAGATGAATTTTCTCATTTAAACTGGAAGAATATTTTTTCAAATAAAGATAACCTTATCCTAATAGAATGGCCAGAAAAAATAGCAAAAATAATTCCTAAAAATGCAATTAAGGTTTTCCTTTCTCACATAGATGAAGAAACAAGAGAGATAAAATTCTAAAATAAAATACTATTTTTGTAGGTGTCCGACACCTACAAAATTTAATAATTCTCCTATTAAAATGCTATAATTAGATTATGAAAAAGAAGCAAGATCAACAAAAAAGGCTTATTTTGCTTGATAGTCACGCAATAATACACAGAGCTTATCATGCTCTGCCTGAGTTTATGAATTCCAAGGGTGAACCTACTGGGGCTATTTACGGTCTTGCCACTATGCTTTTTAAGATTATTACAGAACTTAACCCAGACTATATTGTTGCTTGTTATGATTTACCCAAAAAGACTTTTCGTCATGAAGCATACGACGACTATAAAGCAGGACGAGCCAAAGCAGATGATGCACTAGTATCTCAACTTATAAAGTCACGAGAGTTTTTTAAAGCGCTATCTATACCTATGTATGAGTGTGAGGGTTTTGAAGCTGACGACTTACTAGGTACTATTGTTGAACAAAATAAATTAAATAAAGATTTAGATATTATTATTGCATCTGGTGATATGGATACGATGCAACTTGTAAATGGCGACAAGGTTAGAGTCTATACTCTAAAGAAGGGTATTAACGATACTATTTTATATAACGAAGATGAGGTAATGAAACGCTTTGCTTTTGCTCCTGAGTTTTTACCGGACTACAAGGGTCTTCGTGGTGACCCCTCAGATAATATTATAGGTATCAAGGGAATAGGTGAAAAAACAGCAACGACAATAATATCTTCGTATGGAACTATCGAAAAAATGTATGTAGATATAAAGAAGAATCCTGAAAAAATAAAAGCACTTGGTATAACACAAAGAGTTTTTGATTTATTAAAAGACGGAGAAGAAGAAGCAATGTTTTCTAAAACACTTGCAACTATTCGTCGTGACGCACCAATAAAATTTGAATTACCTAAAAATACTTGGAGACAAGAAGTAGTAGAAGATAATGTTGCTGTATTTTTTAGAACAATGGAATTTAAAAGTTTACAAAATAGATTTTTAGGTATTTTAGGAAAAGAAACAATTGAAGAAGTTGATGTTGATAATAAAAAACAAATTCAAGATATTGAAAGTGATGAAGATAAAGTTATTTTTAAAAAAGCACAGATTGCTTTTTGGTTGTTAAATTCAGAATTAACAGATCCAACATATGATGATGTTGTTAACTACAAACAGTCAAAAAATCTAAATGATGCATATGCCAATCTTCAAAAAGACCTTGAAAAAGAAGGATTAACTTATGTTTTTAATAATATAGAGCTTCCTATTATTCCTATAATAGAGAGTATGGAAAACAATGGAATACTAGTTGATTTAAAATACTTAAATAAACTTTCAAAAGAATATCATATCAATCTATCAAAAATAGAAAATGATATTTGGGAAAAATCAGGAAGAGAATTCAATATTAATTCACCAAAACAATTAGGAGAAGTTCTTTTTGATGAGCTTGGATTGAGTGTAAAAGGAATGAAGAAAAGTGCAGGAGGTGCAAGATCTACTCGTGAAAGTGAATTAGAAAAACTAAAAGATATACATCCTGTTATTAATGAAATTTTAAAATATCGCGAACTTCAAAAATTACTTTCTACTTACATAGATACAATTCCAAATTCAATCAAGGAAGATGGAAGACTTCATGCAAACTTTATTCAGACAGGAACAACAACAGGTAGATTTTCTTCTAATAATCCTAATCTACAAAATATACCAACCAAAACTGAACTTGGTAAAAATATAAGAAATGCTTTCATTGCAGAAGAAGGATATACTCTCGCTTCTTTTGACTATTCACAAATAGAGCTTCGTGTTGCTGCACTGTTGTCTCAGGATTCCTACTTTATTGATGCATTTAAAAATGGACTTGATATTCACACTGCTGTTGCTATGAAGGTATTTAAGGTTGAAGAAAAAGACGTGACTTATGATATGAGACGAAAAGCAAAAATAATTAACTTTGGTATTTTGTATGGTATGGGAGTAAATGCTTTACGCAGTAATCTCGGAACAGACAGAAAGGAAGCTCAAGAATTCTATGATAATTATTTTGCACAGTTCCCAACAATCTATGAATACTTAGAAAGTATTAAAGATTTTGCCAAGAAGAATAAGTATACTCAAACACTTTTTGGTCGCAAAAGATATTTCCCTGGAATAAACTCACCTTTACCATTTATTCGTGCTATGACAGAGAGAATGGCAACTAATGCTCCTATTCAAGGTACAGCAACAGCAGACCTTATTAAGATATCAATGAAGAGGGTTAATGATGATTTAGTAAAAGAGGGAATTATTAATGAGACAAAGCTTGTATTGCAGGTTCATGATGAGTTGATTTATGAGATAAAAACAGAAGTTCTAGAAAAGGCTATGAAAATCATTGAAAATGCAATGAGAAATGTAATTCCAAAGGAGTTTTTGGTAAATCTAAAGGAGGTTCCACTAGTGGTTTCTGTAAGTTTTGGTAAGACTTGGGGTGATTTAAAATAATGGCATAAAGTTATTTTGAGTGGTAAGATTATTGTATGGATACAGATAATAATAAAAAAGAAGAAGTCTTATTAAATAAGGGGACAACCCACTTCATTCTTTCTCATTCTTATCTAACATTTCTATTTGCTTTTATGTTGGGTGTAACTTTTGATGTATTTTTCCCAACAAAATTTTTCTTAGATGTCACTTATCAAAATTTAGGAGTTTTTATGATCCTTACTGGTACTGGTTTAATATACTGGGCTACAAAGGCATCTAATACTTTAAAGAAAGATAAAAAAGATAATAATGTAACTACTAAATCTTTTGAAAATGGTCCATATAAATATTTATTAAACCCAACACATTTTGGTTTATTTATAATGAACCTTGGTTTTGGTTTTATTATAAATTCACCATTTTCTATAATATTTATTGTTATTACACATTTTGTTACAAAGATTGTTTTTTTACATAAAGAAGAAAAAATCCTAGAAAAGAAATATGGACAAGTTTATTTAAATTACAGGAAAAAGTTGAATAGATGGCTATGATTTATATTCTCTGTGGTAATGATACAAAAAAAATAAATTTAGAAATAAAAAAACTCACAGAAAATCGTGAGGTTATTTTTCTTTCACAAGGAGTTATTTCAAAAGATATGATTAATGAATACGCTTCAAATATAAGCTTATTCGGGGAATCTCCAGTTGTTGTTATTGAGAATTTTATTAATAAAAATGATTTTGTTCTCAATACTAAAGACATACCATTATTAAAAGATTCACCTACAACCTTTATTTTCTTGGAAGATAAGCTTTTAGTTGCTGATGAAAAAAAATACAATAAATATGCTACTATTGAGCGTTTCGAGATAAAAGAAATTAAGAAAGCTCCAAAGTTAAATACATTTGATATTGCTGATGCATATGCAAGAGGTGATAAGGTTGGAGCTTGGATGCTATATAGACAAGCTATAGATATGGGAGTAGAGCCAGAAGCTATATCAGGTATTCTTTTTTGGAAAATAAAAACAATGATATTAAACGGAAATAAGATGTTTTCATTGAGTGATTTACAAAAGCAATCAAAAGGTATTGTTTCTCTTTATCACAATGCACATAGGGGTAACTGTGATTTTGTTGTGGGACTTGAACAATTCATCCTTTCATCTCTAACTAAATAAATGATATAATATACCAATCAAGTACTTTGCTTGGTATTTTATTAAGCAAAAGAATTTTTATAAGGTCGAGCTTTGTAATATTCTTTTTTATTTTAAAGATAATATTTATGGAATCAATTTTAAAAGCAGATATATTTTTCTTTATCACATCTATCTCTGTTTGTATTACAACAGTAGTTTTAGTAATTGCTGGGTACTATGTAATAAAGATTTTAAAAGATATAGAAAAAATAACTAAGAAAGTAAATAAAACTGTTTCAAAAACTGAAGCAGAAATAAGTGAGATAGGAGAGCGTATTACAGAGAGTTCTTTGTTTTCTTTTATCTTTGGTAAAAGAAAAAATAAAAAGTAATTATTAATTTAATATATAAAATATATGGTTAAAAGCAAAAAAACAACTAAGAAGGGCGTAAATACTGCAGAAGTAGTAGGAATAGGTGCTGGTATTGCTGCATTATCAGCAGCAGCTTATATAATGTTTGGTCCAGATGCTAAGAAGAATCGTAAGGCTGTTCGTGGATGGGCAGTAAAGATGAAGGGTGAAGTTATTGAAAAGCTAGAACAAGCTAAAGAAATAACAGAACCAATCTATCACAACATTGTTGATCAAATAGAAGCTAAATATGCTAAAGCAAAAAATGTTGATGCAAAAGAACTAGAAGCAATCGTTACAGATATAAGAAAACACTGGAAGTCTTTAGAGAGAGATGCTAAAGCTGCAGTAAAAGGCAAGACAAAAAATAAGAAAAAGTAATACAAATAAAAAAGGCCTAAGAGTCGAACCTCAAAATTTTGAGAAGCGACTCTTAGGCCTTTTGGCTTTATTGAGCACAAAGAACAATTTGCACTTAATTCTAATAATAATAAATTAGTGCGTGAATGAACAAATAATATTTTTTGACTCTGTCCTATATTTTAAACCCTATATTGTGGGTGACATTTAACAAAGTCTCTGTAAATAACCTTGCTCATATTATACAACTAAATTACAACACAAACTAATAAAACTGTGGATAACTCCCACACCTATATTTTTATTTCAGACTTTCATTTATTCTAATTTTTAACTGAAACAAGGCTCTGCCGTCCTTTTTTAAAGAATATTCTCTCTTTCTTGCATCATTTTCATTAAAATATGACTCATAATATCTAAGTTCAAAAGGACGGCGACCCTTAGTTGATAGAACTTTGCCATCGTTATGTTCTGAAAGTCTGCGTTGTAAATTATTAGTTGAACCAATATATAGATTATTGTCTTTTTTGCTTTTTAGAACATAAAGATAAAACATATTTTATTATATAATTTACAATTATAAAAATATAGGTGTGGGAGATAACTTTAATGGGGGATAATAATATATTGATTTTATCTCATAAATATGGTATTTTTGTGTAATCGGGTAATCATTTGAAAACTCGCTAAATTGTATCCGCTCGTAGCTCAGTCGTAGCGGGTTCAACTGAATTGTTTGTTTACTGAGGTAATTTAAAAATTACATATCCGCTCGTAGCTCAGTCGGTAGAGCAGCTCCCTTTTAAGGAGATGGTCGTAGGTTCGATTCCTACCGAGCGGACCATATTAAAAAACACCTATTCATTAGGTGTTTTTTAATATGGTCCGCTCGAGCAAGCAAACTGCTTTGCTTGCGTGTAGGAATCGAAGCCCCATTCGTTTTTCGGTGTTAACCGAAACGAATAGGGGTACTGGTTCTGTAAGAACCGATAAGCGTACTCGCGGTCCTACCGAACCAATTTATTTACCTACTAATACTAAACACCCAGAAAGATGGCAAATTACAAAACCTATATTGAATGATATATAATAAGGTTAAGGTAACTCTACAAATTAAGCTTAAAATGATATACTTTTTAGAGTTATTAGATGTTTGAATGTATTTTTATATGAAACTTGGTACGGTTAGTATTGTTTCTGTTTTTGAGTTTATATTTAGTAATAAATAAAATAGTATATGAATAAAAATATTTGGGCAGAAAATATAGCAATTAAGGATTTAAATTTATGGGATGAAAACGCTCGTTTTCCTGAGGAATATTTTAATAAATCAGAAGAGAATCTTATAAATTACTTTTTGAACAAAAAAGACTTCAAAATAGAACTCTTAGCAAAAGAAATAGTAGATGAGTTTAATTTACCTCAATTAGAAAAAATTGTAGTTTATAAACATAAAAATAAAAATATTGTTTTGGAGGGGAATAGACGTCTTGCTGTATATAAATTACTTGCAAATCAAAAATTGACAAACAACACTGATACTTCAGTTTTATTCAAAGAACTTTCTGAAAAAATAAAAATAACAAATGAATATAAATTAGAATGTCTAATTACCAACAATAAAGACTTGGGTTTTCTTTATATTGATCGTAAACATACAAAACATAATAATGAAGTAAATTGGGGTGAACCCGAAAGGCATAATTATAAAGTAAGAAGAGGAAGTGCCACAGCAAAGACTGAAGTATTTAGATATGAACTAGGAAAATTAGTAAAAAAATTGGATTTACCAGATGATATTAAAGAGATTATTTTAGGAAAAGGTTTTGTAACAACATTTTATCGTCTAATTGATAGTGAACCTGCATCACAAATGCTCGGTTTTGAGAAGAATGAAGATGGAACTATTAAAATTAAAAACCAAAAAGAATTTAATGAGAAATTAAGGATAATTATTTTTGATATTGTAACAAAAAGAAATATAGATGGGGAAAAATTAGACTCTAGATTTCTTAATAATACATCCCAAAAAGAAAACTACTTGAAATCTATAGGAAATAAAGATAAAAAGAGAGTTGATCAAGAAATTAAAAAAAGTACAAGAATAGATATCTTTGGTAATAAGGTTATAAAGTTAGATGATTCAAAAAAATCATCTATATATACAGACAAAACTAGAAGATATCAATCTCTAATTGATCCAACTCTTCCGTTGCCTGGAGTTCAGTCTGAAAAAATAAAAGAAGTTTTTGGAGAACTTCAAAAGGTAAATTTGGAATCATGTCCTACTGCTTCAGCATTACTATTAAGAACAATAATGGAGATATCAGTATCTGAGTTTGCTAATAAAGAAGAAATTAAAATTGATAATAATGGTTATTTTAGAACTGATGTGGGTAAAACAAAAGAAACTTTAAAAGAAAAGATTGATTATATTGCTGAAAAATATGCTTCAAAAGATATTAGAGATGCTGTTAAGGTTTTTAACGGAAATTCAGTTTTTACTGAAACTTTAAATAAAATAGCACATAATAGACATATTTTTTCATCAAAAGACAATATTAGGATTTTATGGAAAAATTCTAAGTGTTTTTGGGAATTTTTAATTATTAAAATAATACAAGTTGAAAAAAATAATAAATAGTAATTATGAAATTTTACTCACCGTTAAGATATCCAGGAGGGAAAAATAAACTATCAAAGTTTGTTGCTTCTATTTGTATTAAAAATAATATTAATGGCCATTATGTTGAACCTTATGCAGGTGGTGCTTCTGTGTCCCTATATCTTCTTATTAATGGTTATGTTAAAGAAATAACTATAAACGACCTAGATAATGCTATTTATGCTTTCTGGTATTCTGTTTTGTACGATACAGATAGACTATGTAATAAAATAAAGAATACAGATATAACTATTAATAACTGGAAAAAACAAAAGGAAATACATAAAAATAAAGATAATGAAAATGATTTATTAAAACTTGGTTTTGCTACTTTATTTTTAAATAGGACCAATTATTCCGGAATAATTGATGGGGGTATGATTGGAGGTATTAATCAAACTGGTGATTATAAAATAGATTGTAGATTTAATAAGAAAGAAATAATAGAAAGAATTAAATTGATAGCTCAACATAAGAAAAGTATTAATCTATATAATGATGATGCATTAAAGTTAATTAAAAGAGTTCAAAAGAAAGATACAGATAATACTATTTTTTACTTTGATCCACCTTATTATTTAAAAGGACCATCTTTATATATGAGTCATTATAAATATGATGATCATAAAGAAGTTAGTGAGGAAATACAGAAAATTAAAAATATAAATTGGATTGTATCTTACGACAATACTCCAGCTATAAAGAAATTATATATTGATTCAAAAAAGAAAGAGTATTCTTTTTTTCACACAGCTTACGAAATAAGAGAAGGTAAAGAGATATTATTTTTTAGTAAAGGTTTAAAAATTCCTAGAGTTTTAGAGCCTACAAAAATGTAAAAATGGAAAAAGAAATTATATTAATAAATAATCAATTAATAGGAATAAATCAATCATTGAATGGTATTTTGTATTTTGCCCAACATAATTCATTTTGGAATAGTCAGCTTTTTGGTACATTAATTGGTGCCTCAATTGGATTGATTCCATTTTTATATTTAATTTATAAAGATAGACCTATAATAAAAGTTGAGGCACAATATTCTATTTTTGGGATGACAGGGCAACTTGTAAATGATGGTATCTCAATAAAAATATTTAATAAAGGAAGAAGAGATATTTTATTAGAAAGTTTCTTTTTTGAATTTTCAGACAGAGAAAAATTAGTATTTACTAGTGATAGTAGTTTTATTGGTGGTAGTGGATTACCTAGAAAATTAGAGGGTGGTTCATCTCATACAGTCTATATTTTATCTGGAGAACTTTCTTCTCCATTTTTTAAAAAACAAGATTATCCAATTTATGCTTGCTATAATAGTGCTTTAAATAAAAAATACAAATGTTCAATTAAAAGAAAGTTTTGGGATTGTTTATTTAAAAAATAAAATTGATGAAGTTTTATTGCAGAGCTTCGTCAATTTTATTTTTATTTATTATTAAAATACTCACATGACCCCAAACCCTTCTTCCATCTTAATACTTCCTGATATTCGCTCCGCTATTAATGTTGGGGCTATTTTCCGTACAGCAGATGCTGTGGGTATAGATAAAATATATTTAGTAGGTTGTACACCAAGACCAACTGATCAATTTGGAAGGATACAAAAAGACATTGCAAAAAGTGCTCTCGGTGCTGAATCTTGGATATCTTGGGAGTATAAAAAAACATTAATACCACTTATTAAAAGTTTAAAGAAAGATGGTTATGAAATAGTTGCTCTGGAACAAGATGAAAAATCTATAGACTATCGTAAATATAAAAAACCAACAAAGTTGGCTTTTATACTTGGTCCTGAAGTTACAGGTTTAGATAAAAAAATATTAAATATATGCGACAAGATAGTAGAGATACCAATGTATGGAAAAAAGGAATCACTCAATGTTTCTGTCGCTTGTGGAATATCTTTATTTAAAATTTTAAAACCTTAGTTATTTGTTTTTGAAACAGGGGTATAGATAGGGGACTTTTCAAGTAATTTAGTTGATTGGTTTCTTTCATTTGCGCCACTTAAAACCCAAAGGATAAATATAGCGACTATAAATATCAACATGATTGTTCCAAGTCCCATTTCTCCTCCTAGATAAGTTGTATGTGAATGTGTTTTCTTTTTTTCTGCCATATATAATTATTGATTATTTTTAATATATTATTTGATGAGTGTTACAAAAGTGTGCACTTCGTCCATTAATAACTTTTCTTATTATAACACCAGTACACTTGGCTTTGCCACACTTTTCATTTTTCTTTTTGTAAACATTGTGATGGTTTTGGAAATTACCTCTTTCTCCATTTATATCTCTGTAGTCAGACATAGAGTCTCCTCCAAAATCAATACCTTTATTTAACACTTCCTGCATTGATTTAAATAGATTTTGTAGTTGTTTTATTGGAATATTTATCGGTTTTGATTCAGGGTGAATACTTGATGACCATAGCATTTCATCTGAATATATATTTCCAATGCCTGCTATTACTGATTGATCCATTAAAACAGTTTTAATATTATTATTTTTCTTTAAAAATAATCTTTCTTTAAATTTTTCAAAATCAAATTTTTTATCTAATGGTTCAGGACCGATATTGTTTAGGTGAATACTCTCACCTTCAGAGTTTGATTTGATAAGTGTTACTTTTCCAAATTTACGAGAGTCACAAAATACAAATTGTTTTTTATTTGATAAAGAAAATACAACATGGATAAATCTATTATATGGATCGTGTAATGCTTTTCTTTCTTTTATATCTGGTGTCCACTTATTTTCTTTTTTGTTGTAAACATAGTTACCATAGATAATATGACCAGTCATCTTTAGGTGTATGAGTATGGTGTTTGAACCAGAGATATTTATTAGAATATTTTTAGCTCTACGCTCTACACTTATTATTTTCTTACCAACTATTTCTTTTTCAAACTTTTTAAAAAATGATTCATTCTTAATGGTATCTTTGAATTGTTTGAGTGGTTGGTTTTTCTTTGCTATATCTGTCCAAACAGAAGTAATCACAAGTCCTGGTAAAACTTTGTGCAGACCTTTGACTGTTGTTGTAACTTCAGGTAGTTCTGGCATAAAATAAAAGATTAACGATTTCCTAAAATACGCAATGCTTCTTTGATTCGTGAATTTGTTCCTTCGAGAGATGAGGGAACTTGTTTTAATGCATCCCTCGCTTCATTTTGACTGTAACCCAAAGATTTAAGAGCTTCCAAAATATCACTTTCTTCACGAAGGGTAGTATTGCTATTGATATCTTCTTTGTATATTTTTAATTTATCACGAAGTTCGATAATGATTTTTTCTGCAGTTTTTTTACCAATACCAGAAACTTTATTTAAATAACTAGTATCTCCTGTTGCAATAGCTCTCTTTAGTGTATCTATTGGGGCAACTGTAAGTATTGAAAGTGCTGATCTTGGACCAATACCAGAAACATCAAGAAGTAATTCAAAGAAAGACATTTCTTCTGTAGTAATAAAGCCATAAAGATCAAGGGAGTTTTCACGAACAGCAGTATATGTCCAAAAATAAGCCTCAGAATTTTCTTTATAAGTGCTTATTGTATCTGTTGTAACATATAGCTTATACCCAACGCCATTTACATCAACTATTATAAATTTCTCAGTTTTGTATGTAATAATTCCTTTTATACTTGCAATCATAGTCTCATTATACTTCATTACTATGCATAAGGGAATTTATCCCCACACCCACTTTTACATTGCTTTTTATTTTGCGATTAGGGTTGTTTATAAATATTTTTTTATTAAATAATTGTTGATTATTGTGATATTTTTTAAAAAAGCAAAATAATGTAAAAGTAGGTGTGGGGGTGTACTTTTTGTCACTTTTCTGTTAATATATGTTTATTCGATTTTGCTGGTGTCTCGGCTTAATTTGAATTAAATCATTTTAAATAGTAATAATATAAAAATATGCCAATTACAAAATCAGCAAAAAAG
>Ga0302292_1000844_pt1 | contig 20656 bp, 21 predicted proteins | sample III_Fen_N2_1_FD_194553 | JGI IMG/M metagenome (GOLD analysis project Ga0302292, IMG submission 194553) | Peat permafrost microbial communities from Stordalen Mire near Abisko, Sweden - III_Fen_N2_1 | ecosystem: Environmental > Terrestrial > Soil > Wetlands > Permafrost | place: Sweden: Abisko...
GGTATAACCACAATAATGGCATGTCAGAGTATTGAATATCTTGTGAACTGTAAGACTCACATCACAATTTTTACAATGCGGCACATAAGCACATGCTTTACATTCGATATAAGGAGCATAACCACGCCGGTTTTGAAACAGGATGACCTGCTCATGATTATGGAGGGCATTCCCAATTTTCTCGATCAACAATGGAGTGAACAGGCTCTCCATCTCTTTTTTCCGGTATGCTTCTTTGGTATCGACGACCAGAATCTCGGGCATAGCCATCTCTTCGTGTCGCTGATTCAATTCCACGAGTCCATACTTTCCTGAAAGAGCATTGTAATAGGTCTCGATTGCGGGAGTAGCTGTTCCGAGAAGCGTTTTGGCACCATGCATGTGTGCCAGCATAATGGCTGCGTTTCGGGCATTATATCTGGGTGCAGGATCAAATTGTTTGTAACTCGATTCATGTTCTTCATCCACGATGACCAACCCCAACTGACGGAATGGTAAGAAAACAGATGACCGGACACCAATGATTACATCATACGTTTTATCGTTCAGTACATTATTCCATATTTCAACCCTTTCGGCATCTGAGAATTTAGAATGGTATACGCCCAACCGGTTACCAAAAACACGTTTCAACCTGGAGGTAAGCTGTGTGGTAAGAGCAATTTCAGGAACCAGATAAAGTACCTGTTTCCCTTCGGAAAGCACTTTACTAATCATCTTAATATACATCTCCGTTTTACCGCTCGAAGTAACACCATGTAATAACACAACCTGTTTTTCAATAAATTGTTTTTCTACTTCCTTATAAGCTGCTTGTTGATTTTCGTTCAGTATATATTGTTCGGAAGTCTGAATCACCGACACATCGAGCCGTCCGATTTCTTTCAGGTAGGTTTCCAGTGCACCCCTTTCAATGAGTCCGCTAAGTACGGCTGCCGATGCTCCCGTACGTTCGAGTAATTCTTTTTTTGTTACATCACGTTGTTTTGACGGCAAAAGGCATTTGGATAAATCGATATACATCATTAATACTTCCAGTTGTTTTTTTGCACGTTCAAGCTCATTAAAAATACGGTGCAGATTATCATCTTTCTTTGCACTATCGGTCAGCCTTACAAATGTATCGGTTTTGGGCCTGAACTTTTCAGTCATTTCCTCATTAATTTCAACTGCACCTTTCTCCAGTAATTGCTTGAGTGTTGGCATTACATCCCGCATTTCGGCAATCTTATTCAACTCCGAAACAAGTATTGTTTTTCCATCTGATAAAGCATCGAGGAGTTTTCCTTCCTTTTCGGTAAGTTGACTTTCGGCTTCAAAATCAGGGTTTATACATACCTGTGTTTCGCTTTGCAGTTTCAGCCCGGCAGGGACTGCTGCCTGATAGACATCTCCTAAAAAGGCCTGATAATAGGAAGCAATCCATTCCCAGAATTTCATTTGAGGCCTGCGCAGGATAGGTTCATTATCCAGTAAACAAATTATATCTTTTGCCTTATAGACCTCAGGCGGAATAGTATGCACCAGATGGATAACACCTGTGTACATCTTCTTTTTGCCGAATTGAACGATGACCCTCATACCTATACGGATCCTATCAGCCCATTCATCAGGTACGGAATATGTAAAAGTATTACCCAGAGGCAAAGGCAAAATTACATCAACATATTTTGGAGCAACGTTCAGCATAAAAATCAAGTGAAGTTAAATCAAACAGATTAAATCAGGAAACCTAATTTTCCTGACTGATAAAGTTTATTCCTGATAAGAATCACAAAGGTAATGATTAACACCTGTTTATGTACGATTTACAAATTACGATTTACAATTTACAATTTGTAGGTTTTAAAAGTTGGTTACATTTAATCATTTGTTTTCCTATTCAACCAACCGAACGAAGTGACGTACAGTTTGCGGGATTGATCAATAACCAACCGAACGAAGTGTCTTTCCCCTTAAAGAATCAAGCTATATAAAATCATCAACCCGAAACGCGGAACACGGAACTAATCAACCAATTTACCAATTAACTAATTAACCAGTCAACCTATTTACTAATTAACCATTTACTTATACCTACACCCATCAAAATGATCGTTAACCATTCCGGCTGCCTGCATAAAGGCATAGCAAATAGTTGACCCTACGAATTTGAACCCCAGTGAAAGCAATTCTTTGCTCATGGCATCCGATTCAATGGATTTTGACTGAATACCGGCATTTGAGGTAGGGTGGTTGATAATTGTCTTTCCACCGGTAAACTTCCATATAAAGGAATCGAAAGAACCGAATTCATTTTGAATTCGAATAAATGCGTTTGCATTTCCCACTGTTGCGCTTATTTTAGCCTGATTGCGAACGATGGAAGCATCCTGCATCAATAGTTGAATTTTAGCCTCATCATACAATGCAATTTTCCGGACGTCGAAATTATCAAATGCCCTGCGGAAATTTTCTCTTTTGTAGAGTACAATTTTCCAGCTTAAACCTGCCTGAAAGGCATCCAGAATCAGAAATTCAAATAACTTCCTGTCGTCGTGAAGAGGTACACCCCATTCATTGTTGTGATAGGCCATCATCAGTTCATCATTTCCCGGCCATGTACAATTAGTCAATTCATTCATAATTTATTTTATTTCAATATATACGTTGGTTTTCGTGTGAAGAAGAAAATCTAACCATATAATAAGAAAAAAGAAATACATAAACACAAAAGTATATATAAAGTTTTATTGAATACAGCAATCAAAAAGAAAACAAAAGAATGATTTAGAATAATAAACACATTTCGGTATGCAGTAATCCTTTTAGTTTTTTGTTTCTCTTTTGTGGTGAAATATTTCCTATTTTGATATTACGACAATAAACCCGGAAGAACCGAATATGTTTAATTGTTTTAAAGTAGTATCGTGACAACAAACACCATTTAGATGGAAATGTTGTATTTTTGCAGTTATTCTGTTTCTACTGCAAAGTTAGAAATTATTTATAATACTCCATACTTTTTGAATTCTACATTATGAACAATGAATTAATAATTGATCCGCTTGCAATAATTGAAAAATATTATAAAAAAGGGACAAGCATCTATACCGTATTAGTAAATCACAGTGAACATGTAAGAAACAAGGCACTTGAAATAGCAACAAACCATCCCGAATTGCAGCTTGATAAAGAATTTATTGCTGAAGCAGCAATGATGCATGACATTGGCATCTATCTGTGCGATGCACCGCGGATTTATTGCCATGGTTCACATAATTATATTCAACACGGTTATCTGGGTGCTGAAATTTTACGATCAGAAGGATTAAATAAACATGCTCTGGTATGTGAAAGGCACACAGGAACCGGTATCAGTCTGGAGATGATACTTAAAAACAACTTTCCTCTGCCACATCGTGACTTATTGCCTGTTTCAAAAGAAGAACAGGTTATATGCTATGCAGATAAGTTCTTTTCGAAGACTAAATTAAATGAAACATTATCTATAGAACATATACAGACTCAACTTAAAAAATACGGTGAAAGTGGAGTCAGGCAATTTAACGAATGGAATATTTTGTTTGAAGGTACATCTTCATTTCAATAAAATCTATGCGAAAAACCGACACTCAATAATTGTTTCATTTGGAATTTTGCGATTTCACCCGGAGGTAAAATAACCGAAGTATCATAACGTGGATTAAAGGAAATGCGGGTAGACATGAAACGGTTAATGATCATATTGCAGACGACTTCCCAGTCAACTTCAACTGATTGATAATTGGTATAAAAATTCAGTTTCGAATCGACCTGAATTTCTTTGGAAAATGCATACGAAAAAGTAGAATTGAATGAAGACCCGATTTCACTCAAGACTTTCTCACCTGATTTAACCCCGAAGAGGTTAGGATCCACATTCCGGCTATCTCTCACATAAATATATTTATAGGCAACCGGTGAAAACATAATTGAGAATATTTTCTTGTATTTGTAATCCAGTCCTAAACCTACATTTAACCTGACCGGAGTAAGAAAAGAAGTAACCATCACCATTGAATTAATTCCGTTGTAGCTATTAAAGAACTGTGTCGAAAAATCGACATTGCCACTATAGAACCAGTTTCCTCCGGCTTTTACCCCCAACTTGCTATTAATTTTGAACACATCATCATTGGTACTTAGCGAACGAAGTGAATCACCTGCAATTGAATTGAAGCCTAAATGCCATTCTACATTATTTTCCCATTGAAGCCCTTTTTTATTATCATAATTCATTTGTCCTGTAACAATACCAAGGATTGCCAGATTACTGTTTCCACCCTGATACCAGTTAGGAGAAACATAATTTTGAGAGAATTGAGCTAATGCAGTCACTTTGTGTTGCCACGGGCCCATTTGTTCGCGTCTGACAAATATTCGTCTATGTTTAAAGGACAAATCATCAGTTAAGAATTTCATACTTTTATATGGTCTTCCTTCAATCATATGGTTTTCATACACTTCGGGATCGGGTAATTCATCAAAATTCATGACATATAAATCAGCTGCATTACGAAGAATTTGTTCACGGGCATACTGACGTAAATCAGAAACAATTTGTTCGGCACTTTGTCTTTGTATAGGTTTTAGCAGACATTCTGATAAGGTAGTTGCCTTCCCTCCATAATACAAAGCTCTGTAATCGGGTTTAATGTTCCATTTAAAATCGAAAGGTAAACCCTTATAAACTAATTCGATAAAAAACGAATTAGCCCGAAAAAGGAGTGTATCTACCTGTACCTGTCGGAGTTTAACAGGAATAATATAAGTATTGATTGAATCGATAGCAGGGATTGGTTTATCAACAATTTTAGTTTCCACTGGTTTATGGATGGTAGTGTTATCTACTTGGTTTACTTTGACAACCGGGTTATTTTTAATGGAAGGGATTTTAGGAGTTGAAATGGTATCCTTGAATAATCCGTTTATCAGGCTGTCGGCACTGTTTATTTCTGATTTGGGAGTATTTTCAATTTCAGAATGAAGTGTAGGTTGAATAGCAAGTACTTTAAAAATAAAAACAAAACAAAAAACCGGAATCAATAGTTTAACCTTCATTTTAAGAGATTTTAATTTATTCAATAACAGTGCAAAGTTATATAGAAATGGTGACCATTAAAAGTCAAAAATTCTCAAACCCTGCAGGAAGAGATTTATTCCCTGTTTTTGCACCCAATTCTTTTATTTTCTCGGCTGTACGGATAATATTTCCGGAGCCATCCTTCATCTTTTTCATGGCATCATCGTATGAACTTGAAGTCCGATCAATATTTGCCTTTATTTTTGCCATATCTTCGGCAAAACCTATGAATTTGTCATACAATGCTCCACTTAACCTGGCTATTTCCTGTGCATTTTTTGTTTGATTCTCCTGTTTCCAGATAGAGGAAATTGTTCTGAGAGTGGCTAATAAAGTAGTTGGACTAACAATTACAATTTTACGTTCCCAGGCATATGAGAATATCTCACTGTCGCCCTGAACAGCAACAGAAAATGAAGCTTCAATAGGTAAGAACATAAGAACAAAATCGGGGGTATTGATATTTTGAGCATTTTGATAATTCTTCTCACTCAATAATTTCACATGACTTCTTAGTGAATTAATATGATCTTTTAGATAGATAACCCTCTTTTCCTCTGTTTCTGCCGACATTAAACGTTCATATGCCACTAACGAAACTTTTGAATCAATAACAATATGTTTATTATCGGGTAGCTGGATAATTACATCCGGACGTTGCACTGTATGATCAGTACCTTCAACAACCACTTCACGCTCATATTCCTGCCCCTTTGTCAAACCCGAGCGTTCTAAAACACGTTCAAGTATTACCTCACCCCAATTTCCTTGTTTCTTCACATCACCTTTCAGGGCTTTTGTCAGATTGTTCGCTTCTTCACTTACCCGTGTATTTAATTCTGTCAATTTACGGACTTCTTCACGTAAACTTATTTTGTCACGTAATTCCTTATCATAAGTCTCATCGACTTTTTTCTCAAAAAGTTGAATACGTTCTTTCAACGGATTTAATATTTCACTCAGGTTTTTATGATTTGAAAGTGAAAATTCTTCAGACCGTTCTTTCAGAATTTTAGTGGCAATGTTCTCAAATTCTGTAGTCAGGCGTTTCTGTAAGGTTTCAATTTCAAGTTTTTGATTTTCGAGTTTCTCAGCTAAATTATCATTAATTGTTTTTAATGTCGCAATCTCCATTCCGCCGTTAAATGCAAGCTGTTGTTGCATCGTACATTCTTGTTGTAAATTAAGTATTTCCTCCAGTTTCAGACGTATCGTTTCCTTTGCTACCGACTTTTGTGTTTCTGCTTCGGTTTTTTCGGTAATCAGGCTTTTTTCATTTTGTTCATAAAATCCACGAAGCCGGTTAGTCTTTCGGGAAGATATGACCCAGGCGAAAAAGAAACCAATCAGTAATGCAAAAAGGATAAGAAGATATTCCATAAACTCGATGAAGTGGCTAAATGTGATGAAATTAGTTGTGATGAATCAATAATAAAAGAAATCACAAATCAACTTTTAGCAGTAGAAATGATTCATTCAATCAAACAAAGTGGGACGATCTTCATCCATTTTCCTGATAATGGTCATCATAAGTGCTTCTCTTATAAATTTTGATTTATTCTGCACATTATACTTTGAAATATACCGGATTAAAGCTTTATTTTCTTCATCATTTAGTGTGAACATTTGTCGGTGTGTACGCAATGAATTACGTTTTGGAATCACTTTTAAGGTCTTTTTTGCCATAAGGTGTATTAATTTTCCACAAAAATAATATTATCCTTTTAGAATTAACGGAAATAATTCAAAAAACTGTATATTTGAAAAAAGTTTTAAACAAAAAAATGCTTTACAGGTCATTTTATTAATTTATGTGATTACAATTTCAGTAGATTTTCCATCATTTCATTTATTCATTTAATTATGGCGGAACATAATGATTTAGGTAATTTAGGAGAAAAAAGGGCACAGGATTATTTGATTTCAAAAGGGTATCAAATCAAAGAATGTAATTGGTTTTTTGAGAAACTGGAACTTGATATAATTGCCGAAAAAGATGGTTGGCTGGTAATTGTTGAAGTAAAAACACGTTCAACCGAAACATTTGAACATCCTGAAGAAGCGATAAACATCAAAAAGATACGTAATATTGTAAGAGCAACTCATGAATATATATTTATATCCGACTGGAAAGGAGAAACCCGGTTTGATGTTATTTCAGTTATCCCGCATGGTCAGTCTTTTTCAATTGAACATATTGAGGATGCCTTTTTATCTCCATTAAATTGAATTTGTATACGAAAAGGTTCACTTTTTAAACTTATTAAAGAATATTTTTGATTTTAAAGGATTTAATATTCTCCTCAAACTAAAAATGTTTTATAATATGATTATTTATATTTCATGTCTTAAATTGTTTGCGTACTTTTGCAAATTGAAAAACACGAAATAATCCGACTGTTTTTCGTCGTTCTTTTATAATAATTATAACTCAAAATGAAAACATTAGAAAAAAGTGTAGCTGAGAAACTACTTAAAATTAAAGCAGTAAAATTACAACCTAACAACCCGTTTGTATGGGCTTCCGGATGGAATTCACCCATATATTGCGATAACAGGAAAACACTTTCCTATCCACAGATTCGCAGCTATATAAAAATAGAGCTTGCCAGATTGATTTTGGAAATGTATCCTGAAGTGGAAGTAATAGCCGGAGTTGCAACAGGTGCCATTGCTCAGGCTGCACTTGTAGCCGACATTTTGGGCTTACCTTTTGTATATATTCGTCCTACTCCAAAAGATCACGGATTGGAAAATATGATTGAAGGTGATTTACGACCAAAACAAAAAGTAGTAGTTATCGAAGATTTGATTTCAACAGGAGGCAGTAGTTTGAAAGCAGTGGAAGCTATCCGCAATGATGGATCCGAGGTACTTGGCATGGTAGCAATATTCACGTACGGATTTCCGGTTGCAGATCAGAAATTTAAGAAAGCCAAAGTCAAACTAACTACTTTGTGTACATATGATGCTGTCTTATCTGAAGCATTGTCGACTAATTACATCTCTGAGGACGACATTGAAACACTACAGGAATGGCGTCAGAATCCATCAACCTGGAGAATAGAAATCTAACTTTAGTTATTCGTTTATCATCTCGAACGAGATAATTTTCAGTTACATTTTAACTGATATTTATATCGAAAAAATAATTCAATTAGTAACTAACAAATAGCTAAATTGTAACTGTAAAAAAACATGACTACATACGAAAGCGATATTAAAACCATTTCTTCGAACGAAGAAGTGGTTTTTGGCATATTAAGTGACCTGAATAATCTGAACGGGATTCTCGAACATACAACTTTAACTGATAAAGTGAGAGATTTACAATTTCAACCTGACAGTTGCAGTTTTATAATTGAAGGATTTGGGAGAATGGGGTTCAAGATTATCGAACGTGAGCCGTTTAAAACGATAAAACTACTTTCTGAGAATACTCCGGTTGAAATCAATGTCTGGATTCAATTAAAACAAAAAACTGAAAATGAAACTCAGATGAAGTTGACATTAAAAGCTGATTTACCGGTTATGATCAAAATGATGATAGATAAGAAACTCAAGGAAGGTATTAACCTTATCGCTGATGTTTTGACAAAATTACTTTCAAAAAAGTAATATCCAATAATAGTTAAAAAGGGGTAAGTATCAAGACAAGTTATAGGAATATGATTTTTCAACTTATGACTGTTGTTTCCATCATTCACTCCCTATCAATAAATTAAAGCCTTTATATATGACAAAACTTTGGGAAAAAAGTACACAGGTAAATGCAAAAATCGAAGCTTTTACTATAGGTTTAGACCGTAAAATGGATGTGTTTCTGGCAAAGTATGATGTGCTTGGATCTATGGCTCATATCAGAATGCTGGAGTCGGTAGGTTTATTGAGAAAGGATGAATTGGAGAGTTTACTTACCGAGTTGAAAAACATCTATCAGTTGGCCGATGAAGGTAAATTCACTATAGAGAGTGGAGTTGAGGATGTTCATTCGCAAGTTGAAATGTTACTTACAGAGAAATTAGGGGATATAGGAAAGAAAATTCACAGCGGCCGTTCACGCAACGACCAGGTTCTGTTGGATTTAAAACTTTTCACCCGTGCTGAAATCGAAAAAACAGTTTCAGCCGTTACGGGATTATTTGACGTTTTAATCTCTCAAAGTAACCGGTATAAAGATGTTTTACTGCCCGGATATACTCATCTTCAAGTAGCCATGCCTTCGTCTTTTGGGCTTTGGTTTGGTGCCTATGCCGAAAGTCTGGCCGATGACCTGCAGTTGCTTCTGTCGGCCTGGAAAATCACAAACAGGAACCCTCTGGGGTCAGCAGCAGGTTACGGTTCTTCATTCCCACTCAATCGTCAACTCACTACCGATTTATTAGGATTTGATACCATGAATTATAATGTGGTATATGCACAGATGGGAAGGGGTAAAATGGAACGCACTGTTGCCAATGCATTGTCAAGTATAGCAGCGACTGTTGCAAAACTGGCTTTTGATGCTTGTATGTTTACATCCCAGAATTTTGGATTTATTCACCTCCCTGATGAATTTACAACGGGATCGAGTATAATGCCTCATAAAAAAAATCCGGATGTATTTGAACTTACACGCGCAAAATGCAATAAGATTCAATCCATACCACAGCAAATCATGATGATAACCAACAATCTGCCTTCAGGTTATTTTCGCGATTTACAAATCATCAAGGAAGTTTTTATTCCTGTTTTTGCCGAACTGACCGATTGCCTGGAAATGACAACTTTAATGATGGCACAAGTTGAAATTAACACTGAAATACTCAAAGACTCACGCTATGATTATCTTTTTAGTGTTGAAGAAGTGAATCGACTTACCTTATCAGGGTTGCCGTTTCGTGATGCCTATAAACAAGTTGGGTTGGAAATTGAAGCAGGTAATTTTAAACCTGACAAAACAGTACACCACACTCATCAGGGGAGTATTGGGAATTTATGTAACAACGAGATTTGTATTTATAAAAACGATGTAGTTACTCAGTTTACCTTTGATAAAGTAAGGAAAGCTATTAATGAATTGTTGAAATAAGATTTTTGCTGTTTGAACAAACTTGCACATACCGAATTTTGTGCCATTTTTTGATTGAGATGTATATTCAATCCCTTTTTGTTACGTCAATATGATTTGTTAATTTGACTTCGTCATATTAGCCGTATCTGCCCTTACAACTCTATTTCAGACTTTCCTTCATCTACTCTCTAAACAGGAGGAAATAGCCATTTATACACCAAATAAGTATCATTCTATCCCCATCGTTTTAACTCAAATTGCAAGTCTTTTTAAAATCCTTTCAGATTTCGCTGGTGTCAAATCCATGTCTGAATAACAAGGCATTTATTCAAAGGCCTTTTGTTGAAGTAAAAAGACACAAACCACAATATAAACCAAAATTGAGACAACTATAACACAAGCCTTTTTCAAAGTCAAATGCTTTGAATTATCAGAAATAGATTTAAAAATAGCAGTGGTTACTATTGAAAAAAATCCTGCGATAGTAATTAGTAAATAAGTCATAGTAATAAGTATTATTATCAAAAAAAAAAATCTTCAAATTAAAACAAACAATTACAACTTAATAATTCAATTGAATGATCATACAGGTTCTTGTAATATTAGAAACAAAATTAATTTGTTTTTGTTAGATAAAAAAAAAAATAAAATACAAACAATTAAAAAAAACCCTGATTACAGGTTTACACCTTACATCAGGGTCATTAAAAAAATGTAAACAAACAGAAAGGTTTTATTGTAAGACTTGACAAAATCATAAACGCAAATTATATATAGAGTGACCTTTCATTCACTTTGTATATCCGGTGCAAAATTAGTGAATGATTGATTTAAAACTGTGCAGATTTATAAATCTGCACACATTTGACTATGCTTTTATATAGAAAGGGAAAGTTGAAACAAATTATAGTGCTACACGAAAAGATTAAAATAGTTGAATCAGAAGCCCAATTACAATATCGCTTTCATTATTGATACATATTTACGATATAATACTTTTTTTGAGATTTAAGTAACAATATGTACATTTAAAGGAGGAAAACTGATAAACAAAAATTTTAGAAAAAAGGCAACATAAAAGAATTAAATACTATATACTTTGAGCATTTCCGTTTATTTATCTACACCAGTAATTCATCTACTCAGTTAAAATCAGTTCTTTACTTAAGTTAATACTCCCTGCTTAACAGTTGCTTATAAAGGATTATACTTATATTGGTTGAAAATGAAACACTTTCGTCATCTATATTCGGTTTAGAAGTAGGATTTGCAGGTTTAATTCAAACATTTATTATTTCATAACAAAATGAGAAATTTCATTTTGAGAATCAAAACGATATTCGGAAGGTGTTGAGTTGGTATGCTTTTTAAAAGCTTTATTAAAAGAACTTTTAGACCCAAATCCGCAGTCGTAGCCGATTGCTTCCAGTGTAATTTTATTATACTGATTATTTGAAAGCAGTTTTTTTGCCTCATTTATTCTAAATTCATTGATAAAATCAGGAAAGTTTTTTTCAAAATGTTGATTAAGTATATTAGACAGATGATGAACAGGAATAGCAGTTTGGGTTGAAATTGACTGAAGGCTACAATCTTCATTCAAATATGGCTTTTGATTTTCCATAAATAGCATCAAAACTTTGAAATAATCATTTACTGTCTCATCTGATATTTTAAGAAGTCCCTCCTTATATTTTAATTCATAGATTGAAGCATCTGGGAAAAATTCGGTCTGCCATGTTGATTTCACAAATAGATAAACAAATTGCACAACCATAGCCAGTTGGGCAATAATTAAGTTCACCTTTTCGTTAGCCAGGTAAAAACTTAACGGAGCTGACAAAATCATGAAAATCAGGTTTATTAAAACATAAATTTTTAACCAGGAAACATCTATATGAATCTTTTGCACGAGAATTCTTGATGACTTTTTTAATTGTTTTTGTATGGTATTATAAGAGAGAAATAAATAAATTATCATTTGAAAATACACCATTAAATTAAGCAAATTCGTATGCCAGATACCATTTTCAAAATTTTCGATGAGTAAATTTAAACGAGATTGAGTATCCTGTAACAGAAAATAGATTATAAATATTACAGCAGGTATAAACGGGAATACCTGTATGAATATATAGAATGGACTTAATCGCACCTTTTGACCTAAAAGTACTTTTATATAAAGGAAAAGACATGGACCTAATGCGAATAATATAATCAAATCAAAAGGAGCATAATAAATCAGATGGGAATAATTTTTATTGAGCAGTGCTGTAAAATAGAACGAAAGCATGATACTATATACTGCCAACATTGCAAACAAAAAGCCTAGTACCCTGTTTGCCTTTTTGACAGGAGATCTTCGTAATAATAGTACAGAAGAAAAAATCAAATAGTTAAGTCCGGAGAACAGTGTAATGTATTTCAAAAACATAATTAAGCTCTAACTGTATATATTTGCAAAGTAAATAAAAAGGATTAAATAAACAATAGCCTAAATAAAACAAGGTATTTTATAGTTTAATAATTTTGGAATATAAACGTCAGTATAATTCATTTCTCTTGAAACAAAACACAAAAAAACCGAAATGTATAAAATAGGTGGATGTTGTTTTAGATTATTGATTTATTTGAATCATGCCTTTGTGATAAATTCATCAGACCTGTTTTTGTTTATAATCGGTAATACAAGTAGAAATTAAACCAAAAAACAGAGGGTAAAAAAGGATAAGCGGCATATTCATTTTTAAAATTACGAGTAGAAATTAAATCCTCTGTTTTATAAGGTTTAGGTTAAGAGGACAAATATCATATGTTCACTATATTATACTCGAAAATGACTATACCGCTTTTTCCTTTTTTGATTGGCAGGTAATTAAGTGTATGAAAAAAGTAATAAAAAAAGTATTTTAGTTTTGAAGAATCACGAATAAACTTTAAAAAATTAGAAGCAATTGCAATGAAAAGCTCTTCATTTTTGGTGCTAAATTAGTCAATACTCATTAAGTTACCAAAATAAAACAAATTTATTTTTGGACATCTTGTTTTGTATATAATTGTATATTAACTGATTGTTGTTTTTATAATGACTTTTTTTTGACATCAGCATATTTGGGTATAAATTCAGGCAAAAAACCAGCAAATATGAGCAGCATGTAAGATGAAAAAGCAAATCAGTTTATTATTTCAGTCCTGGCTCTAAGAAACGGATCCAGCTCTTTCGTTGATTTCAGATTCAATTTCTGGGCCATACGTTGTTTTAATTTATATAAACTATCGGAAGATAATTCAAGTAAAAGCATCCTGTCAGTATGGGGAATATCCAGTAAGTGCAAACAACACCAAACAATTTCCTTTCGGGTTATTGTTGGATACTCTGTATTTAACACCACAATTATATTGTTAAATGCATGATTCATTTCTCTGTTAAAATCTTCCCAGCTACTTAAATATAATGCATTATTATATAATTCAATATCAAGCATTATCCGTTCATGACCTGTTGAATTTTTACGGATATCTGCCTGTAAAATTCTAACTTCTTCAATTTTATGTGATAATTTTGGGTGACAAACTCTTGTTTGTTATTTAATTGGTTTTTGTATGCTTTCAACAATTCTCTTTTAAGCTTGTTTCGTTTAACCAGATAGAAAACTAAACCGGATGATATAATCAAAATGAGTATTAATACAGAAACAAACATCATCATATTCCTTTTGGTTCCTTTGGTTTCCTGAGTTGAGTTATGAATATTTTCAAGGACTTTAATATTTATCTGTAATCTTATTTATTGGACATCATTAGTACAATCCTGATAATGTGTCATATTATTACCCATTTGTTTCAGATCTTTACGAGTATATGCAATATTGGTCAATATCCTGTAACATTCACGATTGGTAAAGGAATTTGCAGGGTATCTAAGAGCTTTTGTTGCATAAATGAATGAAGAATCGAATTGTTCTAAATCAAAGAATAAATCGGACAAAATAAAACACCGAATTGCATAGTTATTATTTCTAAATGGATATTTTAAACTTTTACGCAGATAATATTGAGCTGAATCAAGTTGATTAGTCCAGTAAAAATATATTCCGGTTTCTTGTAAGGCGACTCCCTGTAATATGGAATCATTATTTTGCTTTAATACCAAATCCAAATAACGTTAACCGGTTTTATATTTTTTCAATAAATCATATATTCTCCCAATAGATAGTATTACATAATTTGCTTCAATTTTATTACCAACCTTATTAAAACATTCAAGCGAGTACCTATATTTAACAAGGAATTTTTTGAAATCTTATTGAAATAAATAAATAGAACCTATGTCTTCATAAATTTTACCTGACAATAAGAAAACATTTTGATCTTGAAGATAATCTAATGCTTTAAAATACATACTTGCAGCTTCATCATTCCGCTGAGAATATTTAAGCATATGTCCCTTACAATAATAACACCATGCTAACTGATGATGATCATTTTGTTTATGATAATAGTTTATAGAAAAATCAATTAATGAAGGATCCAACTGTTCATTATCAATTTTTTCAGCGTACTCAAAAAGCAATAATTCATATAAAGCCCGGTTTGAATCTGACTTATATATCAGGTTTCAATTTTTTTAATATAGATATTGCAGAATCTGGATGTGTTTCTAAGATTCGTTCATCAATTTTCAACTGAGTTGGTTTTTGTTACAACCCGGCAAAAAAAACAAATAAAGAATATGAATAGGGTGATTTTATAATACGTAATAGATAATTCGTAACACAATTCAATAAAACCTTGAAATGCAAAATTAAATCCATTTTAATTTAAATTTATCACATGACACATTCATCAATAATTTTTTCTGATCATTATCATCGTGTTAACCTTTAAAAGGATTGCTCAATTACGCCTTACACAACCATCTTCTAAAAGCAATACCACATGCAGGCTCTCCTGCCATTTTGTGATGCGACCGAATATCTTCCTTATTACAATTATTAGTAAGACTTTTCCCTGTGAATTGATTTGTTTGATCTGAAAGATTAAATGTTTCTATTGATTCATCATTTTCATCCTGAATCTGAACTGTGGTATCGGCAACTGCTTCATATAAATCTTTTCCATGCGAAAGTACAACATCCACCCAATTGAGATTTGGATCCCATTTCCCGTCATTTAGAGGCTCTTTAATGGACGAGCGCATATTTATCAACCCATTATTCACATTGTAACCCGAAAGCGCCATATCGGCCGATTTTCGGTTAAAGCGCATGATAATATCAATCACAGTTTCCCGATTTATTTCCAGGCCATCCTTTAACAGTTCATCGACTATATCTGTTAAACCTTTGCTTCCTTTAGCAACTACCTGTGCTGTATAATCAGTTGTTAAGTAATTCTTCCTTAACAGAGCTTTTAATATATTTTTCATACGATATAGTTTTTTAATAATACCTAATAATTCGGAATTAAAAAAAATAAATTATACCAGGGAGGCATATAATACCCCCCTGGTAGTTGAAATTATTTACAATTGGAAATCTCCAATAAGGTTTGTTGAACCATAAGAGATTTTCAACGAATAATTACCACTGCTTAGTCCATCAACAGGAATAACAACTTCCGGTGTACTGAAAGTGTCAACTACAGTTTGATAAACTACGTTTCCATTTTGGTCAACAACTGAGACAGATGCAGTACCAACTGTTGATGTGAAGTCAACTATCAAATCAGAACCGATTATATCTGCAGTCACCGGAACGACAAATTGCGATTGTAATGATGCTGATTTTAATAAAGAGGATTTTAACGAAGTAGATTTTGAGGCTGATACCACATTGCTACTTCCTCCTTGAGCAGGATCATCTTTTCTGATAATAATAAGTTCTGCAAAAACCTGATTTGAGAAAACACAAAGTAAGACAATGAAAATTCCTAAGAACTTGAAATTAATTTTTTTCATAAAAACAATATTTATAGTGTGAACATATGGTTATGGAAACCCAAAAAGAGATTCCTTTATGGTGCTAAGTTAGCCATAGGTTATTAATACACCAAATTTTGAGGCAAAATAAATTAGGACACGTCATTTTTTATCTAGTTGGTTTGTAGTATTTTAACCGAATAAAATCATTTATTTTTAGGACACGTGTTTTGGGGGGTAAATTTGAGTATAAAAAGGGGGGGGGGCAATTAATGAAATTGATATAAATAAGAATTACTTGCGGGCAGATTTCTCTATTAATAAACGATCGAGATCTTTGTTCGATTTCAAATTCATTTTTTGAGTCAAACGGGATTTTAATTTGTATAAGCTTCCTGGTTGGCTATCTAGAATTAATGCCATATCCTGATTTGGAATATCCAATAAAAAAAGGCAACACCATATTAAGTCCTTACGCGTTAGATCGGAATAATCACTTTCCAATGTAGTAATTAGATTATTGAACGTTTTATTCATTAGCCTTTTAAAAGCTTCCCAATCATTTATATGAAGACAATTATTATACAATTCCTTGTCCATTTGTTCCTTCTGTGGAATAGATGCTTTTTTATAAGCTACTGCCTGTGAAGCTCGTGTTTCCTGCAATTGATGCATCAGACTGTCAATAAATAAGTTCTTCTTTTCTGTGAGTTGTACAAAAGCTTCTTCAAGGTGTCCTTCTGCTTCTTCCAGTTGTTTTTCTTTCCCTTTACTTCTTTTCCGTAAACGATAAACGGTAAAAAGACTAATCAAAATAATAAGCGGAATAGTACAACCTAGTACAATTAATGAATGTCTGGATTTACTAATGGCACCATTCGTTTGATGCAAATCTTCCAGTACTGTTGTTTTGGTTTGAGTTTCTATTTTTCGAACCGAATCAGAACAATCCTGATATTTTGACATGTAAAATGCCATTTTTATGAAATCCTTACGGTTATATTCAGAATTTGCTAAAATCCGGTAACAATCCCGTTGGGTAAAAAAAGTGGAAGGATATTTTAATGCTAAACCGGCATATTGAAAAGCTGAATCGATTTGATGTGTATCAAAAAATAAGTCAGCTAAATTATAGTACCTGATGGCATAGTTTGTCCCTTTGTAAGGATATTTGAGACTTTTCCGCAAGAAAAACTGTGCAGAATCATATTGCTTTGCCCAATAATAATTAATACCAATCTCCTGATAAGCTGTACCATGCAATAATGAATCAGTAGTTTGAGAAATAGCTTGTTTATAATACTGTTGTGCCTTTTTGTATTGTTTCAGAAAATGATATATTTTACCAACGGATATAATCCGATAACTCGATTCTGTTTTTTTGCCTGCGCTATTAAAACATTTTATTGATTGCTGATACTTAATTAATGACTCATTATACTCTTTTTGAATGGTACAAATGTCGCCCATATCAGAATAGATTTCCCCTAGCAAAACATTTTCCTTGTTGTTCTGGATTAAATCAAGTGCTTTAAGATATAATAAAGTTGCATCTTCAAACCGTTGAGCCTTTTTATACAATTGTGCTTTAAAAAAATAGCCAATAGCCAAATGGGGTTTATCATTCACACTCTGATAGTAATTAACTGAATAATTAATAACTGAATCAGGTTTTAACGGTTTATTATTTTTATCAAGGGCCTGAAAAAGCAATAATCCATACAAAGCCCTGTCGGAGGAAGACATCATTAATTTATCGGTGTGCATATGTTGGAGTATATGCAAGGCAGAGTCAGGGTCAGATTCCATAATCCGTTCAGCTGTTTTTATCTCACTGGGCATAAGCGAACAACTGTACATAAATATACAGCAAATCAGGTATACACAATTACGAAAGTACGTTGACATGAACAGATTTTAAACTTAACCTCGCAAAAGTACAAATTTGTTTTCATTTAAGACTGTATACAATGCCCTATAACAAAGGAAATCTTGTTAATTATTTGTATTTAGAAGTGAAAGTTTTGTATAGTGGAGTTATTTAGAAATTCATGATTCAGCATGCACTATTCTTTAAGGGGTAAAAGTTATCTAATGAATTATGATAATAACTGTATAAAAATCGGATTACAAAATAATGGAGAACAAAACCAAAGGTAATTCAGTTTTAATAAAAGAGTATTGGAAGGACATAAGTACCAGGAAGAATACAATGTTCTATTGGTTAAATACAAGAAATAGGATAGGGATTTTCAATTATTACTATTCTTATAATTTATATTTTTATGCCACTGCAAGTGTAAAAATACTGATTTTAATCCCTTTCGTTTCGAGTAAAGCGCGGACACATGCTTCCAGTGTAGAGCCGGTTGTCAGTACATCATCCACCAACAAGACATGTTTGCCTTCAAGAAGTGTATTATCGTTTATTTTAAATATCCCTTCCGTATTTTTATACCGCTCAAAGACAGTCTTCCTTGTTTGAGAATCGTTTTCACGAACCCTTATTAAAGTAGAAGTATCCTGTGGTATATGAAGAATTGAAGAGATTCCTTTTCCAATCCATTCACTTTGATTATAGCCTCTTGATTTGTATTTTGCTGGATGAAGTGGGACGGGGATGATAATATCAATTGAAGTAAAATCAGGAGAATCCAATAAATCAATGGCAGCATATTTTCCCATCAACTCACCAATTTCTTTATTTCCCTTATATTTCAGAATATGTAATAACTTTTGAAAAGGTGATCCTTTTTCAAAAAAGAAATACGAAGTTGCCCGATGAACAGGGACTTTACCCCAGAATCTTTTCTCAATTGGATTTTCATCAATTAAATGATAATTCGTTTTTGGAATATCATAAAGACATGAAAGACAGAGTTGATGTTCGTTTTTCTGCAAAGCAATACCACAGACAACACACACGTCAGGAAACATCAGATTAATAAAGTCAACAAATGGATATAATTTCATAAAGACCCTTTTTGATTCCCGTTAACCGGCAGGAAGTTTAAACTAATATTTAAGTCTTAACCGACATGAACTATTGAAAATTAAAAGCCACTATTATGAATTCAGGGAGCAATAAAATGCAACACTTTCGGGATAAAGATAATTAACCCGATAATAACGGAGATGATGGCACATAGTAACACTGCACCGGCAGCAATATCTTTTGCTTTCCCGGCTAATGGATGCTGTTCGGGAGAAGCTAAATCGACAACATTTTCGATGGCAGTATTCATCATTTCGGCCCCTGTAACAATGGCGATACATAGCAAGCAGAACATCCATTCTGTTAAACTGATCGTAAAAACAAAACCGCATATGACTACCAAAACAGTGATAAAAATGTGAATTTTCATATTTATTTCCGATAAAAACACAGTTTTTATTCCCCTGAAAGCATATCCAAAACTTTGAATCCTTTTTCTCATAAATTTATTTTAAGTTTTACTTTATCTGATTAAAAACCAAACCCTAATAGGACACAAACTCAAAAAATACGTAACCACATTAGACACAATAGGTCACAATGGGAATTAGAAATATAGCTTTTAGTACTCTGTTTTAGTTTGTTGTCTTAAAATGCGTTAGGCATTTATCTATTTTGCTCTTTTTATTCTGTTATGTGTACAATTGTATTAAATTGCAAATAAACTCTTGTGGTTAAATCTATTGTGTTCTTTTAATGTGTTCTTTTAATATATTCTTTTATTGTGTTCTTCCATTGTGTTCTTCCATTGTGTACTTCTATTGTGACCTATTGTGTCTAATGTGGTTATATGTTTTGTGGTCTATTGAGGTTCCATGTTTTAGTTGTTACTTATTTTAACAAAGTGGAAATTGTCAATTTGAATGCAAATTACGTAAAAAAAAAGCATATATTGACTTTATATTTATAAAAAATCCTGCAAACACAATTGTCAGCAGGATTTATATAATTATACAGTTATTTCGTAAATACTATACTTTCACACGTTCAATATAGGCTCCATTGCGTGTATCCACCCGGATAGTTTCACCTTCGTTAATAAACAAAGGAACCCTAACAATAGCGCCCGATTCAACAGTTGCAGGTTTTGTTGCATTGGTAGCAGTGTCCCCTTTTAATCCGGGTTCGGTATAAGTAACCAAAAGTGCTACCTGAACAGGAAGATCAACAAATAATATCGTTTCCGAATGAGCATGAATGACTACTTCGCAAATCATACCTTCTTTCAAAAAATCAACACCGTTAATTATATTTTTATCAATAGAAACCTGTTCGAATGATTCATTATTCATAAAGTTATACCCCATATCATCTTTGTAAAGATACTGGAATTCGCGACGTTCAATACGCACTTCCTCAATTCGTACTCCGGAATTAAACGTTTTCTCAATCGTTCTTCCGGTAATTACATTTTTCATTTTAGTGCGGACAAAAGCAGGTCCCTTTCCAGGTTTAACATGAAGAAACTCTGTAATAACTAAATATTGACCGTCAATATCAAGGCACATTCCATTTTTAATATCTGCTGTAGTAGCCATAAAATAATTTATAATTTAAGAAATTAACAATTTACCATCTATAGTC
>Ga0302292_1000858_pt1 | contig 20563 bp, 18 predicted proteins | sample III_Fen_N2_1_FD_194553 | JGI IMG/M metagenome (GOLD analysis project Ga0302292, IMG submission 194553) | Peat permafrost microbial communities from Stordalen Mire near Abisko, Sweden - III_Fen_N2_1 | ecosystem: Environmental > Terrestrial > Soil > Wetlands > Permafrost | place: Sweden: Abisko...
GATAAACTTCCCGGATTTCCTATAATATTGCCTAGGTTTAAAAATAAATTCTGTTCGGGGGACAACAGGTTGATACCTCCTTTGTCAGTTCCGATCCAGATCATGTTGTTTTCTACTAACAAACAATTTACAAAGTTGTTGTTCAATGCCAGACCATCTGCATTTGGTTCAGAGGTTATCTGTGTAAAAGAGTTTGTGTTGTAATCGTAAAGGTTGATCCCTATCAAGGTCCCGATCAGTAACTGACCATCTTTCACTTTTTTTATATCGCTGACATATGATGAAGAAAGAGAATTATGAATAAATGGATTTGACAAATAACCAGTAAGTGCTTCGGTCGCCGGGTCATACTTATAAAGCCCGTTCGTGGTTCCTATCCAGATAAGTCCGTTGTCATAAAACATAATGGTGACAACACCCGAAAAATGTTTCAGTTTCTCATCGCTGCTTACCCGCTGATATTTGCCGTTGTTCACTTTAATCATTCTAAATACCTGGTTGTCACGACCCACATAAATGTTTCCGTTGTTTAATAGAATGGAAGTAACTGCTGTGGAGCTTTGAAAGATATCTTCAGCCTTGATTTCATTTCCTGAAAAATAGATTCTCGATAAACCGGTGTTACATCCTACCCAAAGATTACCTTGTTCGTCCTTAGTTATGAATGTAATCTGACGATTTAAAAAACCAAGTTTCGATCCGATTATTTTGCTGGCGGATGAAATTTCTCCGGATTTATAATTCAGAAAATAAAGTCCGTTCTCGGTTCCTATCCATAGATTATTATTCTGGTCCTCTTCCACACAATGCACGTTGTCACTTTGAAGCAGATTATTTGAATTCCGGCTGTTGAAATGAACAAATTCATACCCATCGAAGCGATCTAACCCATTGGAAGTAGAAAACCACATAAACCCACGTGAATCGCGAAAGATATGATCGACAAGATTACGGGATAAACCGTCATCGGCAGTCAGGTAAGTTATTTTATACGGTAATGATCCTGCCGATTCCAGACATAAAAGAAGGACGACGATTAATGAAATTGATTTTTTCATTCAGATTGATAAAAAGTCAGGTACGAAAATAATTAAAATTTATTGTTTTAAAAGAGGATATATGTTTTTTTTAAGTGGATTTTTTCATATCATTAAAAAACAGATACAAGTTCGTGCTGATTATCAGTTAGTAAACGATTAACGTTTTTTTTTTTGATTCTGTTCTTGTATCCGAAATATTTTTTTAAATTTATCATTCTCTCAGAAAAAGCAGTTGTAGCAAAAATCAATATAATCAGGCTTTTAGGATGTTAAAGATCAGATTGAACCTGTAGGTCATGTTATATGGTTTCACAAGATCTGCATAATTATCATTAAACATTAAATGGATTACTAATTTAATTGAACCCCAACTTTTGTTTCCTGAATTTCTTTAGAGGTAGGATGAGTTGAATATATAAGTGTGATTTTTTATAAGTGTAGTTTTCCATTTCTTATTCTTGCCTCAATGATATTGATTGTCTATTCATAATTCAGCAGTTTTATTTCCTTTAAGTTCTCCGTAAATTATTTATTCCTCTATGTTCCTTGTAATATACGGGTCTTGTCTAGAATACATTAGAATATAAATTGTAATCAACAATTAAACGAGAATTGATTAATTAAAATTACTTGTTTTTATTTTACCATTTTAAATATCTAACTACGAGAGGTGCACAATTTCACAATAGAAATATCAATCTCAGTAATTTTATTAATTTCGAGATTTTATACTACCGTTAAGTAGTTAAATAATTTGTCCTTTCTTATTCTATTTAGTATCCTATTGTGTCTCTTCTGTTTGATTAAATCGGTCAAATAAAACAAAATATTTTATTCAGAATTTTCAGGTTAATTCCGCTCTTTTTAATCGGATTTTCAGTCTTAACAGAGCCATTGAAAAAAATCCAGGCGTACTTCCATTCGGTCTGCTTCCCCTTTTGTCGGTCTTTTGTCCACATCCGGTTTTGATATAATCAATATATAATCAATATTTAAGCAAATAAAAAGCAATTAATAAGCAAAACTTATTTAGATATTGATTATTAATTACTTTTTTATTAATTTGAAACAAATTTATTATTTTTTTATTATGAACCGGATGCGAACGAAGAGTGGAGGAAAGCCAGACGAAAATAGTAGCAAGTGATTATTGATAAACAATTAGTGGTTAGTTATTAACAATGAATGATAAGGGAAGAGAGAATGGTAAAAATTATAAATATAATACTACTTTACCCAATTAAAAAGGTAACCACATTTCCGATAAGCAGGAATCTGGGATAGACACAACACAATGGATGTGTTTCTTTGAATTACTTATATTGATTCTCTCATGATACAGGATACAGGTAAAATTTCGAGAAGACTTGTTTAAAATATAAAAATATTATCGACAAATAGTTAGACGAATCAGATCAATAAAATTTTTATCTTTTTAAATATTTCAAGAGGATGGAACTGAAAAATTTTAGTGTTCAGTAAATTTTATCCACTTGATGTATTAATTTATCCTCTCGAATTTAATTCGTTCTATCTATTTTTGCAATGTTAATTAGTTGCACTCGATTTTGTAAACGTATATAGTTTTAAAAATTGATTGTCAGAAGCAGGTTAACCTTCCATGGTTTTAATGAAAACAAAATAATTTACTAACTAAAAATTTAAAAAACATGAAAAAAATTTACACTTTTGCAATGGCAATGTTTGTAACACTCACAGCTGGAGCGCAGACATTAATTTATTCGAACAATTTTGAAAATGGAGTTGGCACATCAACAATTGTTGGTAGCGGTCAGATTGAATCGGATGCAACCAGCGGTTTCGGTCAGGTCTTTCATAATGCGGTAAACGGACAAGCATTAAGATCAAATTATCTGTTATTGCCTACAGATGTTTTATCCAATTCTCAAATAGCCACCAACAAAGAACTAACCATCGCTTTTTGGGTTAATAAGGGGACTGCTACTGAAAATTTTTTTACTCCTGTTTTTTCAGCTTATGCAGCAGCACCGGTTTCAGGTGAAAATACCTGGCCAGTCTTAGTTTTGCAGTCGCGATTGCTGGCTCAGGTAAATTGTGCCGGATGGAATGATTTTGTTGCTGCAGATAATGTAGCGACCGTAAATGTTGAATCTACTGATTGGTTGGATGATGCTGCCTGGCATTATTATACTGCAACATTTACTGAGACATCCGTTACTATTTATATTGATGGAGTTGTTAAAAATTCCTGGATGGTCCCCGGAACTGATGGTCATACTGTAAGTGGATTGTTTACAAACGGGTCTGATTTGAAATATATTTGCCTTGGAGGAAACCAGGCATGGGCATGGGCTGATGTTGATCCCGCCTATCTTTTTGACGATGTAGCTATATATGCAAATGCCCTGAGTGTTGATCAGATTAATACGATCATTACAGCCAAAACAGGAACGGCCGGAATTCAATCTCTTTCAACAGACAACGGTGAAATCACCAGCCAGGAGTTCTTCTCGCTTAACGGTGCTAAAGCCGGTACAGATTATAATAAACTTAAATCTGGAATCTATATTAAAAGGGCGGTTTACAGCAATGGTGTAACAAGAAACACTAAAACTGTAAAAGTAGAAGCTCAATAAGGAATGTATTTACATTTCCCGGATATCATTATTAATTGAAAAAGAGGACATCGCACTGCAAAGGTGCGATGTCTTCTTTTTTTATGCAGGTTATTGTTAGATACATATTCGTATTTCATTTTTCTGATTAAAACAATTGACTGCTTATCAATGATATGTAGTTTTCTCAGTGAAGTATTCATTCCGAATAAGGCGATGAATTTTATTTAACTGATATAGGATGCTTACTGTCTGTTGGAAATTTCACTCCAGGTAAGACAAGGTCAAAACTACAATCATCTGGTATCAGATGAAAAAGATATTGGCTCATCATGAAGGATTGACCTATTCTGTTTGATTTAAAGTGAACAACTGCCATTTTATTATTAAGCAGATTCGTAAATGTAAACAGCTAAAAATTTATTTTTTTTCACCTGATGAAAGTAACATGTGTATCCCTGTTTAGCAGTGATATCTATGAATATGTGAAAAAATCAATTCGTTTCTAATGAGCCTTTCCGATTAATCTTTGTAACTTTGTGGCTGAATTGAATGATTGGAAGCCATGTTGAAAAGATTGAAACCTTACATGATGCCCATTTCCATACTGGTTGGCGCATTATTTTACAAATTCTTCGATATGTTGTCGTTTTTGACACCCTACCTGATCTTTGTCATGTTATTTCTCACTTATTGCACGCTGCATTTAAAACAAATGCGGCTGTCCCGTTTGCATCTATGGTTAATCCTGATTCAGATTTTCGGGAGCCTGATTGTCTTTTTGATCCTTTCTCCAATAAATATCACTCTGGCACAAGGTACAATGATTTGTGTCCTGGCACCTACCGGTACGGCAGCCCCTGTTATTACCGGTATGTTGAAAGGAAATGTCGGGAGTCTGACTGCCTATAGCCTGATCAGTAACATGTGCGTTGCTCTGGCTGCTCCTGTTATTTTTTCGCTGGTGGGCAGCTATCAGAACCTTCCTTTTTTTGACTCATTTATAGCCATTTCACAACGGGTTTTTGTCCTGTTGTTCTTGCCTTTTGCACTGGCAATGGTCATGCAGAGGTTTACTCCAGTAACTTCTTCGAAAATTGCGACCTATTCGGGTCTATCCTTCTATTTATGGTCATTGGCATTGTGTGTGGTAACCGGTCGTACTGTAGTATTCATATTAAAACAAAACGGGAACAGTCATTTAACCGAAATCCTTGTGGCAGGAGGTGCGCTTGTCGTGTGTGTCGGTCAGTTTTTAATTGGACGTGCCATTGGAAGACGTTATGATGATACCGTTGCCGGTGGGCAGGGTTTAGGACAAAAGAATACGATATTAGCCATCTGGATGGCTCAGATGTATTTAAACCCGATCTCGTCAATTGGACCGGGAGCCTATGTACTCTGGCAGAATATTATTAATTCGTACCAGGTATGGCTACACCGTAAAAGTTTATAGTCTTATGAAACTAAATGTATATTGATTGATGATACAGTTAAAGCTTAAGTTTTAACGAACAAAACGCCCTTCAAATCAGTTTGTTTATATATAAAATCATATTAAACTATATATTATGAATTTACTGGAACAATTAAAAACTTTTACAAAAGTTGTTGCCGATACAGGTGACTTTGATTCTATGATGGCATATCATCCGATTGATGCCACCACAAACCCGTCCCTGATTTATGCTGCGGCAATGGATCCAAAGTATGGTGCATTGATAGAAGATGCTGTTCGGTATGCCAAAAGCCTGTCTACTGATAAATCGGTACAGCTGACCCATGCTCTGGATAAATTATCGGTCAATTTCGGATTAAAGATACTTGAAATCGTACCCGGTCGTGTTTCTACAGAAGTAGATGCCCGCCTTTCGTTTGATACGGAGGCTAGCATTGACAAAGCACGTGTGTTGATTCAATTGTATGAGTCGAATGGCATTTCACGCGAAAGGGTGTTGATTAAACTGGCTTCAACCTGGGAAGGTATCAATGCGGCGGAGGAACTTGAAAAAGAAGGTATCCATTGCAACTTGACCCTTCTTTTTTCTTTTGCACAGGCTGTCAGATGCGCCGAAGCCAATGTAACGCTGATCTCCCCATTTGTCGGGAGGATACTCGACTGGTATAAAAAAGATCGCGGGGTAACGGAGATCGCACCAACAGAAGATCCGGGAGTAAAATCAGTAAAAGAGATCTACAATTACTACAAGAAATTCGGTCATCAGACCACTGTAATGGGTGCCAGTTTCAGAAATACAGGCGAGATTATCGAACTGGCAGGTTGTGATGCATTGACCATCTCGCCTTCTTTGCTCAAAGAACTTGAAAACACAGAAGCGGTGTTGGATAAAAAACTGGATGCCGACAAATCAAAACTGTTGGACCTACACCAGATTCACATGAATGAAAAATCATTCCGCTGGATGATGAATGAAGATGCTATGGCTACTGAAAAGCTGGCAGAAGGAATCCGAAAATTCACAGAAGATCTGATTAAGCTGGAAAAATATATTGCAGGGCTGCTATAGAGAGGTGAGAGGTAAGGAGTGAGAGGTGAGGAATGAGTAGGTAGTGGGTAGTAGGTAGTTAAGAATCAAGAATCAAGAATCAAGAATTAAGAGCCAAGAACCAAGACAAAAGATCAAAGAACCAAGAGCCAAGACAAAGGACAAAAGATTAAAGATAAAAGAGCAAAGACAATAGATCAAAGATTAAAGACAAAAGATTGTTGATTAAAAGTCAAAAGTCAATTTTAAAAAAGAAGAGAGATAAAGAACTTAATAATTCTTTTTCTCTCTTATTTTTTAAAGAACCTAAGACTAACTATTATAAGTAATCTGTCATTCCTCTAATGTCTGGTTTTTTATGTCTTGTATCTTAGCTCTTTAATCTTTAATCTTTAATCTTTAATCTTTTGTCTTGGCTCTTGGTTCTAAAACTCTTTCTTTTACTACTACTGGTATTGAATATAAACCGGTACAGGTTTTAGTTTCATTATTTCATCCGGTGTCATCATGTGGTTGGGTGCTTTCTTCAGATCGTTTATATAGAATAATTTAAACCCTGTAAATTGGACAGGTTCCTTATAGATAAAGAAATAGTACGATCCTTTCTTTAATGAAGGTTCGCCCCATCCGTCCATATTCATGACTATCTGAACTTCCGGATGAAGTTTGATATTTCTGTAACTGGTGATCATTCGTTGTGTAAACCGGTGTACGATGAATACCTTTGGGGTAAGATGATTGTCCCTTACCAGTTTTGCCAGGTAATTCGAGCAATAGTTAACATCGCTTGCATCAAAAGTGCCTATGCTGGTGCTGGGTCTTTTGCCGTTTTTCATAGAAAACTCAGGGTCAATGCCTAAATGTACGTAGGGTAGTTTCAGATATTTCTCCAGGCGGGGTAATTCTTGCTCAATGGTGCTTAATCCCACTTGTATGTCCAGAAAAACAATCATATGCTTCCTCATTCTGGCAATGGTCAACACCGAATCGATTTGTTTATCCGGCATCCGGGTGCGGAATTTCCCGTCTTTCCCTTTTGTTCCTGAAGCCACGACAGCAATATAATGAAGTGCGGGTTGAACCGGTGTCTTAGGATCTGCCTTTTCCCATTTTTTGATTTCGAGGTCCATTTTGGCTAACATCTCTTTCGGGGGCAGTTGTCCCAGTATCCCCATTTTTTTCGAAAACAGATTTCCGTAATACGCCACAATCCGGTTATAGGGCAATATAGCGCCTGCCTGTGGATAGGGCTGTTTCTTAACCGGCCAGCGAAGGGTGGTATCTCCGTTTGCAAGGGCCAAAATGGTCTTGTTGTATTTTGCTGTGTCGGTTGGCATAGGGGTTGTTGACTCAACTGTCGTTTCTCCTTTTGTCAATTCTTTTTCTGCCGGTCCGGTTGTTGACGCGTTTGTCTTCTTTGACGGATTGGAACAGTTCGTCAGCAATCCTGTCAGGGTGATTGCCAGCGCTACCTTTAAAAACAACTGTTTGTGTTTGAATATCGTTGTCATAATTATTTGCTGATTTGTTGAAACTTACGTTGTTTACTGAGTCTGTTTTTCTCTATCCTGAGAAAAGTAAACCTACTGTTTGATGTGTCAAATATACGAATTTTTTTTTTTTGATTAAAGCATAAACAAAAAAAGTAACCGGTTAAAATTCTTTTACGAATTTAAACCGGTTACTTCCATTTGTGTTGTCTCACAAGAACAACAAATCTATTTTATTACATTTCACAACAATAAAGCTTATGTAGTTACAACTACTTGTAATTAAATAGATAGCGTTTCTATAAACAAGCAAATCATATTACATTATATTAGATTATACCAAATAATGTATGTAACTTTGCATTTTACATACAAGTTATTCTACATACAAGTAATAAAAATCCAATGGCAATACAAAAACTTTCAATTAAAATCTATCCTGAAAAACGGAAAGATAAAAATGGCAACCTTATTACTTCAAATGTGCCCATTTTCTTATTTATTGGATTGAATGGAAAACGTATGCCATTCTTTAGTGGCTATAAATGTAATATTGAAATTGTCAAAGATGGCACAATGAAGCAATGGGATGCAGATTTGCAAAGAATGAAAAAAAATCAGATTAACAAATCCGGTGAAACCTCGTCTTTCGTAAACAATAAGCTTGCATTGATAGAAGGAAAAATAAGGGAAACCCTCGAAAATAACCCAAAGGCTGATTTTATTACTATTAAAACAGAATTGAATAAGTTGCAAGGCAAAGAGGTTAAAATCGCTACCATTGAAGCTGAAAAGACATTTTTTGATTACTTTGATTTGTATAAAGAAAATGCGAGTTTTTCTGAAAATAGAAAAAGGCAAATGAAAGTAACTCGAAATAAATTGGAATTACAATTTCCAAAAATTACTTTTGAAACATTCGATAATAAAACATTGGAAACATTTCGCACTGAATTAAGAAAAAGTTTATCACAGACAAGTGTGAACGGTGAACTAAGAAGGGTTCGTGCGTTCTTTAAATATTCAATTGATAAGGAATGGACAAAAAACTATCCTTTTACAAAATTCACATTAGAAGATGATACTTATGGAACACCTATATTTTTAAGTATTCAAGAACGTAACCAATTATATGCATTTGAGCCGGATTGTGACCGCTTACGATTGGTTCGGGATATGTTTGTACTTCATTGCTTCATTGGTGCCAGGGTGGGAGACTTCATGCGATTAAGAAAAGAACATTTGAAAGCCGGTGCAATAGAATATTATGAAAATAAGAAGTTGGAAAATGACCCTAAATTGATAAGAGTGCCATTGAGTGTAACCGCAAAAGCTATCATATTGAAATACGATATAAAAGCGGGTGAAAGATTATTCCCTTTTATATCAGAAGCAAAATATAATTTATATATTAAGGAGTTGTTTATATTGGCAAAATTGACAAGAAATGTAACCACATTAGATAAGCATACAAAGAAAGAAGTAACCATACCATTAAATCAATTAGCTTGTAGTCATATGGCACGCAAAACATTTATTGGCAACCTATATAAGAAAACTAAAGATAGTGTGATTTGTAGCATGTCAGGGCATAAAGAAGGGAGTAAGGCGTTTGCAAGATATTTTACAGTTGACGATGAGCAAAAAAGAAAAGCCTTAAATTTAATAAAATAGTAACTTAAAGCCAATAAGAAAAAAGTATCATGGAGCCACACTTAAAACATATTTATATTCAATCACCCGAACCTGAACAAGATATTTCCATTAATGCCGACAAAGAACCGGAGAAAGCCGAGAAACATATGCAGAATATTATGAATGATATAGGAAATGATCCTGAAAAGATTGATAAACAAGATGAAATCTTTATCAAGAGTATTGAGATGGCTTTGGATAATTATGATAGAATGATTGTGGAAGAGGTAAAAACGAGAGAAGCGGCAACCAATGTTGGACGTTTGATTATTGAACGGAAGAGTTTGTTGACTGACTTTATGCCGGAAAAAGATATTTCTGATTTTTATCGATACGAAAAAGCAATCAGTAGATGTAATATGCTTAAAGAAAAGTTAGATTATAAATTGGATGAATTAAAAAACCAACCCAATAAATCAGATACAATTTGTTTTGAAACCGACTTAGATGATAATGGACGTTTGAGTGTCTATGATGAGATATTAGCAAATATGAGGTTGAAAACTGTTGAAGCAAAAAATAAACGTGTATTTGTTGGAGTGATACACAAACCTACATTTATGTATTTGTTAGGTGGCGAGTGCCCTACTAAAATTATAAAATTGAATATGGTGTCACATCCTAAAATGTATAAGTTTCTTATGAAGTACACAAGTCACAAATTTAACGATATTGATTGTTTACCGGTAAAGATTAGAAAAGAATTCTTTCCACTGCTTCTTAATGACAGTAAAGGTAAACGAATAGTAGAACTTCATAACAATAACGATTACCAAAAGAAATAAATTAGAACCTGTTTTTTAGAACCCGCAACCCCTTGTTTGCGGGTTTTTTTTGTAAAATTAGAAGCGTTAGAAGTAAAATATGTTCTAGTATAACATTGATATATAAACATATAATAGATTTAATTGCATTACTTTTGAAAACGAAATCAATAACAGTATCATTAAAACAAAACAAATATGTTTGACAAAGAAGAATTTCAAGAAGTAATTGAAAATGCCGTTTCTCGTGCTATGGCAAAGTTCATTCCTATGCAACAATTAACGCCACCCGAAAAAATTTACATTCATTCTATTCAGGGGTTAGCCGATTTTTTACACTTTTCAATTGTAACTGCTCAGAAGCTTAAAAATAGCGGAAAAATTCCATACCAACAGGTTGGAAGAAAACTTATTTTTGAGGGTAACGCTGTACTTGCAGCAATGAGTGTGAAAGTAAAAAAAGCTTAGTGTTATAATTGATGGTATATTTACAAAAGATGAATTAAATGCAGGTGTAAAATTGCACAAAAGATAAGAATAGAAAATATTTAATTATGCAAGGATGGATAAAATTACATAGGCAAGTAAGAGATAATTGGATTTGGAATGACCCAATAAAATTTCAATGGTGGATTGATATGTTATTGATGGTAAATCATGCAGATACAAAAGTAAATATTGGACTTGAACTTTATGAATGCAATCGAGGACAATCAATTTTAAGTCTAAGAAGTTGGGGTCAAAGATGGAAAGTTTCAAAAGATACAGTGAGAAACTTTTTTGTTCTACTTGAAAAAGATAAAATGGTTTTGGCAGAAAATCTAAAAAAGACTACACGGATAACAATTTGTAATTATGATAATTATCAAAGTAGTTTACACGATGAACAGACAGTTGATAGACAGAAAGCAGACAGAAAGCAGACGGTTAGTCACCCAAACAAGAATGAAGATAATATAAATAATGAAAATAATCATATTATCACGACAATTCAAAACATGGATAAGGAAAACTCATTTAATGTTTTATGGGATTTGTACGACAAGAAAGTAGGAGATAAATTAAAACTTTCAAAGAAGTGGACAAAGCTATCTGAATTAGAAAGATTAGAAATTATTAAACATGTTGAAGCATATAAAGTAGCTGTTCCACAAAAGCAATACCGGAAAAATCTTGAGACTTATCTTAATAATAAATCATGGAATGATGAAATCATTGAATCATCCATTAAAAAAACAGTTTTTGATAAAACAACGAGTACCAATAATGCGGAACTTCTTGTCGAATATGCAGAAGTTCTCAGAGCAGCTTCATTAGATATTAGATAGAATCGGATAGACTTAAATATTTATTTGAGAATCCAATTTTATAAAACAACAAAATGGATTTGAATAAAACCATTGAAAACAACATTAAAATACATTAACTATGTCACAACCAAAAGGGAAAACAGGCAACCCAAACGGGCGCCCGAAAGGAACTCCAAACAAATCAACCGCTTTAATGCGTACATGGATAGAACGTTTAATTAACAAAAACAAAAAAACACTGGAAGCCGATTTAATGAAATTGAAACCTTATGAAAGATGGAACGTAATTGAAAAATTAATGCAATACACTTTGCCAAAAATGCAGAGTATTGATGCTAAAATTGATTTAGGTAGGTTGTCAGATTCTGACTTAGATGCTGTAGTGAATGAACTTTTAGAAAAAATAGAAGAAAATGAAAATTGAACTAACTAAAGAAATTAAATTGGAATTATTGAAAGCCATTAAAGATGGTTATTTAGATACTAGCAAAATTCCTGAACTTGTACAAAAATTCTCAAACATCCAACCTTTTTTAGATTTGATGAAAGAAGCGTCAATAGTAAAATATACAAAAGAAGACATTGACGAGATTCAATCTGAAATTGATGAAATCTATTTAAAGTCAGAGGATAAAGTGAACTTTCCCACTTAAAAAACTAAACATTAAATTAATTAAATAATTAAACACAATGAAAGAAAAAATTTTGATTCGGAATAATGTTCAGTTAGCAAAAAACAAAATCTATCAGTTGAAAACTTTGAAAGCTCAAATTGAGAAAACGGTTTTCCCTGCATTTAATTTTCTACAGGTCGGACGATTTACAACCGAACTATTAAAAGACGTTTTAGTGAGTAATGGTGAAATAATTAAATCAATGGTACAATTGCAAGCTGAAAGGGATATTGAAGGAATGCTAAGCCCAACAGTAAGGAAAACGATACTTGCAAACGTTGAACAATCTTTTCAAGACTTTCAAAAGAAGTGTGCTAAGGTTAGTAGCATGGAAGGTGTTGAATTATTGCCGTTAATTGTTATCATTGAAAATGTTGCAACCATTATCCCGGAAGCTGAAAATATTATCATTTCAGAATGCAAAGAATATATTTCAAATGAAATGGAACTTGCAGTCTACAAAGCTTTACTTTCAACAATTAAAGGAATTAATGATTTTGCCAATGCATTAGGGGAAAATGCAAAGGGACGTTTGGGAAACCGCCCTTTTGCCCAGGTGTTCAGTTACATTTCATCAGATAATGGCATACTAACCGTTGATTCACAGAATGATTATAAAATGCTAACCAAATGACTAGTGAAGAAAAAGAGTTACTAGAGTTTGCAAAAATGCAACGGTTCGCCAATGGGTCAAATGATGAGAAAGATTTACTTGATGCATTTGGAAAAGAATCCTCCCCCGTAGTGTCCTCCAAACTTAACAGGTTTGATAATGAAACAAAAGTTTTCATCCTAGATGGAATTGCATCAGTAACAAAACCGTTAATAGATGAAATATTTCGGTTGTCGAATTTGGGAAAATCATAAAAAGAAATCGAATCGGATAAAGTAAAATCAGATACTGAAACTGAATTAATCAACTTTACAAAGATGCAAGCTGAGATAAATGAAGTTGAATGACTTTATTTTCAAAAAAAGTTTGTTTAAATAGAATTAAGCACCACCCGATTACATAGAGAACCATCTAATTAATTTTGAGATGGTTTTTTTTATAAAATATAAATGCATAGATTTGTGAATAATAATTAAATACAATATTATGAAAAAAACAATTACTTTAATTTTCATGTCGCTTTTTATAATTTCACTGACTGCTCAGGAGTTTAAAACAAAAGAAACAGGGATTTATAAAAAACTATGCTTTAATCTGTATTCTACTGAATGTTTTTCATCAGATGGAACTTCACTTTACCATCATATTACATTGAATGCACTTAATGATAAATACACTCACATAAATGATTTGATAAATCTTTGTGTTTTTAACCCTAACGAAATGATGTTTTTTTTGGACTACATAGTGAATTTTACAGAAACAGGAGAAGAAAAAACGTCTCAGTCATATAAAAAAATGTCATTATATATTGATACAAAAAGAAGAGGTTGTATGATAACAACCGACAATGGATATTATATTTTCAAGAAAAAAGACTTAATAGGAATGCAATTAGCATGTAAGGAATTTATTGAAACAATATCTAAATCAAAATTAGACTAAATAATTTTTTCCCCTTTAAATATATTTCAATTAAATATGGATGAAAATAGAGATTATGACAGCATTGGTTTAGATATTGACCAAATTCAGGTTTATTTGATGAGTGGAAAGAGAACCCCTCAGAATCCAAAGGAAAGGCAATTATTAAAAGAAATCCGAGAGATAGAAGAACGTGGAAGAGTTGTAGAAATCCCGTCAAGTGGAGTTTAAAAGGTGATAATTTATTAAGAAAAATGGAAGTCTTTTTTTTGTCAGTAATATATTGATAAATAGTTGTCTATATTGTTGCTTTACAAATTGACAAAAAATAAAAAGTAGATGAAACAAATTTTGATCAGCTAAACCATGTTTCAAGAAAGATATCTAAAATGAAAATAGAATATTATTATGTTTAAATTATACAATAATTACGGGTAAATTAACTGAAAAACAACCTTTACTTAATTTAATTCAATTGCAAATTATTTATACACATTATTTATTCATTATATGAAATGTTGAAGCCTTCAACAAACTGTTTTTCAGCTTTTTGAATAAGATTCATTCTTATTGCTAAGATTTTATCACATTTATCAAATCCATTGTTGTCATAGATATCAAGCATTTCATTTGTTAAAAAGTATTTATCAGAGTAGTTTGAGAAATTATTGTCGTAAAATAGATAAGACATATCTTTCTGTTTTACAAAATTTAATGGGCTTTTTTGGTTTTTATCATTAACATATTGAATTATCGGAAAAATATTTGCATGATTATTGTATCCATTAAATAAAGATGCTAATTTTAATGAATCAATATCATAAGAACTTATTCTCTTGAAATTGTTTGAATAATTTAATAGAAACAATAGAAATGAAGTTGATCTAACACTTTTTTGAGATACTGAATTTGGCAAATCTGCAATTGTAAAGGATTGATTAATATTGTCATAATATATTGGATCTTCAATCTCATTAATTATGAATTTTTTAAATTTCTCAAATGCTAATCGGATTTTACTTAAGGAATTAATTGTAAAATAATTTGAATATGAAGTAATCCAAAACCATTCTTTTAATTTCTCTTTCTGATTATAAGTGGGTTTGTCAATTTCAGTAAAAAAATATGAAAGAAAAATTAATTGATTATTATATGGTAATAATTTTCTATCAATAACTAATAACTCTTCAAAAAGGAACTGCACAGCTTTTTTTATTCCTTCTATAGTTCTAATTGTAACACTCTTAAAATCATTCCTTACTGCTAGATTCTCAATTTTTTGATCAAAGAAAATTTTACCAAAGGAGCTAGCAATACATTGTACTAAAATATCTCTTTTGATATCATCGAAATTATATATTTTCAATTCAGATAATAAATTTCCAAGAATGTCACCTAAATTAAAATTGTCTTCTTCACTTGATGTTAGTGCAGATAACATCCAATCTTGTGAAATTGTAATACCTTTTGAATTTATTCTGGAAAAAATATCTACAGCATCTTTTATTGAGCCTCCTAGAATCTCAATCGATGGAATTAAATAATCAATCAATGTTGATGAAAGTTTTTTTGCCCTTTCTACTAATATTCTAGTTCTTTCATGATCTTTAAGTTCAGATCTTAATTTGTCACAATAGTCTAAAAATTCATATGTATCAATTAAAACATAAACTGGAATATTAGTAATCAAGTTGTTTTGATACATATTAAAAGTCTCATCTTCTAAATCATAAAAAACAGAAAATTCCTTTTTAAAAACATAACCATTAAATTTCAGTTTTGTTTTATTTGGATTAGTCAAACATCCAAATAAAGTAGATAAACGTTGAAATCCATCTAATATATAAAAGAAGTCGTTACTAATTGAATTGTTTATAGTATAAGGTCCTATTTCTTCTTTGTTTTTAAACTCTTCTTTAGGTTGCCATAAAAGTATTGAACCAATTGGATATTCTTTACTTATACTATCAAATAGTTCAATTTTTTCTTTATTTCCCCATACAAAATCTCTTTGAAACGTCGGAATTTTAAATTTCCCTTCCTCAATTTGAGATAAGAATTTAATGAGACGATTAACTTGAGGTTTTACTTGTATTTGATTTCTCATAATAATTTTGAGATTTTAATTAAAATTGTTTCCAATTCTTTTGAATCTTTTATCTGATGTTTTGTCTTATTTAATAATGCATCTTTTGTTATTAATTTATGAGAAAAGAGGTCTGGCATTTTATTTTTATATCCCCCTTCAATTTTCATTTTTTGTTTCCGGAATGTATTTATATCAATAGCGATTAAATCAGAATATAAAGTTTGAATATTTGTATCGAAATCATTGAATCTTTTATCAGGAAATCCATTTTCTAAATCAAAATAGTCCTTTTGAAAGGGGCTTTTCATTTTTAAATATGCCTGAATGAAATCATCGTTTCCTTCAATAGTTGCAATCACTTCATCGGGTAAATAATTTTCAATTTCTCTTTTCTCAAGAATGTGGTATTCGATGGAATTTTCATTTAAAAAATCAACTAGTATCTCTCTTCCATTTGAAAATGGCATCTCTCTGAATTTACTGTCACTATCAACTATAACAAAACATTTTAAATACTTATTTTTATTTTTATTAGGTAGATTTTGGTAATTATTTAATTTTTCTTTTATAAAGTTGACGATTCCAGTACAACCATTTCCATTACCGTATTCCAACCATTTATTTTCAATATGTTTTGAAATCTTTATTCCTTTTTCTGGAAATGCTTTTATTATTGCATTTATAAATTTACCATCATTAAAACTGTTCTCAAGTATAACAATTAATGGTTGACTTAAATACACAATAGCTTCATCAATGTTAAAGTTTTCATCAGTATTAGCTATTTTTAAAACATCGATTTTTTTTTTAGTCGCGCTTGAAATTATGTAGTTGTCAATTAAATTTTTATACATAGGTCTTAGACCTTTATACCATTTGGAATCCCTTATTGTTTCAATGTTTTTGTAACTATCAATTAGCCAAAAGTGTCTGTCATTGATTGTATGAAAAAATTTGTCCAATTTGGCAATAACTTCATCGCTTTCTTCAAAAACTTCATCATTTACTTGAATAATCATTGTGTCAGGATTCTTGTGCTTTTCTTATTTGAATAACTTCATCTAAACTTTCATTAAATATGTTTTCTGGCCAATTTTCAACTTCGCCATTTTCAGTAACAATGACTTTTTCAAGATTGCTAGTATTTGTCAATTCATCATAATTAACTGTGTAAATAACCATATTATCAGTTTTAAATTTTTTTTCAGCAATTAATCGTCTTAATCTTAAAATGAAATTTTGTGAGTGAGTTTCAATTAAATAATGATTTTTTGAATTTAAAGCTGAAGTTGCAAATAACTCTGCTAAACTTCCGTGTGCAGCAGGATGTAAATGTAATTCTGGTTGTTCTATAATTGTTAACATTTCTTCATTTGAATTCATAAATGCACTAACAACTAATGGTAAAGCTTGACTCATACCTTCCCCAACATCTTTAATGTTTACACTAAATTTAGGATTTTCTCTTGTTAATTCAACTTTATAATCTGGTTTAGAGTTTGCATTTATATCAATTCCCCAACCATCGAAATTGATTTTATACCAATCATTTACTCTTGATAGTAATTTTCCATCATTATATAAATAGTCACTAATAAGTATTTGGTAAGCATTTTCACCTCTATTTCCTATTTTGATATTTTTAATAGTCCCTTTTATTGTATAATTTCTTTCAGGGATTTGTCTAAACGGACCTATGTAATTTGTTGTTAAAGAAATGCCAGCATCGTTAAGATTTGGAATTTTTTCTTCAATTAGTAATTCGTTACGCATTGTAGATATTTCAAAACCAGAAAATGTGCAATAATGATTTGTATTATTATCTTCATTGGAATATGTTTTTTTAAGATCATCGTAACTAAGTTTCAATTCCTTATTGAAATTCCATTTTCTTATTCTTGGCAATTCTGAGTCTTTCATACCGCTGACGATTTCAACGGCAAATTCTATATCTTTGCTTTTTAATACGAAATCTAAACTGCCTATTTCTCTTCCGTAAATTAAATCTCGAAACTCAGCACCTAATTCGATTCCATCATTGTCAACTAGTAGCGGTTCCTCAAATTTTCTAGAAAGAGATCCCTCAATTAGCGTTGGTAATTTAGCAATGGCACTTTTCCCAGAACTGTTTTTACCAATAAGAATAGTAATTGGCTTTAGTTCGAGTATCTGCTTTTCTTTAAATGACTTGTAATTTTGGAAAATAATTTTATCAATCATTTGATAGTAATATTGTAAGTTTATTCTTAATTCATTTTATACATTAAAATGCAAAGTTAATCTTATATCTTATATAATGCAATTTGAAAGATTATTTTTTTAATGATTGTTGAATCTGTTAAGTGTATTAAGTTGGAGGGATTGAGTAAGATACAATTTAAATAATTAAAACGTAGGATTATGTATAAAAGTTTTGGAAATGAACTTTAAAATTGATCCAAGAAAAGTGGCAAATGTATGTATTTATGTATGTAAAAATAAAAACCCACTGTAAAACAATCGTTTACAGTGGGTTTCGTTGTCTCACAAGGATTCGAACCTTGACAGGCAGATCCAGAAACTACAGTGCTACCATTACACCATGAGACAATATTTAGATTCCATTTTTATAGTGCGGAATAGACACTTTTTTTTATTGTATACCTTGAACCTCCACGATTCAAGGTGCAAAATTACAAAAATAATTCAGATTACAAAGCAATTATGAAAACAAAAAAACGGTTGAACTCCAAAATTGAAATTCAACCGATTCCCTTAATCGTTGTCTCACCAAGACTCGAACTTGGTCAGGCAGAACCAAAAACTGCAGTGCTACCATTACACCATGAGACAATCGGTATGCTTCATTTCTAAAGCGGTGCAAAGATACGAATTTTTTCTTTTCGTCAAAATGTTTTTGATAATTTATTCCGAAATAGTTCCGCAATCTTTACTCTGCGGTGAGTAAATAGTAGTTTTTTTTGCCTTTCTGAATCAATAAATATTTGTTATTGAGCAGTTTTGTACCATCAAGTACTTCATCCTGGTTTTCAAGTTTTTCTTTGTTGATACTGACGCCACCCGACTGAACCAGCTTGCGCATTTCCCCTTTTGACGGGAATACAGCGGCGGTTTCTGTTAATAAGTCGATGGCTTTCACACCTGCCTCGAGTATTTCTTTCGAAATTTTGAATTGTGGGACACCGTCAAACACCGCGAGCAAGGTTTCTTCATCCAGTTTCTTCAGGGCTTCGGAAGTTGAATTGCCAAACAGAATGTTTGATGCTTCCACAGCAGCCAGGTAATCTTCTTCCGAATGGACCATGACGGTGACTTCCTGTGCCAGTCTTTTTTGAAGTGTCCGAAGATGAGGTGCCTGTGTATGTTCGGCAATCAATGCTTCAATTTCTTCTTTTCCAATGAACGTGAAGATCTTGATGTATTTCTCTGCATCTGCATCGCTTACATTCAACCAGAACTGGTAAAACTTATAGGGTGAAGTGTATCGTCTGTCGAGCCAGACATTGCCGCTTTCGGTCTTGCCAAACTTCCCTCCATCTGCTTTGGTGATTAGCGGACAAACCAGTGCAAACGCTTCACCTCCGGTTTTACGGCGAATCAATTCTGTCCCGGTGGTAATGTTCCCCCATTGATCAGAGCCTCCCATTTGCAGTTTACAGTTCTTCTCCTGATACAAATGAAGGAAATCGTAACCTTGTAACAGCTGGTAAGAAAATTCTGTAAACGACATGCCTACGTTTGATTCGTTGCTCAATCGCTTTTTTACCGATTCTTTCGCCATCATGTAGTTGACGGTGATGTGTTTTCCAATGTCACGAATGAAATTCAGAAAAGAATACCCTTTCATCCAATCGTAATTATTTACCAGTTCGGCAGCATTGGGCGAATTGCTCGTAAAATCAAGAAATTTTTCCAGCTGGGCCTGTAAACAGTCCTGATTATGACGTAGGGCTACTTCATCCAATAAATTCCGTTCAGCCGATTTCCCTGACGGATCACCGATCATACCGGTTGCACCACCAATCAAAGCAATGGGTTTGTGCCCGGCACGTTGAAAATGTTTCAACATCATGACACCTACCAGATGACCGATATGAAGCGAATCAGCCGTTGGGTCAATGCCCACATAAGCTGATGTCATTTCTTTAGCCAATTGTTCTTCAGTACCCGGCATTACGGTATGAATCATGCCTCTCCACTGTAATTCTTCAATAAAATTCATTTTGTATAAAAGAGTTTTTGATTAATTTAAATCTGACTTCGCGTTTATTTATCTTATTACTATAGGGATTGGATGAAAATAAACCTGACAAAGGTACTGAATTTTAATTTTAAGAGCAATAACTAAAAACAACAGCACCGATAATTTGATAAAACTCTTTATAATTATGGATTAGCGATCGGGATAAGTCAACAAAAACAAATTTCACCCACCTGTTTTTCTGAAATAAAAAAAATGTGGAGATGAAATAACAGGACACCCTTTTCAATTAAAATTTTAAGTACATCAAAACTATAAAAATAATCAATTGCCAGGTTGTAAAACCGGCAAGTTACAATCATTTTTAATGATAGGTATGATTAAAAAAATGTAATATAATTAGGATTCTACCCGGTTATTGAATTCCTTCTCTTCGATTAATCTTTTACTCCCCTTTTAGTCCCCTTTTACATAGGTCCGTATATACTCCGTTACATGTCCATACATAGTCCGTTACATGTCCGTACTTATATAGGGTCTGCTGAAAAAGCATAAACCATTTGTTATTTAATATTTTATCGTTATTTTTGTATAACTAAATGCAAGGATATATGAATAGACCCCCTAAAAAGCGTGCACAAGCACCCGTTTATGTCAGT
>Ga0302292_1000860_pt1 | contig 20499 bp, 15 predicted proteins | sample III_Fen_N2_1_FD_194553 | JGI IMG/M metagenome (GOLD analysis project Ga0302292, IMG submission 194553) | Peat permafrost microbial communities from Stordalen Mire near Abisko, Sweden - III_Fen_N2_1 | ecosystem: Environmental > Terrestrial > Soil > Wetlands > Permafrost | place: Sweden: Abisko...
TTGATTGGTTAATTAGTTCAATGGTTAATTAGTTAATTGGTTGATTGATTAGTTAATTGGTAAGAGATAACCAAATTAAAGTCGATTCTCACTAACTTAATCAACCAATCACTCAATTAACTCAATTAACTTAATCATCTTAATCAACTTATTCAACTTAATCAACTTAATCAACCAATCACTCAATTAACTTAATCAACTTAATCAACCAATTAACTTAATCAACCAATCACATAATCAACTTAATCAACCAATCACTTAATTAACTTAATCAACCAATCACTCAATCAACTTATTCAACTTAATTAACTTAATCAACCAATCAACTTAATTAACTTAATCAACCAATCACTTAATCAACTTAATCAACACACCAATCAACCAACATATGAAAGCACTAGTAAAATTACGCCCCGAAAAAGGAATCTGTATGGAAGATGTACCTATGCCACATGTAGGTATAAATGATGTATTGATTCAAATAAAGAAGACTGCTATTTGTGGCACCGATTTACATATTTACAAATGGGATGAATGGTCGCAACGGACAATCAAAACTCCAATGACTATAGGTCATGAATATGTCGGTATAATTGTAGATAAAGGCCATGGCGTACGGAATATCCGTATAGGCGACAGGGTTACCGGAGAGGGCCATATTGCTTGTGGACACTGCCGCAATTGCCGGAGGGGTAAACTGCATGTCTGTGAAAATTCAGTGGGAGTAGGAGTGAACCGTGATGGGGCATTTGCAGAATATCTGTCATTGCCTGCCGAGAATGTAGTCCATCTGGATGAACGTATTCCTGATGAAATTGCCGCTATTATGGACCCATTCGGAAATGCTACTCATACTGCCTTGTCATTTCCAATGATTGGGGAGGATGTCCTTATAACAGGTGCCGGACTGATTGGAATAATGGCAACTGCGATCTGTAAGTTTGCCGGAGCACGAAATATTGTTGTCAGCGATCTTAGTGAGTACCGGTTGGATATTGCAAAGAAAATGGGAGCTACGTTGACCATTAATCCGGCAAAAGGAGAAAGTATTGAGCACGCTGTCAAAAATTTACACATGCATGGATTTGATATTGGATTGGAGATGTCAGGTTCGCCGGCTGCCTTTGAAAGTATGATTGATAACATGTACAATGGCTCTAAAATAGCATTATTGGGGATTTTGCCGAATTCTACTACTGTACAGTGGGACAAGATCATTTTTAAAGCACTCACCCTTAAAGGTATTTATGGTCGTGAAATGTGGGAAACCTGGTATCAAATGGAGCAAATGCTGATTACCGGTATTGACCTCACACCAGTTATCACACACCGCTTTGAGATTGATGATTTTCAAAAAGGGTTTGATATAATGGAAAGCGCCCAATGTGGTAAAGTGATTTTGAACTGGGCTAAATAAAATATAGAGGTAAGAGGTGAGGAGCGAGGAATGAGTACCAGGATATAAAGCAATAAATTAAAGCCTCACAATCTTAATCCCGGATTAATTTGATTGTCGAATAATAATATCGATACACTTAAAAAAAGTCAGTTGACAGGGTTTGTTTTCCTGTAAAAAGAAAATAAACCCTGTCAACTGACTATTTTAATATTGAAAGTTCCTGTATTTAAAACACCCAACATTCTCACCCACATGGCCAGATACATTTCTGTCGCTCTTGCTGAAGTTATGTCTCCCAGGTCAATTATATTTTTACCCAACCAACCAAACGATTTCAATATCTCCGTCACCTCTTCTTTGGCGGATTGATCATTTCCTGAAATAAATACATTGTGATCGCCTTCGTTAAGCAAACCAGGATGAACCATAAGACCACACCACATGGTGTTAAGTGTTTTTACTACTTTTGAAGATGGAAATGTTTTCTGAATCTCTTCTCCCAAAGAATTTGTATTTGAAAGCGTCAGAGTGGGTGGCATTCCTTTCGAAAAGTCGAGTGGATTTGAAATGTCAACAATGATCTTATCCTTCAAATTGTTTTCCCCGGCCAGAGTAAGTGCATCGATCGATCCAATACCTTTTGTGCAGTTGAATATTATTTGACCATAAGCTGCAGCATCGGTAAATGTACCGGCGATTGCTTTTCCATTATGTTTCGTTGTAAAAGCAAGTGCTTTTTCATTGTTCGGTGTCCTTGACCCCATAGCTACTGTGTGACCTAACCCGATTAATTTTGAACCAATAGTATCCCCGACAATACCAGTTCCTAATACCGCTATTTTACTCATCCTGATTCCGTTTTTTAATATGACTGAAAGTAATCCTTCTTACTTAAAGAAGATGCCAGGTATTAATGATCTGAGAAGCAACTCTGAATATATGATAATACCGATCTACAAATTTTCAGGTACTGCCTGATTTAAAAGAAATACTGTCTGTCAAGATTGATGAATTATGTATTGTAATACTTAAAATCCGATAATTTAAAGATCCCAACTTGTTATACTTTTTGAGATAAGTTCTTCCAGTCGTTCGAATTTTTCATTCATGTCTTTATTAAAATCGCTGTTTATAATCCGATCCCGGTCTTCTACTGATTGAAAAACTGAATGAATGATTAGTCTGGTCCTGTTTCCAGGTAATAATTCAAACTTTGAAGTATCTAATTCAACATGACCCCTTGTTGAAAGTTTCTCATATTCAATGGTCCTGATAATTCTTACCGGAAAAAGTACTTCATGAAAGACACCATGAAAAGCAAATACTTTACCATTTTTATCTTTTTGAAGAAAACGATAACTCCCACCATCTCTCGGTTCGAATTTTTCAATTTTAATTGCTGACCCTATTGGACCTATCCATTGAGCATACAGGTAGGGGTCGGTAAATGCTTTGAAAACAAATCCCCGATCTGTGTCAAATTCCTTAACTACAATGATTTCCATCTTCCCTGGTTCAGCAGTAATGTTTGTCTGATTACTTTTTGTAATTGTTTCCATCATTTTGTGTATTAAATGTGAGTGATTGACTTAATGTAGATTGTAAGCTTGTTTCAACCCTTTAATATCCAGTTTTTCCATTTGCATCATTGCCTTTGTTACTCTTTCTGCTTTTTCAGGATCGGGATCATGCATCATTTCACCTAAAATTGTTGGAACGATTTGCCAGGTTACACCGAATTTATCTTTCAGCCATCCGCATTGCATTATTTTTCCACCATCAGAAAGCTTCTTCCAGAATTTGTCTATTTCCCGTTGGGTTTTGCAATTCACAAAATAAGATATTGCAGAAGAGAATGTAAACTGCATTTCAATGGCGCTATCCATAGCCATGAATTTCTGACCGTGAAGTTTAAATTCTGCATGAACTATTTTCCCTGTCTGTCCTACATCGCCTTCGTTATAACGCATGATACTTTGGATGCCTGAATTTTTGAACAGAGAAATATATAAGTTAATAGCCTCTTCAGCCATTCCCTGATATTTTCCTGAAAAAGTAAGAAATGGTATGATTTTGTTTGTATTGTTTGAAAGAATCAGTTGCCAGGAAACACCAAACTTATCCTGAACCCACCCATATCTTTCACTGAATGGGTATTTATCAAGTTCCATCATGACCAATCCACCATCAGTGAGCCTCTCCCAGATTTTTTTTATTTCAAAGACTGATTTGCAACTTACATAAAATGAATTCGATGGAGTGAACGCATATTCCGAACCTCCATTTAATGCATAAAAAGATTCTCCTTCAAGTATGAAAATAGCAGCCATGACTGTTCCTTTTTGTCCCGGGCCAACTTCTCCGTACCGGGTGATATTTAGAACTTTCGAATTTTTGAAAATCGAAATATAGAAATTCATGGCTTCCTCAGCATTGCCATGGAACCAAAGAAAAGGAATTATTTTTTCGTCAATATTATGTAATTTTCCCCGGGTATTTCGTTCCGATTTTGTTCTGGTTCTTAAATCTGTTTTTATCTTTGTATTATTAATTGTAGCCATAGTTTTAGTCTTTTTAATTGAATACGGATAACTCTAATTGACACAATTTGAAACAATTGTAACCTAAAAATGATTTCAAAACAATCATTTTTTAATCTCTTTTAAATTTCATAACAGAGCAATATATTCCCGGATTTAAATTTTATTATTTTTCATAACAGAAGTTTAAAATGGTGTAACAGATGTTCGAATAAAGGGGATCAATCCTAATTCGATACCGGTAATAAAAAGAACTCCGGTGGAATATCCGGTTTTGTCGGATTATTCCATCAGAGTTCATCTCTTTCAGATATTTAAAACGAATTTCATTGTCTGTAGTGCTTCGTTGAATTGAATTTTGTTTTCACGTAACAAATTTCACTCCATAAAGCCTTTCAATTTTATACGTCCACTGCCAACGGCAATTGAAGTTGGCTTTTAGCGGAAACATTTTTGTTTTACGATCGTTATTTCGTAATTTCCAATACTATTTTACCTCTTGCTTTACCCGATTGACTGTAGTTCAGAGCCTGTTTTGCATCTTCCAATCTGAAAACCCTATCCACTACCGGATGGATTTGTCCCATTTCAATCAGTGTCCTGAGTTCATTCAGAATATGTGCATTTGGACCTACAAATACATATTCGCAACGAACTCCGTAACGGTTGGCTGTTTCCTGATTCGGTTTGTTGGCAATCGAAACCAAAAAGCCCCCTCTTTTCAATACTTTGAAGGCTTTTTCCTGAATTTCACCACCGATAGTATCCAGTACAACATCAATATCACTCAGACGTTCGCTGAAGTCCTGACTCATGTAATCAATAACTTCATCGCAGCCCAGATTCCTTACAAAATCAACGTTTGTGCGGGAAGTTGTTCCAATTACATAACACCCTTTACTTTTGGCAATTTGAATGGCCATTGAGCCTACACCACCCGAAGCTGCCAGGATTAATACACGTTGACCCCGTTGAATTTTGGCTTTATTGATCAATGTTTCCCATGCCGTAATTCCTACTAAAGGTATGGTGGCTGCTTCATCGTAGGTAATCGTTTTTGGCATCAGTGCTACTTCACTGGCTTTTACTTCAATATATTCAGCATACGTACCATCCCTTTCGATCGATGGCCTGCCAAATACATCATCGCCTACTTTGAATCCTTTTACTGAACTTCCAACTTTTTCAACTGTTCCGGAAAAATCCTGTCCCAGTGTCAGTGGTAAGGTATGCAGATGCATATCTTTCATATACCCTTCACGAACTTTCCAATCAATCGGATTAACTGAGGCAGCATGAATTTTAATCAATAATTCATCTGCAGCAATTTGAGGAACCGGCATTTCTTCTATGCGAAGAACGTCTGAATTTCCATACTCATGAATTCTTACTGTTTTCATAATACTTTTTGTTTTTTGATTCGTAAATAAATGATTAAAACTTAATGATAAATCACTATCCTTTTTCAATTCAATGATTTTCATTCATTAAAAATTAGCCTGAAAAACTTTCGATCCTACAAATTAAATAATTGGTTGTTTAAATGAACTAAGCGTTAGCGCTCATTTTATTATTTTTTAATGTGTTCAGACCATTTGCCGGCTCATTAGCTTTCAGACTTTCAAGTTGCATCACATTCACTTCACCAATAACTGCAATTCCAAAACCTCCTTTGGGGTAATAAATCGTCCGGGAACTAATACAATACCAATAGCAGTATAAAATTTCCAATAACTTACATAATGTTGCATAACTAATCACTCTAAAAGTAAGATATAGAGTGTAAATGATACTTATGGATGATTTAATTTCCAAATAGAATGTTGTTTTGCCATGATATTAGTTTTGGTAATTATTGAAACAGATGGAAAGAAAACTTGTTTGAAAGAATGGTTTTCTTTATGAGATGTTTATGATAATTTAGTACAAAATAATGTATTGAACGAATTCTAACAAACCTGAAAAAGTGTTGATATTAAACAAGTTAACGTGTTTCAATTTCTTGTTTTTTACTGCTTTGAGATCTGTTTGTCCCGATTGCTCAGGCTACTAAATACCCTTAATAATAAATCGATTGATCTTAAAAAACATTTGAAAACGGGGTGCCATTTACAAATAAAAAAATTCAAATTAGCGGGTTAACATCGTGGTTTTTTCCATGTTTCATTGAATATACTTGCCATACTTTGAATTTCTTAAAAGAAAACAGGATTTGAATACTGAGTGAATACGTAAATTGTAAAGTCTGCCTGATTCATACTGCTTATTCCGGATTCTTTTTATTTTACCTTCATAATTTAAAATTTATTCTAAGGCTTTCAATAGAATGGATTAATTTCAATTTTCAAATATAAAATTAAAGAGCTTAATATCAATGATTTTGTTTTGATAAGAAAATAAAAATAATGTTTGATAAAATAAAATAATGTTTTTATCTTTGGAGCTGATTATAAATAAAGCAAAGCAGCCGGAATTGAACAGGCCGCAGTGTTACCCTGTGAAAAGTTCTTTTAAATAAAGAATACCCAGGTTACTTGCCTTTGAAGACTTGAAATATACAAAAAAAAAGAAAATATCTTATGTGAAATTGCATTGACAAACCGATTAAACGAATACATATGAAAACTAAAAATAGATTCTTAATTGTGAGTATCGGTCTTATGACCGCCGTTTTGTTTCTGGTGGGTTGTATGGATAACAATTATTATCCAAAAGCTTCTGAAACATTATACATTCAAAACGGTACTGATGAAACGATCTATGTCGAATATGGTTTTCTTGAACCCATAAATAGATATGGACGAAGAGTAACTGATTCAGTTCCAACATCTATGTCAAGCTGGTTCCGTTTTGATGAAACGCAAATAACAGGTCTTTGGATGAGTGAAAAGGAGTTCAATATGTATGTATCGAAAATTAGGATTTACCGTCTGAACAAAGGCGACAGTACTTTTATAACACCGCATTTTTTTAATTCAAAATCAGCCTGGAATTATAATCTAGTTAGTCAGGGATATTTTGATAATGATTTGAAAGAAATCCGGAATGTGTTGACCATACTTCCCGAAATGTTTAACAAGTAAAAAGCTGACATTATGAAATACAACTTTCTTTCTATTTGTCTGCTTTTAATCCTGTTTTTAACTTCCTGCCAATCCTATTACTATTTACCTTCAAAACAAAATGTTATGGTGTTTGAAAAGAAAGGTGATGCTGTTTTATCGGTAAATTCAGCCATGTACAATGGTACCGGTATTGAGGCGGGATATGCATTTACCGGTAATCTTGGATTCTATTCCAGCCTGAATAGTTTTGATATTACCAACAGGGGCGGCAGTAATGGGTTTGGAAATGATTATATCTGGGATAATGAGATCCTGTATTTTAAAAAATACGTTACCGGAGTATATACCGGCGTAAATGTGGGAGCCGGTTTTGGTCAGTTAAATCAAAATAACCCCTATTATAAATTAGGTTTAAAACGCCAATTTATCCAACCTGCCATTGGTCTTTCCAAATTTGGGTTTCTTGATCTGGTTTTTTCTATGCGCTTTACTCACCTGGATTATTCATTAAAGCCCTTAATGACCCTCGAATCTGATTACGACAGAAAAATGTTCTATCAGTATTTTTATTTTCATGGTTTATTGAACTCTGATTATTATTTTATTGAACCGGCTTTTTCAATAGGATTTAGCTATAAATTTTGCAAACTCCAGTTTCAGTATGTATCAGCTTATAAAACAAAACCCGAATCAGGCTTATATCTTCGTCATAATTTAATTACATCGTTAAGCTTTAATCTTAATAAACTTTTCTTTAATAAATAATTTATCCGAGACTGAGTCATCTTAAGTAAAAGACAACAAATAATGTCCTGTGATTTTAATTTAAATAAGGGAATAAGGGTTAATTTATTTTACTTAATATTCTACTAAGGGTTAAAATAAAAAAACAGGATTTAGTATTTATATTACTTATATATAGGGTGTTAAACCTTAGTTGAAAACCAAATACCCCTTATAAAAGCCTTATTCCTTTATTTTGAATATTTGAAAAGTTTAATTTTTCAAGAAATATTGTAGGACAATATATTGGTCCAATAACTTATATATTAAATTCAACAATATCTTTTAATTTTATTCCTGCGTGTATCAGTAAAAATGTCTGCTTAATAATAATTTACAGCTACCTTCATTCTAAAATGAAGGCTTAACCGACTACCCTGAATCAGATAGTTAAGTGAAGCCCTATAAAGATTAGCGCTTACAAAGATTTATTCCTTTTCAAATCTGCTTAATTCGTCTAAAAATTTTATTGTATTTCTAATTTTCTTATCATACAAATTCTTATAGATCCAAATTTGTCCGGGAATTCCTAAAATCAATAATATTACAATTGCGACTATAAACCGGATTGGATGTTCATATATATCGAAGTTACGCAGAGCAATTCCTAAAATTGGAATTGCTGATATGGCAAATACCGGAATCGAATACAACTCAAACTTCTTAGATCTCTGATATTTCCGGTTAAATGTTTGAATAGATTTTTGAAGTTCAACAATTGGAGAATCATAGTAGTCAATATCCAATAGAAGCCTTATTTTTGAAAATGAATTATAAACCCAAATTGCAACTATAATACTTGTTATTATCCCCGGCAATAAGAATTTAAGCTCATAATAATATCTGATGGTAGCAGATAAAATAAACAAAAGAAAAATAACACCAATAGTGATAGAAATAATCTCGTAGTTGAGAGGAGCATTCATCTCTTTTTTTGTTTTTTCCAAATCCATTTTCCTCAATAGTTCTTCATTAAGCTTGAGGTTTTGAGACAGTTTTTTGTCATATTGCGCCCAGGCACTTTTTAATTCTTCTAATTCCATGATTTCAGGTTTTTATTTGTTACTAAATTGTTCTTTCAGAATTTTTTTAATCCTGCTGATTTTTGTAGCTACATTTGTTTCTGAAATTCCAAGAATTTCTGCGATGTCTTTGTATTTATTGTCGTCGAGATAAAGCAATATCAACGCTTTGTCCAACTCGTTTAAATTCTCAATAAATTGATAAAGCAAGGTAATATTCTCGTCCTGTTCAGGAACATACTCAAAACTTGAGAATGAAATTATGGAAGTATCAATATTTATTTTTTTGTCACGGTGCTTGCTATCATTCCGGTAATAGGATATTGCCGTATTCAGCGCAATCCGGTAAATCCATGTAGATAATTTAGCGCGTCCGTCAAATTTCGAAAATGAATTCCATAATTGCAATAGAATTTCCTGCTGCAAGTCCTTTCTGTTTTCGGAATTTGAACAGTAAGAATAACAAATCTTATAAATCAGATTTTGATTTTCTTTAATGACTGAAATAAATTGATCCTTTTCCACTTTGAGTATTTAATGTTTCTATATTATTCGCAGAAAAGGATAAAAAATCACACATTTAGTAAAATATTTTTCAAAAAGAGCATTTTACTCTTCTTTCAGAAACCCCGGTGCCCTCCTGTACTTTGTTCCCTGTTCATACCCATAGGCTATTTCAAGCAATACCGGTTCACTCCAGGCTCTTCCAAAGAAAGATATCCCAACCGGTAATTCATCAATAAATCCCATGGGTACTGTTATGTCAGGATATCCTGCCTGAGCAGCAGGGGAGGAGGTGCCAATCTGAAAACTGTCACCGTTGGTCAGGTCAGTTTTCCATGCCGGACTACCCGTGGGTGCCATGATGGCATCCAGCTTGTTTCTATCCATCACCTTATCTATGCCTTCTTCACGGCTTCCTTTCTGTAAACTGTCGAGAGCCTGCTTATATTCTTTGGTGTTGAGATCGCCCTTTACACTTGCCTGATCAAGATAATGCTGGTTGAAATACTGCAACTCGATGGTATCTGCTTTGTTGAAAGCAATCAGATCGTCAATGCTTTTAATTGAAGCAGTTGGACCAAGCGAACGGAAGTAGTTGTTTAATCCTTCTTTGTATTCATACAACATGATTTCATTCTCGTATTTGTCCACTCTTGAATTGGTGATTTCCGGGATTTCAATAATCACCGCTCCCCAGCTTTTTAAATAAGCTACTGCACGGTTCATCAACGAATCCACCTTGTAATTGATACCATAAGGTGCTTTGAAGAGCCCGATCCGTTTGCCTCTTATTCCGTCTTTCTTTAAAAACGGTGTGTAATCCGTATAAGAATGTCCGGCACCGGCTACTGTTTTTATGTCGGCAGAATCAATACCTGTCAATGCTCCCAGGCAAATCGCTACATCCCGTACCGTTCGTCCCATGGGTCCCGGTGTATCCTGTGTGAAAGAAATGGGGATAATGCCTCCCCGGCTGATAAGTCCTACGGTCGGTTTAATGCCCGCTACGCCATTTGCCTGCGATGGGCAGACAATGGAGCCGTCGGTCTCGGTGCCAATGGCTACGACGGCCAGGTTGGCTGATACTGCTACCGCTGAACCGGAACTTGAACCGCATGGATTCCGGCTGAGTACATAGGGATTTTTTGTCTGTCCACCCAAGCCGCTCCATCCACTGGTGGATAGCTGACCCCGGAAATTGGCCCACTCGCTTAAGTTGGTTTTGGCAATGATGACAGCCCCTGCCGCCCGTAACCGCCTGACCACATAACTGTCTTTCAGTGGAAATGAATTCATCAATGCCCTTGATCCTGCAGTACACGGCATTTTGTCGTGCGTGTCAATATTGTCTTTGATCACTACCGGAATTCCAAATAAAGGTCCGTACACTTTCTTCGAATCCTTCAACTGTTTATCCAGCTCAGTCGCAATAAGCATGGCATCCGGATTGACCCGGATGATTGAGTGTAATGCCGGACCGTTTTTATCAATCTCATCAATCCTGTCCAGGTAAGCCTGTACGACTTCACTGATGGTAAATGTGCCATCTGTATACCCCTGCCGGATTTGGGTTATATCCATTTCCAGAAAGCGGAAACTGTCGGATATTTTCACCGGTGTTTGTCCTGAAATATTCCGAAAGGACAGTTGTATCAAAAGAAAAAGGAAGATGATTCCTTTCTGTGAATGGAAAAATTGGAAGTGCTTCATAGTATAAACCGGTTGAATTGTTTGTTATTTGTCATTTGTGTAAGTTCTTAATAGTATTTTTTTGTTAATAGGCTTTGATATTTAAATACAATCAACTATTTTTGTAAAATAAGAACAAGTAAAAAAAACAACAGTTTAATAATCTCTTAAAACTGAACTCTTCTTGTCGTTTTTTCAATTCATTTGTTTCCGGATTCTAACCGACTGCTACTACTTACCAATACCTTCTCCTTACTTTACGTTCTGTCCATCGTTTTGAATCGGTCATACTTCGGTTTTGGATCGGTAGGTACTGCCACTTATTAGCCATTTAACATTCACTTATTTGCCATAATACAACCATATATCTATAAAGATATATGGCATTTATGTCAATCCGCTATCGGAATGAAAGCACGTTAGCCTCGGATGCAAAACCAATGCAAAACCAATGTAAAACCATTCTTAGAACCATTATAAAACCGATTCAGAATATGAAGTAAAGAAACAGATGCTAAATGATACTGCGATCTGTTCTATTTAATTACAACAGCTAATCCCCACATTCTTTCCTCTTATCTGATATTTTTGCTTCAAATATACATACTATAATTAACATACCCAATTTTACATTCTTTTTTTTATTCCGGTATAAATAAATCGGTTTCAAAACAAAAAGCGCAATCTCAGTAAAACTGAAATTGCGCTTTATAAAATGATTCAACACCTGTTTATTGTTTCTTATTCAGGATCATATATTGGAAAGTCTGCAGATTCGATTGGGCATATCTGTTCATTAGTTCCACCTGTTTGATGTTTTTGGTGGCATAATTCTGCGTATCCTTGCTTTGATATTTGTAGAGACCCTTTGTGTTGTCGTTTTTTACCACCAGTAGCCAGTTGTGGTCAATTACTCCGTACTTGTCATCAGCATTAAAGAAAATATAGGGGCGGCTTTCACTCAACAGATCAATTCCCAGGGTGTTGTTGGCATAAGGCAACTTTAAAAGGCCCATAATTGTAGGAAAAACGTCAATCTGTCCTGCCATACATTCCAGATTTTTGGGTTTTTTGATTATGTCGGGAGCATAGAACAACAGTGGCGTATGATTGTAATCCAATGAAATGTCGTAGGTATTGTCCATAGGTGCTCCGTGGTCGGCAACAAAAACAAACAGGGTGTTTTTAAACCACTTTTGTTTAGAACAAAGTTTTATCAGTTTCTGAAGCGAATAATCGGCATATTCTGTGATTTGTTTTTTAAGTTCCTTACTATGTGGCTTGAAATAATCGGGTACATAATACGGACCATGGTCACTGGCAGTCATAAAGGCAGCAACGAATGGCTTTTTCTTGTCACTCAGACTATTTAGTACGGGCATGGAATATTCAAACATATACGCATCCGGAACGCCCAGGGTGGTTTTTACTTCACCGGCCGGATAATTTGATTGTGATATGACATGCTCACAGTCATTAGCCCGTAGAAAACCTTCCACGTTGTCGAATTGACCATCATGAGTAGTAAAGTAGGCCGTTGAATACCCATTACTTTTCAGAGTGCTGAATAGTCCGTGGTATTTCAGAATAGAACTTTCTTTCATCGGGTGTTGTCGAAAGAGACCGGGCATTGAAAAAATGGTACTGAAAATACCGTTGAATGTATGAATCCCGGCAGTATAAGTATTTGAGAAGTAGTAACCCTGATTGGAAATGCTGTCCAGAAAAGGAGTCAGGTGTCCGGTATTCCCGTTGCGTTCCATTTTGGCAGCACTCATGCTTTCCATAATGACCACTACCACATTATACTTGTTGGGTGTCGCGCTGTTTACGTTCATATTCCTGAGTAAAGGTAAATTCTTGTCAGGGTGTTGAATATTCAAATACTGTTGAACATTGGCTACTGCGAGACTGTCGTTCATTAAATTTACGGTCTTATTCCTGGTTTCTTTACTGTCCAGGTAACTTCTGATCAGTGTAAAATTTGGGTTTAAGCCCAACTGGTTCAAAAAAGGATTGTTTGAAAAATAGGCAGTACCTACCCGTATGGGTGATTTTTTTTCTATGCGTCCCCGGATTCCTAAAAAAATAAGACCAAAACAGAGTATGTAGATTCCTGCTTTTGGAACCCAGGTCAGGGTAGAAGTTTCGTTTGAATCTGAAAAAATGCTTTTAAATGCTTTTAAGAAAATGTAGGTTATAAAAATGAATGGAACCATAATAATCCAGTAACGAGGTTCTTCTACAATCATTTTAAAAACAAATGACGGATGATCCAGCCATTCGAAACCGGTAATGGTGAAACGTGAGAAGAACTGTTTAAAATAAGGAATATCAACGGCACAAACCAGAAATGCAAGAGTAAAAAGAAGATAGATAAGTGAATACAGTATCTTGTCTACTTTTGGAAATTTTTCTTTGAAAAACGAAAGAAATGCCAGTATCAAATAAGGTATAAAGAGAATATAACCCGAAATGACAATGTCAAAACGCAGACCCATGATGAACGAAAGCAGAATATCAGTTGTCGAGACTCCGGGATTTATTCTTTCAAGTTCGGAAAGAAATAATATCAGGCGGAAAATTGAAAAAATAAGTAGGGTAATAAGATAGACCTTAAAAAATTGACGGATAACTTGAGGAATTTGCTGGACTCTTTTTGAAAGTTTATTTAAAAGCTGCATATATTCATGAATTGATTTAAAAAGCAAAGGTAAGTCTTATTTTAGATTTAATACTAATATTTTATAATAAATGAATATTGATCGAAATTTATAGCTGATGATTTTTACAAATATTTTCTGTTTTGTAGGGAAAAATTCCGGTTGTAAATACCACAAAAATGAAAAGAGAGTACCTTTTTTTAGATACCCTCTCTTGAAGCAATTCCATCGATAATGTTAAAATTATTTCTGACAGATGTTTTCTGTTCCAACGAAAAGCAACTGTCACAAAAAATAATGCAACAGAAAAGCCGGATTATCTGTGTACGAGGAGTGAAGATTATAAACGAAGCCGGTCTGGATGATACAGAAAGTAACAATTCCTAATGTCAGTGCCTGCTTTTTAGTAAATTTCAGGATCAATCCAACAAAATAAAGCCTGAAATATACTTATACTGTAAATTGTAAACTCAGATTACCCGATAGTTTCCCGAACAGTACTCAGGGTTTATACAGTCATATTGATTTTATTTTTCCATGGCTGCTTTTTTCAACTCCGGAGGCATTTTTTCAATGGCATAGCGCAGTGCTGTACGGGGCATGATGGATTTATTGCGCATGATGTATTCGAAAACTTCCTGTTGATGCTTTTGGCAGGCTACTTTCAACATCCAACCATAACCTTTTTGAACTAAATCATCGGTGTCGGTCAATAATAGATCGGCAATTTCAAATACATCCTTTAGAAACTTTCCTTTTTTAGCAGGTATTATCAATGAAACCGATGAAGCTCTTCGCATCCATCTGTTATCGGATTTGGTCATCTCTTTTAACCGGGATAGATATTCCGGATACATTTCAATAAATTCCCCCATCGTGTGATTGCAAAAAGTATCGCACGACGCCCAATTGCTTACATAACTGCGAATCCAGTTTTCAAATACTTCAAAATCGTCGGGTTGGTATTCTTTATGTACCATATACGACCAGTTACAGGCAATAAATGACTCTTCCAGTATATGTGACTGCCACAGTTCATTACAGTATGTAAATACTTCCTCCTTAGATTTGTTTTGAATTGATTTGAAGTATTCTTTGCTTATTTTGCCTACTGTGGCTGACTTTACGCCATAACTGACAGTTTCTTCTTTAAAAAAATGAAGGCTCGATTCCTGCGTCTTTGTGTCGCTGTTGTTGAGCAGTTCCTTGCGGATTTCTGTAATGATAGTATCCATATTATTTCGGATTTAAGTATGTTTTTTAATCATTATACCTGTTTCAAAAGTTTGAAATCTATTCTTTAACCTGAATTGATTTAACAAGCTTACGAGTCTGTATTCTTCTGTCTGAGATTGAATCTGTAAAGTTGAAGTCCCAGCATTCTTTGGCTATTCAACGGGAGGATTGGTTAGTTCCGACGTCACCTCAATTCCGGTAGCAATCACAGGCACTATCCCCAACCGGATATAAATCGGGTTGATGCTTTTCTTTATTGCAGGAAGTTTACGCATGAAAACCAACGCTCCCAGGATACAGGCCACCCCCCCGATTAACAATGTATTCGGAGCACCCACTTTGCTGGCAAGTGTTCCCGCCAGCAGACTACCGAATGGTGCTGTTCCCATAAATGCCATGGTATAAAAGCTCATTACGCGTCCACGCTTATCGTCATCTACTATGGTTTGAAGGATGGTATTGCTGGAAGTCATTTGCATCAACATCCCGAAACCGGTGATCAGCAATAAAAACATGGACAGTATGAAATTCGTGGATAATGAAAACAGGATAAGCCCCAACCCAAATATACCGGCAAACCACGGTATAAAATTCTCCAGGCCTGCAGCATTCTTGCGTGAAGCCATGTATACAGCCCCTATCAATGCCCCGATGCCGGTAGCCCCCATTAGAAATCCGAAAGTGTGCGAGCCCCCGTGAAGGATACTCTTTGCAAAAACAGGCATCAGCACCGTGTAAGGCATGCCCATCAGACTCACCAATGCCAGTAAGAGAATGATATATCGTATTGGAATAAATCCGAAAGTATACGAAAAGCCTTCTTTGAATTTCTGGTAGGCATTGGTGTTCTGAACCTCTATTTTACGGGGTTTAATCTTCATCATGAGCAGGAAGGCAATGACAAAGATATAACTGACTGCATTGATCAGAAAACACATTCCTTCTCCGGTCAGTGAGATCAATACCCCGGCAATGGAAGGTCCGATCAGCCGGGCACTGTTTACCATGGAGGAGTTCAGTGCAATGGCATTCCCCAGGTCTTCTTTCTTTTCAATCATATCCACTACAAACGACTGTCGTGCCGGCATATCAAATGCATTGATGACTCCCAGCACCACACTTAAAATGGCAATGTGCCACACACTGATGGATTTTGAATAAAAAAGCAGTGCCAGTATCAGCGCTTGTATCAACGCCAGTATTTGAGTAATCACCAGGATCTTATGACGATTCCACCGGTCGATCATTACCCCGGCAAATGGAGACATTAAAAAGGTCGGTATCTGACCTGCAAATCCAACCAACCCCAATAGAAAAACAGAACCTGTGAGCCGGTAGACCAGCCAGGGCACTGTAATCCGCTGTATCCACGTTCCAATTAACGAAATGCTCTGGCCGTAAAAGAACAGGCGGTAATTCCGGTAACGTAGCGAACGTACAATGTTTTTTAGTCCTAAAAGATTGATTATTTTATTTTTGATTGATTCCTGTGCCATGCTGTTGTATTGGCCATGCCATACTTAAATAGACAAAAGAAATATAATTTATTTCATTTGTCTATTTAAGTGTGGCAATTTTTAAATAAAAGTTATTGTCAATGTATAATGGCAAAAGTAACTATTTTTTTAATGATAAAATTTAATATCAGATGATTATTTGAATTTCTAATTGTTTTAGACGTTTCCACACATTTGATCTGGAATGAAAGGGATAAAAGAATAAAATGTATATTATTTCTTTATCATTTTCGTAGTAATTATCCCTTGATCAGTATTTACTTTCACAATGTAAGAACCACTGCCAATATTTTTTGTTGCTATTTTTTCATTGTTTACAATGTATTTTTGCAACAACACCTTCCCGTTTGAATCCGACAGTAGAAGCATTGTTGTTCCTTCAATGCCCTCAATTTGAAAATAGGCTGTTACAGGATTCGGGTATATTTTGATCGCTGTGTTATTAATACCTGGTGCTGCAGTTGTCATTTCAACAATATTTAAAAAGTATTTCCATGAATTTGCACTACTGTAAGCACTTTTACTTCCGGCAGGAACATAAAGTGGACAATTTGTATAATTAATACCGGCGAATACATTTCCATTTATTTCTAAAGGCAAAAATGAATAGACATATACTGATGATATCCCCGGGCAATTTTGAAAAGCAGCTTCTCCAATTGAAGTAACTGTATTCGGAATAGTTAAGCTTCCTGCGAACCCGGTGCAATTAAAAAATGCAGCTCCTTCAATAGCAGTAACTGAATTAGGAATAGTCAACTTGCCGGAAAATCCTGAACAGTCTTGAAAAGCAGATCCTCCAATGGTAGTCACTGATTGAGGAATAGTAAGACTTCCGGTTAACCCCGTACAACTAAAAAATGCATCCTCCCCAATTGTAGTCACAGAAGAAGGGATAATCAGGTTTCCGGTTTTTCCAATAGGGCACGCCACAATAGTATCTTGATCCAGGCTGTAAATTATGCCATTAGAACTTGAATATCTTTTATTCCCGGGTTCAACAATAAATGCAGTTAATTCCGGACAACTTAAAAAAACTCCTCTTCCAAATGAAGTAACAGATGCCGGTATAGTTATACTTCCTGTCAAGCCCGAACAACCATAAAAAGCAAATACACCAATTGAAGTGACCGAACCGGGTATAGTTAAGGTGCCGGTAAATCCTGTACAGCCCCAAAAAGCAGATTCACCAATAGTAGTAACAGTACCGGGTAAAGTTAAACTTCCGGTAAAACTTTCACAATTATTAAATGCACCATCACCAATTGAAATTACTGAATTTGGTATAATCAGACTCCCTGTTAATCCTTTACAATTACTAAAAGCCGCTCTTCCAATGGATTTTACTGAACCAGGTATGGTCAAACTCCCTGTGAAACCTTCACAATTACTAAAAGCAGAATTTCCTATTGAAGTAACTGATGCGGGTATAATCAAACTCCCTGTTTTTCCATTCGGATATGCAACAACAGTATCTTGATGAATGCTGTAAATTATGCCATCAGAACTTGAATATCTTTTATTCCCCGGGTCAACATTAAAAGAAAACAGCTCATTACAACCGGAAAATGCCCCATTCCCTAACGAAGTAACAGAAGCCGGTATAGTCAGATTTCCAACTAATTTATTGCAACCATAAAAAGCTTCATCTCCAATTGAAATAACTGAACCCGGTAAAGTCAAATTTCCATAGAATCCCGAACTACAAAAAGCATCAGCTCCAACAGATATTACAGAACCAGGTAAAGTTAAATTGCCTCTTAAGCCGGAACAACAATGAAAAACATGTTCTCCGATGCTTGTGATGGTGTAATTAACAGCATTGTACGTAACATTAGCCGGAAATATAAAATCTCCGGTGGGTTGGGTATAATAATAGGTGTAATTAAAAAAGTTTGTATAATTAGAATAATTAATATCGTTATACTGCGGCACTATTTCCACTGTCTTATTCTCAACAGATGTGATCGTGTAATACAAGGTCTGTCCGGAGCTGCATACGGCACTGAAATCGTAAGCCATGGCATAAAAAGAAGCAATTAGGGCAAGCGAAAGAAGTAAGATTTTTTTCATACGAAATTATATTAGAGGTTTTAACGAATTTATTCTGACTGTTTTCTAAGTTTTCTGATCTTTATAAGTAAGTTAAAACCCTGCTGTTTGTTCTGAAACAAGGGGGTATAAACAAATTGCAGTGAACGCAAATAACTATTTTCTTTTTGTTTTTCGTCACAAATATACATACTTGTATTAATATAAACGAGAATTTATTAATTATTTATTTAAGACCCCTAAAATAAAAACGTATAAACTCAGGAAAGTCCTGAATTTACACGTTTATAGCGTTTTTTTATTTTTGAAGAAATTGTTTATTGGTATAGGCGCTTTGACCACCCAGGTTAATCATATGAATGCTAATACATAAAGCAATTCTGACTTCTAATATTAGGGTGAAGTAATTAAATGATCCATCTTTTTATTATGTTCTTTCAATTGACTCCAGCTTTAGCTGGAGCTAAAATTGATAATTTATTACGGCTTTAGCCAAAATAATCACAACTTTAATGCTGAATATTAGTCATTTATATTTTGGCTAAAGCCAATAAAATGATTCTTATTTTGGACCTTCCAACTAAAGTTGGAGGCTATTAATTAGTGTGGTCTAAACGCCTATACCTAATTGTTTATTTACTGATATTCCTGTTTTTAAACGAAGATATATCAATGACATCCTGATTGTCATTATCGAAGGTGACGTACACACTGTCACCAAGTGTCGTCAACGGGAAGTCATTGGAGATTTGGGAAGAACCGATAAAAACCTTCGGCAGGTTTCTTAAGGTAAAATAATAATAGGTATTGCCATTTTTTACATCCCCGTTGATGCGGGTTATCACCGATTTGATAATATTCTTTTCCGTTTTACTTTTCGTAGTAAGTTTATTGCCCGACTGGTTAAACGCATTTTTGTATGCCATTAATGCTTCCCGCAGGGTATTGCCGACTCCAACAATGGTATAATCTTCAATGGCTACCATGGCATACATTTTCACAAGGCCTCCGTTATCTTTTAAGGTCATGACATAGGTTGGGATATTATTTATGTTATAGGGAATCGGTAAAGAAGCATAATACCCTTTTTCCTGAACTTTACCTTTAGCCGAGTTCTGGGCGGCATTTTCGGTAGCACCACTTTGTTTGTACCATACTGCTTTTTTAGAGCGGGTATTTATCAGGGCAAATCCAACCGTCGATTCATCCGATCCAACCGAAGTCAGGCCGGTGTACCAATAAGCATTGTTGTCTTCGCCATACACCATCGATACAGGTTCAGTAATTCTGAGTTTGTTTTCATTCGAGAAGTTCCAGAAACCTTTTATATAATTTCCCCAGTCGTTTAACTGGGTTTCAATAAATTCTCCCGGTTGAATGCGGTCTACCCACTTCGGGGTATCGGCAATGGAATATTCTTTTATCTCGCCTGTCTGTGCATTTACGATCAACACTCCATTGGCTTCATCACCGCTGAACCCGATTGTCTTTTGGAATTTTGTAACCACCCAATACGGAGTCCCGGCATCATCAATTTCGAATGAATAATCCGTCAACCCGACATGAAAGTATCCGTGGAAATAGATGTAACGTTCCAGGTTATCGAAAAAGAATGCTTCCGACTGATATTTTATAAATACTTTTTTACCATTGATCTCCTGAACAAGTTTTACATCCCGTTCATTACAGGCATTCACCATCACATAACCGTTCGTTCCCTGTATGTTCTTTTGCCATTTGAAAAAGCCTGAATGGAGTAGGGGAGCCACCCAATACAAATCATTATTCACCTTCTGGATATTAAAGGCACCAAGTGTTACCTGGCTACCCAGTGCAGGTTGCGAACCCAGCACTTTATCACCCAGCAATTGAGCCAGGGATTGATCGACCACCCTGATTTTTTCAATGGAAATGGGCAACATGTGAGTTGATAAATTTGATTCTGTATCTATTTTACCAATTAAATCGCGGTAATCGTTGGTGCGGAATAAAGCCCAGGTCGTGACTACCGGTACAACCGTGATATAAA
>Ga0302292_1000869_pt1 | contig 20373 bp, 12 predicted proteins | sample III_Fen_N2_1_FD_194553 | JGI IMG/M metagenome (GOLD analysis project Ga0302292, IMG submission 194553) | Peat permafrost microbial communities from Stordalen Mire near Abisko, Sweden - III_Fen_N2_1 | ecosystem: Environmental > Terrestrial > Soil > Wetlands > Permafrost | place: Sweden: Abisko...
AAATTAGCAATACCTGGCATCCCTAAGCAATTTCTATGAATGGCATCAAAAGACCATGCGACCGGTCGGTTACTTTTTAATGAGATTTCTTTTGTTTAGAATTCGGCTTTAAATGATCCGGATGGACAGGGTATTTTCTCATCCCTTTTCTAAGTATTTCAAGAATAATCCATATAAAGACAATTTAGGTTTATATAGTTAAATCCCATGGTTCCATGGAATTTTCTCTTTATTACCCATTTCAAAGTCTCTTTTTGATGATACGGAAGATTTCTTTTGATTCCTGAAACTGCATACTCCAGACTTATTCAACAGCTGGAAATCTTACATGAATTTTCCGATTGAAAGGAGATAGTCTGAAGTTGCAGCACTTTTTTTAAAATCGAATTCAATGAAGTTTGTCTGCTTTTGTAAAGGGATGAATGAAATCTGATTGAAGTTTGAAGGAGTAAGCTTCATTGAACACTATCTCAACGACCTCTATGCCTTAATTAAACATCTCTAAAAAGTTAATGAATTGACTTTGAACTTTGCAATTCCCTCCATTGGTTGAATTGAAAAGTGTAAATTTTTCGATAGACTGTTTCATATCAATTATTCAAATATATTTGATATCACTACTAAAAAAACATTCTCTCAATTTTATTACTTTCAAGATATTACAACATTGATAAATAGATATAAGAATAAGTGAAGAGAAATTCATCATAAGATTAATATGTGAATTAATTGTTATGAAATATCCTAGAATAAGTTCATTTAGATTGCTTCTAAATGATTGAATATGATTCGGAAAGAATATCCTTGCATTTATTGATTATATTCTTCTATTCATTAGCTGTTTCTTGCGAGTATATTTGCATCGTATTTTAAATTGTTTAAACTAATAAAATGTTTCGAAACTTTAGCAACCGATTTTTTTTTACTTTAATATTAGTTATTACTATTTTTTGTTTTTCAATAACTTGCAATGCCAAAAATACTGATGATAACAGCAATTCTAAAGTTGCGCTTGTGGACATGTTCATGGGCGTTCAAGGTTCCAGCAGTTGTGTTATAGGAACTCAATTACCTCATGGATCTGTAAATCCATCCCCACAAACACCAAAAGGGCAACATAATGGGTATAGCCAGGATGAGCCAATACGAGGTTTTGCACAACTTCATGTTTCGGGTACAGGTTGGGGTCGCTACGGGCAGATACTTGTTTCACCTCAAATAGGTTTTAATGCAAATGAAGAAGGACATGACTCTCCAAAATCGAAAGAAACAGCAACACCTTATTATTATGCTGTAAATCTCGATCGGTATAAAATAAGAACCGAAGTTACACCAACTCTCAATTGTGCTTTATATCGATTTACTTTTACAAAATTTAGAGATGCAAATATCTTATTAGATATTGCTCACAATATTCCACAACATATAGTACCTGAAGTGAAAGGTAAATTTCTTGGAGGGGAAATAAATTATAACAAAGATACAAATTCATTTAGCGGTTGGGGAATGTATGCAGGTGGTTTTGGAAGTGCAAAGGCCTATAAAGTTTATTTTGTTGCAAGGCTTAACATCAAATTAAAAGATGTGAAGATAACAAATAATGGAAATACTGCTTTATATGCACAACTTATGCTTCCTGAAAATAGTAAAGAAGTGACGATGAATTTCGGCATTTCATTTAAAAGTATAGAAAATGCAAATATATTTCTTGATCAGGAGGTAGCCGATTTTACGTTTAATGAAGTGAAAGCTCAGGCAAAAGCGAAATGGGAAAAAGTATTCTCAACAATAGATGTGAAAGGGGGGACAAATGATGAGCAACGTATATTTTATACAACAATGTATCACAGTTTTGTTATGCCCCGCATACGTACAGGAGATAATCCAAACTGGGATAGTGAACTACCTCATCTAGATGATCATTATTGTGTCTGGGATACCTGGAGAACGAAATACCCATTAATGACTCTTATAAATGAAAGTTTTGTTTCAAAGACAATTAATTCATTTGTAGACAGATTTGAACACGATGGGGAATGTACACCCACTTACACAAGTTCGATGGAATGGGACTCATTACAAGGTGGAGATGATGTGGATAATATAATAGCAGATGCTTTTGTCAAGAATGTAAAAGGTTTCAATCAAAAGAAAGCTTACGAACTTGTAAAATGGAATGCCTTCAACTCTCGAAGTAAATTGTATCAGAAATACGGTTGGGTTCCGGAAGTAGGCGATTGGATGAGTTGCAGTTATAACATGGAATATTCTTATAACGACTTTTGTAGTGCGCAAGTTGCCAGAATTATGAATGATAATACGACAGCTGATTCTTTATCCAATCGTTCAAGCAACTGGTCAATGCTTTTTAATCCAAAACAAGCGAGTAGCGGTTTCAAAGGTTTTATAAGCCCACGTAAAGTGAATGGGGAATGGATTAAAATTGATCCGGCAAAAAAGTATGGTCCTTGGGGAAACTATTTTTATGAAGGCAACTCCTGGGTGTATTCGCTCTTTACACCTCACCAATTCGGTAAATTGATAGATTTGAGTGGTGGAAAAGATAAGATGGTAGAAAGATTATCTTATGGTTTTGATAATAATTTGATTGAACTTGATAATGAACCCGGGTTTTTAACACCATTTATAATGAGTCATTGCAACAGACCCGATTTAGCAGCTAAATATGTATCAAAGATACGCACTCGCTTTTCATTGGATAAAGGTTATCCTGGAAATGAAGATAGTGGTGCAATGGGATCATGGTATATATTTACTTCGATAGGTTTTTTCCCAAATGCAGGACAGGACATTTATTATTTAATTCCACCTGCTTTCCCGGAAGTTACTCTGACCATGGAAAATGGAAAAACTATAAAAGTAAAGACTATAAAGACTTCGCCGGATGCTAAATACATTGAATCGGTTAATATTAACGGGAAAGAAATCGACAGAGCCTGGATTCACCATAATGAAATAGCTCAGGGAGCAACAATAATTTATACACTTACAGACAACCCAAATGTCTGGAAAGTGATAATATAATCTTAAAAATCATTCTTCTATGAAAAAACAAATTTTTATATCCCTGATTCTGGTTTCAACTTCAATGTTTATTTTTAGTCAGAATACAAGTAAAAAATCATTGCCTTTCGGAGTGAACCTGGCAGGAGCTGAGTTTGGTCATGGATCTTTAATGCCGGGTGTTGTAAACGTCGATTATTTTTATCCCACTGTTGAAGATTTTGATTATTGGAAATCGAAAGGACTTACATTGCTACGCATTCCTATTAAATGGGAACGCATTCAACACGAAAGAAATGGAGCATTAAACAAGGATGAAGTAGGACAGCTTAAATTTCTATTAGTTGAAGCAGAGAAACGTGATATGCAAATTATTCTCGATTTACATAACTATTGTCGACGCGTTGTGAGTAATAAAGAGTATATCATTGGTGAAGATAGTCTTACCATAGAAAACTTATCTAACTTTTGGGGACAATTGAGCAAACAACTTAAGGGATATAAAAGCATTTATGCTTATGGTTTGATGAATGAACCCTGCAGAATGCTTACAACCACACCTTGGGTGAAAATTGCACAAGCCTGCATCTTCGAAATCAGAAAGCAGGATACAATAACACCTGTAATGGTTGGCGGCGATTCATGGAGCTCGGCAGACAGGTGGATGGAAGTAAGCAATGAACTTAAATACTTATACGACCCTTCTCATAACCTGATATTTGAGGCACATGTATATTTCGATGAAGATGCTTCGGGGATTTATCGTCGTTCGTATGACGAAGAGAAAGCCAATCCTTTTATTGGTATTGAACGCTTACGACCATTTGTTAAATGGTTGAAAGAGAATAATTTCAAAGGTTTTATTGGTGAATACGGTATACCTGCCGACGATGAGAGATGGTTGGTGTGTCTGGATAACTTTCTCGCCTATCTTCAACTACAGGGAATAAACGGAACATATTGGGCAGCAGGTGCAAAATGGAATAAATATATTTTATCTGCTCAACCATTGAATAATTATAGTATTGATCAGCCACAGACTAAAATACTGACGAAATATCTAAAAACTAAATAAATAACTTTACAAATTAATCATCAATTTATTAACATTAAAAACAAATCAAAATGAAAACAATTACAAAAATCAGCGTTATCGCATTGTTATTATGCGGATTTCAAGTTTCTAATGCACAATCACCTACCCAAGCTGCACCAACCCCAAAACGGGCAGCGGCAAATGTCAAGTCCTTTTATAGTGATTTTTATACACCTGTTAATAACACTACCGTGTTCGATATGAGATGGGGGCAAACGACAGTTAAGGAATTTGTTAAATTATTTGGAAATGACAATCTGATCAAGATGACCAACATGAACTGGGATATTTTAGGAATACAAGCTGGTGGCGATGTTTCAGATATGGACTCAATTCATGTGGATGCTTACTTAAGTACAGCAACCTCTTTTCTTGCAGTTGGGATTTATACTTATAAATCAGTTGATAGTACAATACCTGAAATTTCAGTTTTCAGCACCTATAAAACACCTTCAGCAGCAGGGAAGTGGGTTTCGATAGATATACCATTAAAAGAGTTTAAAGATGCCGGACAACCATGTACAATGGTTAATGCATTAAGATTCAATGGGTCTTCTACTGTATATCTTGATAATATTTATACTTATAAAGGCGTAAAAACGGGCATCGCAGATATAAAAAATGATAACTCTCTCAAAATATATCCTACAGTTGTTGCCAGCAATCTTCATTTAGAATCGATTGAAAATATTAAAGAGGTTAATATATTCAACACGACCGGTCAATCTGTGGGAACGTTTAGTATTAATGCTGAAAAATCGACTATTAATCTTAAGAATTTAAATTCAGGATCATATATAGTTTCAACCCGATTAACTTCAGGAAAAGTATTGAGTAAACGAATTATTAAATTGTAAAAATCTCCACCCATCCAACACCTCGTGGGATGGGTGGAAGTATATGCTATTCAGCTATTAAATAAATAATCTTATGAAAAAAATATATAGAAAAAGTATTCTTCTGGTTTTGTTGTTGACAGGTGTTCAATTATTTGCACAATTACCGACTGTTGGAGCACCAAAACCGGATTATTCTTCGGGCAATGTTATGTCATTGTATAGCGATGAATATACTCCGGTATCTGCACTGAGTGTTTTAACCTGGGGTCAAAAAGCAACTCTGAGTTATGTGACTGTTGGTGACGGTCAAGCAATGAAATTGACAAATTTACAATGGATGCCAATAGGTTTAACAACTGCAAAAGATTATAGCCTGTTGCAATACTTACATATTGATGTATATAGTAATACTGCTTCGCCTTTTCGTCTTGGGCTTGTCATTTGGGGAATGGCAGGAAATCCTCCGACTGAAGTTTATACCCCTTATTTTAATTTAACACCGGGTCAATGGTTTTCAATTGATTATCCTTTGAGTTATTTTAAAGATAGAGATATTGATTGTAGAACGTTAGGCGCAATAAGATTTGGAGATGATGATGGAACCGTGTATTCAAATGAAATTTATGTTGATAATATTTACTTTTTTGAAGGCACTCCAAAGAATCCATTTATTGCTTCCGGAGTAAAAGGTATAAAAAGTGAAAGTTCATTCAAGATATATCCAACAGTAGTTACTGATAAAATTATTTTTGAATCGAAGGAAGCTTTAAAAAAGGTAAATGTCACTAACGCATCGGGACAAATTGTAAGAACATTCGAAATATCTGGAATGAAGCAAGAGTTGAATTTTACGAATTTGAATCCGGGTTTATATTTTGTGTCCACTCAAAATACTGAAGGTATAACAAAGAGTGAACGTATAATCAAACTTTAATCAGCTACCCGATTAATTAGCAAGTACAATATAGGAAATAATGATCTTATTATTTAAGAATTGAACGCTGATTTCCGTTGATTAAGCGAATAGAAACGGATTCTTTTTATTTTTTTAGATTAACACGGATTAAAACTTCAACAAGTTGGAGTTAATCAACATAAACAAAACGATTCCAACTTGTTGAAATAAAATCCGTTTTTAAACTGTTAAAGCTGCGTGCATCCGCGTTCTATTCTAGTAAATTTAACATGGTACATTTAATTGTTCCCATTACTTAAGTCTATTTGCAGCGCATGAATATAGGATGAATCATTTATTACAAATAAAGTCTAACATTAAAAGTTTAATACTAATATATATATTCAAAAAGAAAATGAGAAAAACAAAACTAAAATATTTATTAACTGCAGCCACTTTACTTTGTTATGTGTTCACAGTGTTTGCATCACAAAATAATAAAGCTGAGTTCAAAGTAAAAACACAGTTTGGAGTAAATCTGTCATGTGGAGAATTTGGTGGGGGATCAGGTGGAACGTTGAATTTAAGTTACACTTATCCATCTACAGCTGAATTAGATTATTTTAAATCAAAAGGATTAACCCTAATTCGCATGCCATTTGCTTGGGATAGAGTTCAACATGAATTGAATGGACCCCTGGATACTCAATCAGACTTACAAGCGATTAAAGATTTTGTAAAGTCAGCACAGGACCGGGGAATCAATGTAATGTTGGATATGCATAACTATGCCAGACGGAAAGTGAATGGGACAGATTACCTGATTGGTCAGACATCAAATGTGACAATAGCTCACTTTGTAGATTTTTGGACTAAAATGGCATTCGAATTCAAAGATTACACGAATATCTGGGGATATGACCTAATGAATGAACCACACGATATGGGAACGGTTTCCTGGTTTGATATCGTACAAGCTACTGTTACCGGTATTCGAACAGTGGATTTAAATACTCCCATTGTTATTGAAGGTGATTCATGGGCTTCAGCCTATAACTGGCCAGCTGCGAGTGATAATTTGAAGAATATAGTTGATCCATCAAATAAATTAATCTATGAGGGACATTGCTATTTTGATAATAATGCCAGTGGCATCTATAGCGGGACTTATGATAAAGAAATAAAAACGGCCAGTATTGCATTGATTAGATTAAAACCATTTGTTGACTGGTTAAAATTGAACAATAAGATTGGTATGATTGGTGAATGCGGAGTACCGGGCGATGATCCAAGGTGGATGACAATGCTTGACGGAGCTTTAGCCTATTTAAGAGACAATAATGTATCTTTTACCTATTGGGCGGCAGGACCATGGTGGGGAACTTACCCCTTATCAATTGAACCTAATGGGACTGTTGATAAACCACAAATGGCAATACTGGAAAAATATGGCAATGATAAACTGGCAGCAGTAGAAAAGGTGAATTCATCTATACAAATCCGTATATCTCCAAATCCAGCAACAGATATTATTAAAATAACGGCAGATTCTAAAATAAAGAATATCACCATATATAATGCTCAAGGTATCCTGGTTTTACAAAAAGAAATCAACATGTTTGATAATCAATGTGAAATTAAATTAAGTCAATTTGTTCCGGGAACTTATTTAGTAAATGTGAGGTTGGAAGATAATAGCATTGCTATTAAAAAAGTAGTGAAGATTTAAAGTTGAAATACTAAGAAATTAACATTAGTATAATCATATAAAAATTTATTTACCTAGAATTACTAATCAATAATTAACAATCTATAAATATGAAAAAATCATTATTTAAAATTTTAATGGTTTTCAATTTTTGCATGATGGGAACATTCTGTACTTATGCGCAAACTTATGAAGCAGAAAATGCTACCCTGACTGGTGTCACAGCTTCTTCAAGCCAAGCAGGCTTTTCTGGAACTACTTATGTCGGTACTTTTGGTACTTTAGGTAATTCTGTTGAATTCTCAATTACAGGTGCTACAGCAGGTAGTCAAGATATTGCATTCCGATATGCAAATGGTAGTTCAACAGCTTATCTTCATTTATATGTGAATGGCATAAAGATAAGACAAGTAACCCTCCCAAATACTGGTGGTTGGAATGGAAATAAGTGTTACGATAAAATAGACAATGTAACTCTAATTGACGGTAACAATACAATAAAATATCAGAGAGATGCTGATGACATAGGGGGGAATATAAATGCAGATTGTTTAAAATTTTCCGGGATAAGTACTGTGACAGGTATTAACATATCCTCTACGACATTAACTGTTAAGGATAATAATAACTCACAGTTAACTGCAACAGTTGTCCCAGCGATAGCTACAAATAAAACAGTAACATGGACCAGTAGCAATACAGCAATTGCAACTGTAAACACATTTGGTTTTGTTACTGGCAAAGCAGCGGGAAATACTACAATAACTGTAACTACAGCCGATGGGAACAAAACTGCAACTTGTTCTTTAACAGTTATTTCTTCAGGGCTTATAAAATGTGAAGCAGAAAATGCTTTATTATATGGCGTAACTGTCTCAACTAACCATACCGGCTATTCCGGAACCGGCTTCGTGGATAATGTTACTGACCTTGGCGATTATGTTCAATTTTCAATTACAGGAGCTTCTGCAGGGAGTCAAAATATTAGCCTTGGCTACTCAAATGCTGTCGGAACTGCCCGTGCTTTAAATTTATATGTGAATGGTTTAAAAGTAGCTACAGCTAGCTTCTCTAGCACTGTAAATTTGGATTCATGGTTGGAAAAAGTGGACAATGTAACATTAAATGCCGGAAACAACACGATTAAATATCAGTTTGACAGTGGAAATACCGGACCAATTAATATCGATTATTTATTAGTTGCAGGCAGTGGAACGGTTACTGAAATTTCAAAAAACGTAAAAGAAAGCGATATTTTGCTTACTCCAAATCCATTATCGAAGGGTTCACTATCAATTAAATTACCTGAAGGTGCTACACAATTATCTATTTTTGATTTGACAGGGAAAATAGTTTATCAAAAACAGGTCACAAAGAATGAATACTTAATCGATTCGTCAGTGTTTAAGTCGGAAGGCGTTTACATTGTTAATGTACTTACAACAAAAAATTCCATAAACAAAAAAGTAATCATAACAAAATAGTTTAGAAAAAAATGAAAGTAACACTTGTCCTGAGTATGTTGGATAAGTGTTACTTTTAATATATTTGGGGTATCTGATTTTCTCAAGTAAATAATTATTTGATTTGTTAAATGGAATATCCAACAAATCAAATAGAGTATTAAGCAACATTTATCTGAAATTTTATAATAGCCTAAACATATACAATCAAACATTTAAATACTTTTTGTGTCTAGTTAAATTGTTGAGATGCATATGATAATTGTTTTTAATGTTGTATGTGTGAATAGATGCAAAATGGGGCTTATAGGTCAAAAGAATGAATCTGTTAATGAAAAATTTAAATGAAAAAATCGCATAGTCTAAAATTATTTATAATAATCATGCTTTTTGTAGGAGTTAAACTATCAGCTCAATACAAACAAATTCTTACTTCAAAAAATCAAACTTCTAATTTCATAGGGAAGCCTGCCTTTTTGCAATTAAGGTTTGCCGATATCAAGCCCAAAGGTTGGATTTTAAATCAGATGGAACGAGATTTGAATAGCGGATTTGCTGGTCATCTGGACGAATTATGTAACGAGGCATCGAGTGATATATTTGCTTCAGGTCGAAATTACCCCGGAAAACCAAATTCCGGAAATGTAGCTAACGTTGCTTGGTGGAATGGTGAAACCGAAGGCAATTGGAGATGCGGACAAATAATGCTGGCATGTCTGACAAAGAATAAAGCAGCAATGATAAAAGTTAAAAGATACATCAATCATATTCTAATGACACAAGATGCTGATGGCTATATCGGTATTTTTTCACCGGAACTCCGTTATAAAGGTAATGGTGAACTTTGGACACAGACTTGCCTTTTTCGAGGTATGCTTGCTTATGCTGATGCCACAAACGATGAAGAAGTAAATAAGGCTGTAAAGCGTGCTGTAGATAGAACAATTGAAGGATACAACGCATGTGAACATATTGAATTTGATCAACATGACGACATGTATACAGACATACTTGAAATTTTATATAATAAAACAGGCGATAAGAAGTATCTGGATTTCGGATTACGTTTATACAAAGAATACCCTGGTCTAATGAAATTCTTTGAGCAACCCGAAGTAGGTGGTAATTTCCAGAATTGTCTATATAAAGGACATGGTGCTTCTGTAACTGAAGCTATGCGAATGCCATTTTGGTTCTGGACTGCAACAGGTAATAGCGATTATCTTAAACTTGGTAAGGAAGTTGTTTCTGCAATGGATCACTGGGTTATGCCTAGCGGAGCACTTGTTAGTCAGGAATATGTAGACAGTAAACCACAACCATGGAATGTAGGCTACGAGTATTGTACAATTTTTGAACGTGAAAACACTCTTTTAAATGCCGGTCAAAAGACAGGTGATGCTACCTATTTTCAAGCTGCCGAACAATTATTTTTTAATGCAGCGCAAGGTTCACGTGAACCCGACGGCTCCGCAATATTGTATTGTTCATTTGAGAATCGGTTATCAATTCATGATGAGATAGATAGACGTCAACGGTTTTCACCAACTCATCAGCAAGTAGCAGTATGTTGTAATCCAAACGCTACTCGAGCTGCACCGTACTTTATTGCTAATACTTGGATGAAACCTACTGGCTATGAACCTGCAATAGCAGCGATGTTGTACATTCCGTGCGAAGTGAATACAGAAATTAAAGGCACACTTGTCAAAATTAATGAATGCACAAATTATCCTTATTCAGGAGAAGTTATAATTAAAATAAATCCTACAAAGGAAATTGCATTTTGTCTATGGTTGCGTAATCCAGAATGGTCAAAGGAAACTAAAATTTATTGTGAGGGAGCTGAAATTGAAAAGGTAGAAGGCTTTTGGAAAGTACGCAAAACATGGGAGGCAGGTGATGTAGTGACCATTCGTTTCGATCAGTCTGTTAATGAAGTTCATGCAGTGAATGATGAAGTAGCCCTTCAGTATGGTCCGCTTTTGTATGTACTTCCAATAAAAAGTGAAATTAAAACTATTAAGTCTTACAATCAATCGAACTTAATAGATTATAATGTATGTAGAGTTCAAGGAACAGATACAATTTTTTCTTTACCTGGTAAAGCAAGGGCAAATGGATTTGATTTTATTCATAAAATTGATTCAAGAGCAAAATCTGATTATTTTCTTGATAAAGCAAGTTTAACATTGGAAGGTGAAATGTACAATAAAGAAGGCATATTAACCTCTGTTACTCTTGTTCCAATGGGATCTATTGAAGCCAGATTGCGATTGGTCACTTTTTCTGTAACAAAATAATCATTGATATTTTTCTTTATACGTTTAGTTGATTATATCAGCATGAAAATTTAAGAAAAAATTATTTGTTCAACTTTATAAAACAACTTAAAAGGTATAAACGTATTTACGGTTATGGTTTTATGAATGAGCTTCATGAAATATTAATTTCGACTCCCTTGGAAAATTTGCAAAAGTATACATTTTCGATATCAGAATCAAATATCCCACTACTGTGGTAAAAGTTAGTAGTGACTTCAGGAATTCAGCAACCAGCTAGCTCGCATTAGTATTTTAAATATTAAGAGAAGATTCTAATTAGAAATAATAACCAAAGAATGGGATATCGATAATTTAACAAAACACTTTCAAAGTCTATTAGTAAAACTCATATAAATAATTAACAACGTAGAATTTAAAAAATCACTTACTTAACATTTAAAAATCAATTAAAATCTAAAGCATGAAAAAACAATTCTTATTTAAAGTTGTAATGGTTCTCTATTTTAGTATAGCTGGACCTGTATTTACGTATGCGCAAACTTATGAAGCAGAAAATGCGACCCTGAGTGGCGTTAAACTTACTACTGACCAAACAGGCTATTCCGGAACCGGGTTTGTGAGTGCTTTTGGGAGTGTTGGTAATTCTGTAGAGTTCGCAATAACAGGAGCTTCAGCAGGTAGTCAAAATATCTCCTTTCGTTATGCCAATGGTGGTAGCGAAGGTAATCTTCATTTATACGTTAATGGCATTATGATAAAACAAGCAACCCTTCCTAATACCGGAGGTTGGGGCAGGTGGACCGATCATGTTGACAATGTAACTTTGAATGAGGGTAATAACACTATAAAATATCAGAAAGACAACGGAGATGTCGGGTATTTTAATGTCGATTGTTTAACACTTGTAGGCATAAGTAGTGTGACTGGTGTTTCTTTGTCCCCAGCAACATTAAGTATTGACGATAATAGCACTTCACAATTAACCGCAACAATTGCTCCAGCGAGTACTCTAATTAAAACAGTAAAATGGGTCAGTAGCAATCCGGCCGTTGCCACTGTAAGCGCAAACGGACTTATTACAGGCTTAACAGTTGGGAATACAACCATAACCGTAACCACAGACGATGGTAACAAAACTGCCACTTGCGCTGTTACAGTAAAAGCTTCAGGAGCAATAAAATACGAAGCAGAAAATGGCACACTAAATGGTGTTACTCTTAATACTGATCAGGCAGGCTATTCTGGAACCGGTTTTGTAAGTCCATTTGGAACTGTTGGTAATTCTGTGCAGTTTTCAATACTAGTTACTACCGGTGGAAATCAGGATATTACCCTTCGTTATACGAATGGAAGTGGAAGTGACGCTAATCTTCATCTATACGTGAATGGCACAATTGTAAAACAAGTAATCCTCCCGGATAATGGAGGATGGGGTAATTGGACGTTTCATGTAGAGAATGTAACTTTAAATGCAGGTAACAATACTATTAAATATCAGAAAGACGCCGGTGATGTTGGGAATCTAAATGTTGATTATTTATCAATTTCAGGAATAATTAATCAAGCTATATCGGTAACAGATGTTACTATGAACCCAACAACATTAAGTATAGACAATATTGGTACATCACAGTTAATGGCAACAGTTGCACCGGCAAATGCTACAGACAAAACAGTAACATGGTCCAGTAGTAATACAGCCATTGCAACTGTAAGTTCGAACGGCCTTGTTACAGGGGTAGCTCCGGGCATAGCAACTATTACTGTTACTACAAAGGACCAGGGTAAGACGGCATCTTGTAATGTAAATATTGCTGCCTCAGGGATAATGAAATATGAAGCAGAAAATGCTATTTTAAATAGTGTTACTGTTGCGACTAACCATGTTGGCTTTACAGGAACCGGTTTCGTTGATAATATTACTAATGTAAGCGATTATGTTCAATTCTCAATCATAGAAGCTTCTGCAGGTAGTCAGAACATTACCCTTCGTTACTCAAATGGTGCCCAATCTATCCGTACTCTAAGTTTATATGTGAATGGTTCAAAGGTGAGACAAGTAAGTTTCCCTAACAATGGAGGTTGGGATTCATGGGCGGATAAAATAGACAATGTAACATTAAATGCAGGGAACAATACGATTAAATATCAGATTGACACTGACGATAATGGACAAATAAATATTGATTATTTAACTCTTACAAGAGGTGAAACGGTTACTGATATTTCAAAAGATGTAAAAGAAAGCGACATTTCGATTACTCCAAATCCATTATCGAAGGGTTCATTATCAATTAAATTACCCGATAACGCTATTCGATTATTAATATTTGATGTGACAGGAAAAATTGTTTATCAACACCATATCACAAAGAATGAATACTTAATCAATCAGTCAGTATTTAAGTCGGAAGGCGTTTATATTGTAAATATACTGACTACAAAAAAAACAATTAACAAGAAAGTAATCATTACAAAATAAGTTAGAATAAAACAAAGAAAGGCACTGATCCGGAGTAATCTGGATTAGTGTTTTTATTTAAACATATTGAGTTGCAATTACCTGTTGTATAAGTCAGATTACCCGGACAAATTGGGCATTAACTGGTTTTGAAAGACCTATAGGAATGAATCCTATTATTTCTCAAGATTCAACCAGTATTTTTTTCTGTCCTATGCAGGAAAAAAACAGTAAAATGGGAGTATAGTGATACGTTTAACCCGGCTGTTGCTGTTTATAAAAACAAAATTGTAGTTGCTTTATCGTTCAGAAGATAATTCTGCTCAGAGAATTGGAAATAGAAGTTCCAGGTTAGGATATGCTTTTTCTAAAGATGGTATGAATTTTAAAAAATGTAGATTTCCGGTGTTATATCCTGCTAAAGATTCACAGTTCGAACAGGAAATGCCAGGTGGATGTGAAGATCCTCGCATCGCAAGACGTGAGAATGGAACTTATGTATTGCTCTATACTCAATGGAACCGGAAAGTACCTCGACTTGCAGTAGCGACCAGCAAAGATTTGAAAAGTTGGACAAAATTTGGCTCAGTATTCAAAATGGCCTTTGCTGGGAAATTCTTCAACGAACCTACGAAATCTGTCTCTATTGTAACGAAAGTGGTTCGTGAAAATCAGGTTATCGCCAAAATTAATGGAAAATATTTTATGTATTGGGGTGAGAAGAATGTTTATGCAGCCACCTCTGATGATTTAATAAGTTGGACACCGATTTTAAATAGTAAAGGAGATATCCAGGTTTTATTTTCACCACGAGCAGGATTCTTTGACAGTGAATTGACTGAAGTGGGGCACCTGCAATACTTACAAGTAACGGAATATTACTCTTCTATAATGGAAAAAATAAAGCCGGAGTGGAAGGCGATATACGTTATCCGGCAAATGCGTACTGTGTCGGTCAAGCACTATTTGATAGCAAAAATCCAACAAGATTATTAAAGTAATTAGATATTTCATTTCATAAACCAACTGATGCATTCGAAAAAAGTGGTCAATATCCTGCAGGTACAGTTTTTATCGAAGGATTAGTGTATTTCAAGAAAAAGTGGTTCCTCTATTATGGCTGTGCTGACTCACGGGGTAGCAGTAGCAATTTCAGAGGAAAAAATCGAGTGATAATTTAGTTAATAACTTCAATCTATCTCGACAATTCTAAATGTTCGATTAAAGGCTCAATATTTCTCTTGTCAATATTTCTAATTTCCAACAATCTTTGATTCATATTTATTTTAAGCAGATTTAGTTTTTGCATTTCAGTGAACACCAAATACGGCTGATATAATATAATATTATTGAAATTATCAAATGCATATACGAGATTAGGTAAGGTTCCTCCCCAATCATTTGTTGCAGCAGCAAATTTTAATTTTTCTGTGACAAATCCAATTCTTTTCATAAAACCTTTATTCCCGTTTAAGACAGTTTGCTGTTCGTCTAATGATATATCGAAATTGACAATCACCTCAATTTTTTTATGAATCGATGTAGAAGGTATACTAATAATAGAAGTCAAATCATTATTGGAATAATGGAATTTGCAGGGTTGTCCGTTTACAAAAGCAGAAACAGGTAAAATAGTATTTAATAATTTCAATTCAAACGATTGATTTAAAGGCATACTTTTATAAGAACCTTTTATTGAATCGATATTTATTTTGATTGTTTTATCTGAGATAATTTCCTTACTGATAATTCGGGTTGTATAGTCACCTTTTTTATATTCTGCAGTATTTCCATTATCGTCGTATAGAGTGGTTACCTTTTTAGTTATGCCGGGAATGAATGTAATAACGAGTAAGGAGGGTTTTTCCTGAAGATTTTTCACGTCCGGATTCATTGGTATAATACTTCCTGCTTTCACAAACAAAGGAATTTCGTATTCGGCATAGTTACGTTCATAAATTTGATTCCCTTTGAGCATGGAACCTGAACAATACTCAAACCAATTACCGTTAGGTAACCAGATTGTTTTTTTTGCCAGAAAATTATTTGGCGATACAGGAGTGGCTATAGGTGAAGCTATCATATCATCACCAAACATGTATTGTGTTTTAAAAGTATAGGCATTTTCTATATCTGGATAATCATAGTACATTGGCCGGCAAATTGATACCCCGGTATCGTATGCTTCACGAGCAGAATTGTAAATATAGGGAACAAGCGCATACCGAAATTTTATAGCATCTCGCATCGCATCAAAATATTTTGGAAACATCCAAAAACGACGTTCGATTGACGAAATTTTAGAAGCATGGGTGCGCAAAATAGGACTTAACACACCTGATTGAATCCATCGTAAATATAATTCACCCTCTGTAGGTTGGCCGGTACTCTGATGCCCTCCAATGTCGTGACTCCAATAACCATATCCGACATTTGATGCCGTAGAAGTAAAATACGATTCAAAATCAAGCGTTTCCCAGCTGGTGTTTGTATCACCTGAAAAACCAATTTGATACCTATGATTTCCCATTCCTCCCCAACGATGAAAGAGCATGGGGCGTTTTCCACTTTTTTCCATATTAGTGAAAAATGCATAATTGAGCCACCAAGTATTACTTAATCCTTTTATTTGTTTATCATTGAGATATTGTTGCCAATCCAGCCACCAAAAATCAACACCCATCGCTTCTAAAGGTTTCAATATAACATCAAAATAGGTTTTAGCCCATCTTTTTTCCGACATTTTATAGGGTATATATTCGTGACGAGTTGTGTCAAATCCATATTCCTTTGCAAATTCACCATATTTTTCCTCCATTGAGGGAATCCCTGAGGCCGGATGTAAATTTAATGCTGTTTTCAAATGTTCTTCCTTTGTCCATTTCAAGAATTTATCCGGCTCAGGAAATAAATTTTTATTCCAGGTATACCCTGTCCATCCCTTCCATTGTCCCATCGGATCAATTTCTGTTTTATTAGCATTAAAGTTATATGTATCATGCCAATCCATATCAATTATCATAACATCAATCGGAATATCGAAATCCCTAAAGTTTTGCACTAATTTTCGCATTTCATTATCATTGTATATCCAGTAGCGGGACCACCAATAACCAAAAGCAAACTTAGGAGGCATAGGTATCTTGCCTGCAATTTTGGTAAAATCAGCTAAAGCTTTCTTATAATTATTGTTGTATGCAAAAATGTACCAGTCACAACAGGAATCGGAACGCTCTGTTACCCAGTTTACATCTGCAGAACCATCGAATAAATTAGATTTACTATCATCAACTATTGCCCACCCGCTTCGGGAAAGTATCCCATTTTCAAGTTTTTTCTCAAAATTCCAACCCTTTGCACCATCGAGAGTACGGGAAGTTCCCTTCAAATTCAAGCTGTCAACCATTCCAGGCTTCCAAAGTCCTGTTTTCTGATTGCTTTTTGTGAATTTAATTGACAAATTATTTTTATTAAACGGCTTTCCATCATTTTTATAAATAAGAGTGAGTTCTTCTGTTTTAATGGTAAGCGTTTTATTATTCTGTCTTTTAGAGAACTGTGGAATGGGTAAATTTCGATTAATAAAAACCAATGAAGCACGATCTTCGAACTTACCAGTGGAACTATATTCCATTCTTAAAAGCTCGGGTGTTAATATCGTAAATCGTGCATTTTGAGAAATAACAATTGCAGCTGAAGAAGCTACTGGATTATCGTGTGCTGATAAATTCAAAGAAAATAACAGGGATAATCCTATAATAAAAAATGGTTTCATATAATTTAAAATTAATAGTTTCAAAACTTTAATTACCTCCTGTTAATTCTTACGGGATAAGCGTTTAAAAAAGACGTGAAGAGTATTTAAAAATATGCAAATAAAAAAGATAATATCAATTGCTTTAGTTAAAGAAACGAAAATAATTATTTAAGGTAATTGTTTCCTTGTTTGAGTTGAATCTGATTTTTTTCATAACTATATATACCAGTTGTTCCTTTTGGTAATATTATTAATCCGACCAACCGGTTACCCTCTTTTTTTAATTCAACAATAATATTTCCCTGAGGATGTGGAACTATTCCTTTTACGAAAGTTAAGTTCCCTAAAGCTGGTGCTATTCTTATTGTTTTAAAACCAGGAGATGCGGGCACAATTCCACAAACAGTAGCCAGCAAATCGTACATTGGACTAGCACTCCATGCATGACAATCAGAACGTGAAGGTTCAGGTTTTTCAGCAAAGGTAGTTAATCCATTGGCAATCATATTATGCCATGTTTCTAGGTTATTCAAGTATTTATCAGCTAAACCGACCTTTTTCATTGCCCTAAATAAATAGAATTTATAATAAACTGTTGCTTGAATTAATGATTTGTCCAACAAAAGGTTATTAAAAGTAGATAAACCCTCTTGCGGAGTTAGTGAACCAGAAAGAATACCCATGATAGAAGCATGTTGACTATAACTTGTTTGCCCTATATTATCGGCATACAATCCTCTTGTTTTATTGTAGCAATGTTCTTTTACCGATTTATTGATGGCTACACGGAGTCTCGTATATTTTTCAGCTTCATATTTTTCGCCAAAAGCATTCATCAAATCTATTGCATCCATCAATGTATACGCGAGTTGCAATGAGAGTATTGATGACCCACCAGTCATTCCACCAGGTGCTACACCTCCAAGTGGTAAATCATTCTTCCACGGCCATTCTTTTGCCCAATCGGTAAAATTCCAATGTGGCATTGCCCCAAGCATCCCTGTTTTTGGGTCAATTTTATCTACATACCAATCAACAATTGTTTTGACAGTGGACAAATGTGATTTTATGAAAATATCATCTGTTCGATGCATCCAATAATCATGAACCATGTTTATCCAATAAAGTGAAAATGGTGGGATAATTTGATCATATCGTGCCGGGTATCTACTTCTCAAAATTCCATCAGCTGTTCGTGACCAACTGATGCAATTGATTGCTTTACGCATCAATCTATCGTCACCACTCACGTATAGTGATATAAGAGCTTGAATGCGAGTGTCTCCAGTGTATTGGAGTTGTTCGTAATATGGGCAGTCATAATAAGTTTCGCCAGCACAAAGTTTCGCAGTTCTCCATCCCACTTCCCAAATCTTTTTCAGTGATGAATCACTACTTGAAAAAACAGCTTTTTCTTTAAACGGATAACCAGTATATTCTCCAATTATTGAATTAAAGAACAAAGGTTCATCGCTTGTTTCAATAGTAACTTCATTATATCTGTATGTTCTAAACCACAAGGAAGAATATTTTCTATTCATTCCGCCATCAATATAAAATGAATCTATTTTTCCAATTATTGACTCACCATCAATTTCATTTCTATTCCCTTTAACTGACTTATCGAGATACATTCCCTCCGAATAAATGACGGACACTTTTGCATCACGACCTTTGCTGAATTGAAAAGTTGGATAAGAATTTGTTAAATACCCTTGGTCAAAAAGGATAGTTGCTTTTTTATGGGGGGGAATCATTATTGCACTATCACCTTTTAGAAATTTATCACTTACAATAACTCCACTACTACGACGAACGGTATTTAAAAATAACAAACTGCTTTCCATTAAAGGAATATCACGTGGAATTAGAGCACGAATGTATTGTGTTGATGTCAATCGTGGAGTTCCGAAATATCCTTCGACAACTGGTAACCATGATTGGTCATTATAGTCTTTTTGATTCCAATTCCAGGAGTAAATTCGTCCATCAATCACATCACCCGGACCAACATCCTGCACATATTTTGTAGATGGAGTATATGAAGCATCCTTCATTGTTTTCCATGAATTATTTGTATTTACAATTTCCTCTGTCTTACTATTCCCTTGAACAATTAAACCCAATTGTTGCGATATTTGTGCACCAGGGCTCCAAATACCATAATGCCAGACTGTAGCAGAAACAATATTTTTTCCTTTTGTTAGAAACGAGACAATATTAATCGTTTCGTAATACCAATGAAGATTATCTCCAGTGGCTGGACCTCTACTTACACGATTTCCATTTATAAATAGCTCATATCGTTGGTCACCAGAGACATTAATAATAAAACTATCAGGAATGGATTCAATTTCAATGGTTTTCCTAAAGTGATAGACACCATAATCATATGTTGATCCAGAAGCTCCAGTAATCCATTTTGCATTCCACTGTTTCCGTAACAGCTGCTCATTCGGTACCGATTGATGCACTTGTTGAGCATTTACAGTCAGGTAATTAATAAGAAATAAACAGAACAATACTAAGTTTTGAAATCGTTTATTATACATGCTAGGGATATATATTATTTAGTTATAAAAATGCCTGTATTCATCTTTACAATCGTTATTTTTTGTGTAACTAGATATTTTTAATTATTGAATGTTGCTACTGTTACATTCTCAAACCTTAAAGCAACACGAGTCTCTTCATTTTTATTTGTCAACAACAAAGTTAATATTTATAAGTTGTTTTACAATATTGTACGAACTTTCATTTTGATATTTGATAATGATGAGAGCATAAACCGGATAAGATTAATTTTGAATCTAAAATAACTAAAAACCGGAAATGTCTTCTAAGA
>Ga0302292_1000883_pt1 | contig 20252 bp, 20 predicted proteins | sample III_Fen_N2_1_FD_194553 | JGI IMG/M metagenome (GOLD analysis project Ga0302292, IMG submission 194553) | Peat permafrost microbial communities from Stordalen Mire near Abisko, Sweden - III_Fen_N2_1 | ecosystem: Environmental > Terrestrial > Soil > Wetlands > Permafrost | place: Sweden: Abisko...
TGCCAGCCTCACGACTTAAAATGTGTAAATCACTATTTACGCTGGAAAAATCTCTAGTTTCATGAATATCTGAGATAATTAAATTCCTAGCAAAAGCCAAAGCTACAGTACTTTTACCTAAATCTTCAGGACCGGCAAAAATATAAGTCTGAGCTAATTTATGCGAAAAAACGCTTCTGTCTAGAAATTCAATCAAATTATCATTGCCGATTTGCGGCCAATCAAACTGTTTTTGGTATTGTTTAGAGTTAGTAGGCATGTTCTTATTATAACATGGCAAGTCGGATAAGCCAAAGCTTAAAAATTGATTTTTACGCCTGAAATTGTTATAGTTAGCCTATAATTATATGAATAAAAGATTTAAACAAGTTATCTTATTACTCGGTGATTTAGCAATTCTGCAATTAACTTTGTGGATTTCGCTAATACTTCGCTTTTCTGGGAACCCAATGAGCTCCTTATGGGCCAGTAATCTACCATATTTTATACCAGTATTCATCATTTGGATTATTGTCTTATATATTGGTGGTGCTTACAACCTAAATTTAGCCTATAATTCCCGACGTTTTAGACTAACAGTGATTAACTCCATTTCTTTCGCTGCCCTACTATCAATTATTTACTTCTATCTCCATCAGTCAGAAATTGCTCCGAAAACTATTTTAGCTATTTTTGTTTTGGTCTTTGCTATTTTATTTTTCACTTGGCGTTCTATTTTTAATTACTTTGTAAAATCATACTTGCCAAAAAACAATTTAGCCTTCATTGGTTGGAATAAAGCCGTTGAAGGTCTGCTTGAAGATATTAAAAACCAACCTCATCACGGTTTTAGCACTGCCTTAGTATTTAAAAGCGCTGATGATATTACTAATTTACCAGCGATAATCCGCGAAAAAAATATTCACACTATTGTACTTAGTAATGAACTAGCTGGTGATCCCAAATTAACGGAAAGTCTATTTAATTGTTTGTCGTTAAATGTAGTCTTTTATAGCCAAGTAGATTTCTACGAAAATATTAATGGCAAGGTGCCAATTGAATCAATTGATCAAGCTTGGTTTATTAATAACTTAAACGAAGGTAACCGTCATTATTTTAATATTATCAAAAGAGTAATCGACTTAGTATTAAGTGCCTTATTATTAATTATTAGCTTACCGTTTTGGCCTTTGATTGCTTTACTTATCAAATTAGAAAGTCGCGGACCAGTTTTCTTTAAACAGAAAAGAGTTGGTCTTAATGAAGAAGAATTTAAAATGTTAAAATTCCGTACCATGAAAGTTCATGGCAACGACGGCTCCATGACTAAAGAAAAAGATAATCGCATTACTAAAATTGGTAATTTCTTACGCAAAACTAGACTGGATGAAATTCCTCAAATTATTAATATCTTAAAAGGTGAAATGAGTTTTATTGGTCCTCGCCCAGAACGCCCAGAATATGTTAGTGAATTAGCTAAACAGATTCCCTTTTATAAAACTAGATTACTCATTAAACCGGGTGTTAGTGGTTGGGATCAAATTTCTGGTATTTATCATTCCCCTTCGCTAGAAGATACCATGGAAAAACTACAGTACGATTTATATTATTTAAAACATCGGTCAATTTATTTTGACTTAGGAATATTTCTTAAAACGGTCGCAACAGTTCTAAGTAGAGGTGGCAGATAAAAAATATCGGGATTTAAGTCCCGATTTTTTTTATTTTTTGATTAAGGAAATTTTTAGGACTAGTTATTTTTTCACCAGCTAATTTTTCAATACTCTTACGAGTTGCTCCAGCAATACCGCCACCATCATTAGCATCATTCTTAAGCTCACTGAAACCCTGTGAGTCTCTAGTTTGAGTTAATTTAGTAGTCGTGGCTTCGCCTAACATCGTTAAGATAATTTCCATATCGTCCATGTGGTCGCGTAAGTTTTCTCTTTCTAACCCCTTGAGTTTTTTATAATCATTGACCTTTAAACCAAAAGTGCCCTCCATTATTTCATTGGTTAAAATGGCATATGACACACTATTATTAGCGCCTCGGTCGCGCCACTCATCCGTTAAGCTATGACGAACTGCAATACCACGAGCGCGTTTATCAATCCAATCTTTAGAATAACCCTTCTTTTCATAAATCGCCTTCATGCGATCCATAGCAAGTTCTGGGTTCTCGATTTCTTGAACTCGTTCATAGCCAACCTTGGCTAACCAGCGTTTAAATGGCTCAGCTTTGGGTGACGGGATTGATTGAATGATACGGAAGATACCTTCGGTGTTGGAGCAGTCAGTGGCACGTAATTTATTGTCAGAAGCTAATAATTTCAACTCTCTACAAATTGTAGATAGTTGAAATTCACTCTCATCTTTGACTCTCGCTTTCATTGCAACCCAATAACCATCAGGTCTAGAACTATCCGTAAGAACTTTCACCACATCCACTACCGAAAACCACCACTCGCCATCAACTAGCACTCTTCTAATCTTTTGGTCACCAAACAAAGCCACTCCGCCCTCCTTTTGTTTTTCCATAAAGTTATAGTTAATTATTACCTTTTAACTATAACGAAATGGTCATGAAGAAATCATAAAGAACTTATGAAAAAAGAGCCCTTGCGAGCTCTTTTTTTATCTAACTAAGCTTATTAATAATCTAAGCACTGTTTTTATTCTGGCTTTAAAATAACCAGGATAATTATTTTTATAACGACAAATTATTTTATCAGTCGCCATGATAGTTTTAAATATTTTTTGTTTAGTTATGCTGCCAGAATGAATTAAATAAGCGACCATCACATCTGGTAAATTAGCTAATTTAGAGTCACAACCAATCTTCAGCCATAAATCATAATCTTCACCAATACTTAATGATTCATCATAATTACTAAAATATTTTTTTCTAAACAAAATACTAGATTGAGCGAATTGATTTTTCCAAAGAAGTTTAGCTCTAATATTTTTATCACTAGTTTCAAAAATATCTTCTTTTAAAAATACACCTTGTTCATCTTCACATCTAATAGCAGTGCCAACAAGACCGACCTCTAAATTAGAATCTAAATAAGACACCTGTTTGGATAACTTATTATTTACCAACCAATAATCATCACTATCTAACATAGCAACATATTCTCCAGTTGCTAACGATACTCCTCGATTACGACTCTTAGAAATTCCTAAATTAGTTTCGTTTCTAAAATATTTAATCCGACTATCTTCGGGAACTACCTCACTCGTGTTATCACTAGAAGCGTCATCTATAATGATTAATTCAAAGTCCAGATAATCCTGCGTCAAAACACTGGCCACTGCTTTAGTTAGTAAATTAGCTCGATTATAAGTAATTATAATGACTGATACTTTTGGCATATTAATTAGTAGATATTTTAAGCCATTTTGGTGGCAATAAATCTTTATAATCATTCGGGAACTCATTGTTCCACTTATCAGGGGCAATAACTATTTTATCTGGATTTTGATTAAGCCAAGCGCCCCAAAAACTAAAAGATGAATTAGCAATAATGTTATGTTGACATCTAGACATCAAGATTAACTCTTCGTAGTCTTTTATTTCTGGGTTCGAGACAAAAATTAAATTATCTTCTTTGCTTAAGTTTTCTTTAGCCCAAGTGATGTCATCGGAAAATATATAAAAAATTGGATTAGCAATTTTTTCTTTAATAAGTTTAAAAGCATTTTGATAATATTTTAAGTCACAAACAAAATGAGCTTTATTGTTTATATAATCACCACGACGAATATGAACCGCAACCGAATTATCAACTATTTCATAATTTATATCTTCTTTTAAAGATATTTCTTTTAAAAGCTGTTCTCTTACTGGCTCTAAATATTTATAACTCTGGAAGAAACCTTCAATATAAGAGGATTTAGTTTCTAAAAACTTTTCTTCGTAACCAATGTGATAATCTTTAAAAACTTTATTATAAATTTTATGTAGAAACAAAAAACATGTTTGATGTCTTTTTATTTCTAAGTCAGAAGCAGGCGATGCGCTAATATTAAAATTATCTAAACTATAAGAACGATAAGTGTCAGTTCTAGAACCTAAACTATGATTATCAATTTTTAATTCTTCATTTCTGCGACTAGCTAAAAGGAGCCCAAAAGCGTATTGGAATAATTGATTACCGAGACCACCTTTTAGTTTTATAATTATCATAAATTACTATTTTTTAATAAACCAAAAGCAACCACAGCCATACTTTTGTTTATTAACTAATTCAAAATTAGCGTTTTCTATAAATTTGCCATCATCAGTAATTAAAGAAAATTCTTTTAGTTCTAAATCTTTAAAATATTCCTGAATCATCTCATAAGAATAAATTCTATGGGCATTATATTCTATTTTAGGCATACCAACCGGAACAACGAATAATAAAGAGCCGCCTACATTAAGAACTCTTTTTAATTCACTAATAGCCAGCAAATCAGATACTGGATTAATTTGATCACCGTAACGACCGAGACCAATATGCTCCACTGTATGCATACAAGATAAAGAGCAAATACTACTATCAACAAAATCTAATTTGGTTAAATCCGCATGAGCACTTTTTAAATTAGATAGATTTAGGTCAGCTGGTCTGTAGTCATAAAAATCAATCGGCACAAAAGCTGACACTATTCCAGAAAAATAAAGCGATGAAGATATGTCTGCGTGAACTAAAGGGTTAATCTCTTTTACTTTACGAGCCGCCCAAGACGTATGATAAACATAATGAGCGTCAAAACTGGTCTTAATGGTTTTATCTTTTATACAAGGATAAAAATCTAAAAATTTAACACTAAAACGTTTCTCGTTTTTTATAAATTTTAAATAATCTATAACTATAAACGGAGACAAGATAAAATTAATTATTTTTTTTATAAAGTTTTTCATTTAATTAATGATTTTAATTTATAAATTAATTGTTTAACTATTGAACAATAAACCATTTTACCATTTTTTCCAATAATTTTATTTTTTAAAATTAATGGTCTTTCAGTTAAATAATTAAACCAGTTTTGATTACTTTTTACATACTCCAAAGACTCATCGCTTAACAATACTAAGGCTGGTTCAATAAATTTATTTGTAATAATTATACCTTCATCTTTTTTCTTATTCTCACGAACAAAAAGTGATTCGTGTGAGTAACGATGAAAATAATGTGTATTTTGGACCACTATAAATTTTGCATCATTTACTAAAAGTTTTAAAGTAAACCCCCAAGCTTCGTGCAACCCCTTTCCATACTCCCAGTACCCATTAATTTTTTTATAAAAATCTTTTTTATATAAAAAATTACCTCCAGAAGCTGGATTAAAAAAACCAGAAAAAAGATCGGCTAAACTAAAAACTCCGTCTAAGCAAATCCATTTATGAGTAATTTTGTAAATACTTTTTTTAAAATACCAATATTCCTTAAAGGCGGCTACATCAGCTGATTGAGACAGTAAAGCATCTTTTAATTTTACAATACTACCAGAATCAAGAATATTATCAGAATCTAAATTAAAAATTAAATCATTTCTAGCTTTAGCTATACCGATATTACGACTGGCTGGACAACCTCGATTGATTTCATTGTTAACAAAAATTATGTTAAGAGCATATTTTTTAACAATTTTATCTATAACTAAAGATGTGTTATCAGAGGAGCCATCATTTACTATAATTACTTCATCACCGTCAGTAAAATTATCATTAAAGATAGAATCAACAGATTCCTCAATTGTATTACCACAATTATAAGCCGGAATAACAAAACTTATATTATTCATATTATTTCTTTAAAATTATATTTTTTATTTGATATAATCTTTTTTTAATAGTAATTTTGTAAATCAATTTAAATAGCATACGATCCTTACAATAATCTATATCTTCATTTTTAGGCGAAACGATATTTAATATATCAACTGTATCAACAGAAAGATGTCCCGAATCCTTGGTGTGGGTTGAATTTTTATCAAAACCTATATTTTTAACCAGATTAACCGTTGGTGTAATACATTTTCCACTGCAATAAATGATTGATAATAACCACTTTGCATCCCAGTTTTCTATTTTTTTAATTTTTATTTTTTTGTAAAAGTTAAACCAATATTTTTGTTCTTCTTTGGTTTTAAGTGATAAATTAATTTCATTTTTTATTTTTTCACTATTCAAATCAAGAAAATTATCATGATACTGCAACCAAGCCCTTTTCCATGTTGCCCATCCCCATATGTTTGCATATTTAGAAAAATAATAAGAATAATTTTCTTTTACACTATCTTGAAAATTATCTCCAGAAATCATCATTACCTCGTCTATATTTCTATACTTATTTAATAAAAAATCACAAAATTTAAAAAAACTTTCATTTCCTAGACAGTCATCTTCCAAGATTATTCCTTCATTAACATTGTCAAAAAACCAACTAATCGCTTCCGGAACAGCAATATCGCATCCTAAATTTTTATCTCTAAATAATTTATAAACCTCACAAGGCCAATCAATGTGACTTACTAATTCTCTGGTTTTTAAGCAATTTACAGCATCAAAATCATTACCATCTCTTGGTCCATCGGCGGCAATAAAAAGCTTGGTTGGTCTTATTTTCCGAAGCTGGTTAAAAACGATCTCCGTGGTAGATGGCCTATTAAAAATATTTAACAAAATTGGCGTATTCATAAACTATTTATGTTTCCCAAAAAATAAAATTTCTATTTTATTAAATCGGCAAAAATATTACCATCCTCACTTCTATCAGAGATATTTGGTCGATACTCTACTGGAACATCCTTAGAAATACTATTATTTTTACTATTAAAAATAATAGTACTATACCCAATTAATTTTGATACCTCTTCTAAATAACTTTTTGTTAATAAGTTAATATGACCATGTTTATCCCATTCTTCCACAAAAACACCATCTTTCCCTTTAGCAAAAAATGATCTTTCCATAGATTTTAATAAATCTGGCGTGTTTATCCTATGTATTCCACCACTCTTAAGGACACGGAATGTTTCAGCTAAGAATATAAATTGATTTTTTTGATTTAAGTGTTCAATAAAATCTTCATGAAATATTAAATCAACTGAGTTATTTGGCAATGGTAATCCTGATTTTATAATATCTACTCCATAAAAATCCTTTTTTGTCCCCCTGATATCTTTTGGATAATGTTCTTCTCCATAAGACTTTAAATATTTTTTATACGGCTCAAAAAATAAATCTATATTGATCCAATTTTTCAAAACTCTTGGTCCGCAACCAAAGTGTAAAAAAATGCGATCATTATTAGATATTTTATTCAATCTATTGAAATCATTACGATGATTAAATATTCTTATACCTCTTTTAATTTTTCTTAAAAAATTTATCATACATTTAATACTATTGATTTAAAAAGAATTAGCATCTGCTTTCTGGTTTTGCTAAAGAATCCAACAGCCAACAATGATCCATTATAAGCAACAAAAGTTGATATCGCTGCGCCTGTTATTCCTATCCTTGGTATTAAAATTAAATTAAGTAAAATATTTATCACAGCGCCTATAATTGCAACTGTCATTGAAATTCTATTATAGTTTTCTGTTAGTAAATAGTAAGACATTGCGACACCCAAAGAAACACCGACTCCAGCCCAAACATAAATACTTAAAGACATTGCAGCTTTTATATATTCTGATCCAAAAATTAAAAAAATTATATTTTTTGAAAAAATTGATATAGGTAGAGCAATAAAGAATGCTATCCAAAACATTAACTTGTAAAGCTTTGACAACCTACTTTGATACAACTCTACACTTATTTTTTTTGCATTAAGTATTGCAGGAAAAATTGATGAGCATATCATTGTTGGAATAAAATACCACACCTCTGATATTTTCACGGCAACAGCATAAATACCAGACTGCTCGTTTCCTAGCATATTTTTAATCATTACCTGATCTATTTTTAGATAAAGGCCAATTGCCATGCTTGATAGCATAAGTGGCCAAGAATCACCGAGCAATGATATTGCTATTTTTTTATCAAATTTCCAAATTTTTAAATAATACCCACTTTTCTTGAAATAAATAAGAAGAAAAACTGAGATCAAAAAGAACTCAAAAACATAAACAGATAGTAGCCAAAAAATTCCTTTATGAAGAAAGATACAAATAATTTTAAGAATGGTAGAAATTATGTTAGAGAATATCTGAGATTTCACAACATTTCTAGAAAGAACCTGAGACTGAAAATAAATATCTATTATATTAAATATTTGCGGTATATAAATTAAAGAAAAAAGCCAAATCAAAGAAAGCGTAAAAAAGTCTTTAGTTGTAAAATAAGAAACAACAATAATAACTAGAACGGTTATAATTGCCCCTAATAATTTAAGGTAAAAGCCTGTTCCAATTATGATGTTTTTTAAATTGTGATTTTTTATAATTTCCCTGCTAACGACACTATCTATGCCAAAGGACGCAAGAAATCCAAAGATTCCAACAAAACTAATAACATAATTAAAGAGACCATAATTAGAAGGCCCTAAATATCTTGCTATATAAGCACCAACAAAAAACGATATAATTAATGAAAAAATTCTACCAAAAAACATCCATCCCGTATTCTTAAAATACCGCCTAAAACCCTCGTGGTTTAAAACCCACTGCCATTTTACTGGAACCACCTTGTTTATTTTGTTGAGTGTTGCGTCTATCATTTTCTATATTACAAAACAAAAAGAGCTTACCACTCTTTAGTCTTATCAAGTACTTTATGTTTTAAATCTAAATAAGCACCCACTGCTTTTTCTTCCACTTTTGGTGATACTAATTTTAAAATTTCTAACCCCAAAATGCGGTATTGTTTCCCTACTTTATTAGCCTTAAGCATACCACTCTTAAGCAGGCGTTTCATGGTGCTGTTACTAATCTTTAGTATTTTTTCCGTTTCACTAGTTGTGTAAACGGCATTCGGTTTTATTTCTTCATTCATGCCTTAATTATAGCTTAAGGTGTCATTAGGTGTCAAATGGTGTCACTAGATACTATAAATAGCTTTATACGCACTTACCATCTTATCGGCCGAAAAGTCGGTTCTTTGCTCTACACCAAAGGAATTTTGTTTAATTAAACGTAAAAAATCTTCTTTATCATCTAATTTAAAACAATTACTGACACCAATCACCTCTTCATTGCCACCCACGCGGCTGGCTAGTGCTGGAACACCAGCTTGAACCGCCGCAATTAAACTAAGTGATAAACCTTCAAAAACTGAAGGTAGTACAAATAAATCAAAGGCTTTTAAATAACAGCTAGCGTCTATTATTTCGCCAGTTAAAATAATTTCTTTCTCTAGTTGATAAAGCTTGATTAGATTTTCATACTTATCTCTTTCTGGGCCTTCGCCAATTAAAAGTAATTTGGCCTTTGGTTTAAGAGCTTTAACGGCTAAATAAGAATTGATTAAGAATTCATAATTCTTGGGATAAGCTAAACGGCCAATTGAACCATAAATATAATCATCTAAATTTAATTCTAATCTTTTTCTAGCCTCTTCTCTACTTAGTAAGTTTTCTAAATCCAAACCATTATAAACTAAGTGACTTTTTAATTCTAAACCATCAAGCAACCCTGATGTTTTAGCAAAATCTAAATTTAGTTTAGAAACAAAAACTATTTGATCTAGTTTTTTAAAAGCGGCTCTAAAAAATAAACGATAGGCAGTTTTTAGTAAACTAAAAGCCTTATGGCCACTATCTAAAAGGGATAAACCGTGAACCGTAAATACTACCTTAGTATTAGATAATCCCCAAACACCCAATAAAGCGTTGGTGCTGTTTAAATGAACCACCTCGAATTTATTGGCCAAGACATATTCATTTAACTCTTTAATAAAGCTTAAACTCTTAAACGGATTGCGACTACGTTCTAAATTTTCTAAACGTTTAAAAGTAATATTATCTTTTTCCAGCTCTACTGGTAAATAAGTTCCTGGTCCACCAGCCACTACTACTTCTTCGCCAGCTTTTTTAAGACCACGAGCTAAATTAAGCGCAAAGACTTGAGCGCCGCCTAGTTCTGATTTAGTTATTACAATAAGTATTTTCATATCTTTAAGTTTAGCATTTTTTAGAGACAAATAAAAAAGACTACCTTTTAAATCAATAGTTACCATTAATAATATGCTATAATATTATCATGAACCTAAATTTTATTATTCCCCATTTTGCCTGGCTGGGACCGTGGTTATTCTTCTTGGCGGCCACCGTTGAAGCTTTGCCAATCATTGGCACTTTTTTGCCTGGTGCAACCGTTGTGACACTTGGCGGTTTTGCCGCGGCTAATGGCTATTTTTCGGTTAACATCGTACTATTTTTTTCCATTATGGGGGCTATTTCTGGAGATCTGGTCAGTTACTACGCTGGCCTCTATAGCGGTAAATTTATTCGCCGCAAGCATATTATTAAAGAAACTTTAATTCAAAAAGGAGAAAACTTTTTTCATAAATACGGTAATCAGAGTATTTTATGGGGACGTTTCATCGGACCACTGCGATCAATTTTGCCCTTCTTAGCTGGTTTATTAAAAGTTAAACAAAAATCTTTTTGGTTTTGGAATATTATTAGTGGTATTATTTGGGGCTTTCTTTATGTTTTTTTTGGCTATTTTTCCGGAAATTTATTTTCGACTATTATTAAACACTGGAACTACAAATCAAACTTTATTTTATTGCTAATAGTCTTTACTTTACTTAGTGCCTGGATAACTAAGCATCATCACGAGTCAATTAAACAATATTTTATCAACCAAAGTGCTAAGTTTGCCAAACAAGTGGAAAACCTTAGGTTTTTAAAAAAGCTGAGACATCGCTATCCAGCTTTAAATGAAGTGTTTATTTGGCCTTCTGCTCAGTTAAAATTATATTTTGGCTTTATTGGTTTTTTAATCTTATTTTTAACTTCTATTTTAGCGCTTATTTTTGATTGGTTTTAAAATAAACCACTCTCGCAAACTTATTCCGGCAATTAGAGCTAATAAGCCAACTAAATAACCAGCTAAAACATCACTAACAAAATGTACTCCTAAATACAGACGGCTAAAACCAATTATTAAGATTACAATTAAAGCCCCTAATAAAACTGCCCCTTGAGCAGTTTTGTTTTTTAAATGCTTAATTATTAAATAGGCTAAATAACCATAAAGAGCCACGGCGATAGTAGCGTGACCACTAGGAAAGGAAAAGTCAGTTTCAGTCATTACGCCACCATCTGGACGATAACGATGAACCAGTAATTTGCCAATAAAAGTTATTGATTCAGCACTTAAAACAGTAAAAACAAAGGGCCAGACAAAAGACTGATACTTTTTAAAAAATAAAAAAAACAATAAGATTAAAATGGGAATCACTAATTGGTAATTACCCAAAAGAGTAATGACAGAAAATAAATTAACGCCCAAATTAGAACGCCAACTTAAAAAAATCAGAGACCAGTGTTTATCAAAATTGACTATTTGCTCAGCATTAACCACACCCTCAGTTAAATCAGTTAAGACGGCTGCTACTAGCAACCATAACGCCAATACCGAACTTAAAAATATCGTTTTTTGTTTCATAGGAAGTAATTATAACATTAAACAAATAAAAAAGGAGATTCTTGGTGAATCTCCGTTTTATTTTAGAAATTTTAGATCAAATCAAATACAGAAGTGCCTCGGCCAAATCAACAACGAAAACGTCTCGTGATTTGGTGCAGTCTTGCAATAAATCCTTCTTTAATCGCAATCGTTCAACTGAAATTGATGCAGCTAATTGACTAGCCAAATGTCTGATACTCGGAGTGACTGATTTCTGCAAATCGATAAATATTTCCAGATTGTCAAAAAGAATATCTTCGCTAATTTTATGAGCAAACTTCTTGCAAGCCCAACGAACGCGCCATAGGCTTGATGCTTGAAAATAAAGTAAATCCTCAACCGGCAATTGATCAGGATTGATTTTTTTTAAAAATTCTCGAGCTGTTTTCCGGTCAAATTTACTTTTACATTCCAAACATTGAAGAAGAAATAATGCATAATTTGGCAAATATTCTTCATCAATAAAAGCCATTGTTTCTAAGGCAAAACTCCGAAATAACCCTCTGATAATTTTATTACCATAATAATTAAAACCGGTTATATAATTTAAATTAATTATACGAGTCGCCATGTCAGAGGCAAGTAATACTTTTAAGGCTAAAAAAGAGGCGATTTCTGATACTTCAAATTCATTTTTTTCCGTATCAGTATGACCAATGAAAAACAATAAGAATGTTTTTAATTTTTCAGTCTCCCAGGTCTCCATGACTTGCAGGACTAATAAACTACCGACACTTTTAGCTTCTTTATCAGTAGACGTTTGGAGTTCTACTGCATAATTATAGTTTTCGACTTTCTGATCAATATTCCAAACTTTTACAATTTTTAAAAGTAAACTTTTGGCCATTCGAATAATATCAAAATTACCTTCCACTTCTTCCAATTTTTCCAATTTTCGTAAATATTCAAATTGGTCAACTAAAGATTCTGGTTTAATTTTATTAAGTAATAATAATGATTCTTCTCTAATAAAATAAAAAGGTGAATGTAAAGTGTCAATTAAATCAAAAAATCTTTCAGCTAATTTATTAGCTGGAACGCGATCAAGCAAATTACCCGTTAAATCTCTAACGGCCTGACAACATGAGGCCTTTAATTCAATAAGCGGTACAAAATTGGCAATAATTTGTTCTTCAGTAACATTTTTAGCCATATTCAGGCCAAACTGACAAAAGTCTTGATTGTTCGATTCCTGTAAAATAACACAATAAATAGCCTGTTCTTTGGCTGACATTTCGGCAAAATAGTTTTGTAATTGAAGAATGGTGTCAAAAATGATTCTTTTCATGGTCTTTCCTCCTTTTTATGTTGGTTATTAATTTTTTAAACTACTTTAACTACAGATGTAGTATTAATAAATACTACAATATAAATGATAAAAAGTCAATAGTCACGCTAAAAACAAAAAAGACCGGCTTGCGTCGGTCTCTTAACGTTTTTTAGTTCAAGAAAGAATCATTTCGACTATTTCTTGTGTTTTGTGCGGACATGGCGGAATATCAACATTTTTAATTAGTCTTTCGGCTAATTTACGAACATCGGCATTCTTTGAAAGCGCTTTTTCTCTTAAAAAATCAATTTTATCTTTAATTTTTTGCGGATCAATTGATAAGGCTAAATCAGAGGTTAATTTTTGAACATCTTCATCGCTAGGCTCAGGATAATCAACTAATAATTCAAAGTTATAAATTAACTCTTGTTCATCAATCTTATTATTGGCTAAATAAGCGGTGACTTCCCGAATATGGGGATCATCAGATCGTTGATATTCAATAAAATCGAGGAGTCTACCTTTTACATCCTTATTTTCTATTTTAGAAATAAGTACTTTGGCCCAAGTCATAGTTACTCGGGACACTTCCAAGGATGAAATCAAATAATCGAGATGTTTTGCTAAGTCTTTTGAAGAAATTTTGGCAAAAGCAGCTTTGATTTCTTCATCAGAATAATTGTGAACAATTGTCACCAAAAAATCATTATTATCCATGATATTTGTTTTTAATTAATATTCAATTTCAAAAGTCCAAAATTTTATGCTTTACACATAAACGCATACTACAGTATATACTCATATTAGTCAATGCTAAAAAAACAGACCTTTTTAGGGTCTGTTTTAATATTTTTTTAACTAAAAAGTTATTTAGCGGTTTTATCCATTTCTTTAACACTGTTCTCTAATGATTTAATAACTGTTGGGATACCAGCGGCAATTGGCAAAGCGAGAAATGCACCAGCAATACCAAATAGAGCCGAACCAACTATCACAGCAATGAAACTTAAAAATGGTAATAAATTTAAAACTTTATTATAAATAGCGGGAGCTAAAATATCGTTTTCAATTTCCTGATAACCGGCGAATAAACAAATAGTTAAAATACCAATCATCGGTGAAATTGTAAAGCCTAAAATAATCGACGGAATAGCGGCAATTGTACTACCAATAAGCGGTAATAAATCAAGTACGCCGGCCAAGATAGCTAGTGGCAAAGCATAAGGAATTCCCAGTAAAGATAGACCAATGAAAGTCACCGAAGCACAGATTAAAGAAATGAATAAATTACCTCTAATATACTGACCGCTAATACGGCCTAATTCAGCTGAAATCTTTTCGACACGTTCCCTGTTTTTACTAGGAATAGAGATAGATACTAAACGATGCAAAGCAGTGCCATCAATTAATAAATAAAAAACTAAGAAAATAAAAGTAATTGCCTCAAGAAGGAAATTACCAATCATCTTGGTTGAGTCTAACAAATAAGAACTATTATTTTGAAAATACTGAGAAAAATCTAAGTGCTTCAAAACTGGTGGTAAAAAAGAAATATTATCTAGAGCGGTACTGACACGAGCCGAAATAGCTGGAAACTGACTAATAAAATCAGGAATAACTGCGCCAACTACATAAATTAAAGGCAAAATTAAAACAATAACCACCAAAGCAGCTGATAAGGTCATTGATAATTTTTTATTTAACCATTTAACCGCTGGATTTAAAGCGGCGGCTACCATAATGGCAGTAATAAGCAAAATTACTAGATCTGACAATTGCCAAATAAAGAGAATACCAATTGCAATCAATAAAATGGTTTTGATTGTTTGCGGACTCAAAGAAACCTCTACTTTTTCCGACATAAGTTTTGTAAATAATTAAATTATATATCTAAATAATAACCTTTTTTGGCTTGTTTAGCAATTAGAACCACCTTTACACTTTAGGCCAACAACCTATATACTAGTATATAGTAAATACTTAACTACCATATATATATGATTTTTGAAGACTTTTCACAAAAACGTTGGAAAAAAGCAAAATTGGTTTTTCTAGGCATCTCCATTGTTCTAGTTATTTTGCTTGGCGGAATGATAAGTAGTCTAATAGTTAATCCGCCCCTAGTTAGCGTTCAAGAGAGACAAGATAATTTAAAGAAAGTCTCTAACGTTAAAGCTAATATTTTAGCTCAAGAAAAAAAGGTTATTAAGAAAATCAAGCGCCCTAGCATTGTTGCTTCTACTACTCCGCTTAGTATAGCCGGTCAAATACCTAATACTGATAATCATTTATTATCTACTTCTTTTTTAGTTCAAGATGATGAAAATAGTATTAGATCTTTTCAAAAATATGCCACCAGTTCTGACATTGTTTTTCCTGACTGGTATTTTTTAACTAGTTCAAAGTGTGAAGTTTTAGAAAAAGAAGATTCTGACATTACTAAAATAATTAAATCTTCTAGCAAGACCGCAATTGTTCCTCGTTTTACTAATGGTTACAATGGTAAATGGTATGGTCCAGAAACTAGTTTAATGCTTCACAATCCAGAAACTAGCGCTTGTACAGCTAATGCCTTAGCTGACTTAGTAATTAAATCTAATGCCGCTGGTATTAACGTCGATTTAGAAAATTTAAAACCAGAAGATAAAGATGTTTATTTAGAGTTTTTAAAAACCTTAACTGATGTTCTACATAAGAATAATAAATTAGTTAGTGTTGATGTAACCGCCAACGACCCAGCCTATGATTTTGAATATATCGGACAAGTAGTAGACTACGTTGTGCTGATGGCTTACGATGAACATTATCCAAGTAGTGCTCCTGGTCCAATTGCTAGTACTGGTTGGTTTGATGATGTAGTCGATCAAGGAATAAGTTCCGTGCCAAAAAATAAATTAATCATTGCTTTAGGTGCTTATGGTTATGACTGGACAGTAGGAACAACTACACCGGCTACTTCTTTAAAATATGATGAAGTAATGACGCTGGCCGCTAACGCTAATGCTCAACCAGAACTTAACTCTGATTCTGGTTTTAATATGTATTTTAGTTACACTGATGATGCTAATTTAAGTCATCAGGTTTGGTTTTTAAATGGAGTAACGGCTTGGAATGAATATCTAAAAGTTAAAAGTAGTCAGGTGGCTGGTGTGGCTCTGTGGCGTTTAGGCACTGAAGATAAAAATTATTGGAATATTTTTAATGAGGGCACCGATGGACAAACCTTTGCAGTTGCCCCCGAACTAAATTCCGTTAATTTCGAAAATGAAAGTGAACTCTTTAAATTGAAATACGACCGGACTCCTGGTAGCTTGCAAATAACTACTGATACTGATGGTTCAATTGATTATGCCATGTATGATCAAATACCAACTGGTTATGATTTAGTAGCTATTGGCAAACAATTTGCCGACAAACAATTACTATTAACTTTTGATGATGGGCCAGATGAAATTTGGACACCACAAATACTAAAAGTTTTAAAGGATAATAAAGTTCCCGCTACTTTTTTCATGGTTGGCGATCAAGCCCAAAAAAATCCTGATGTCGTTAGTCAAATGGCTAAAGCTGGTATGATGTTTGGTAATCATACTTATTTACATCCGGATATCTCCGCTATTTCAACTAGTCGCTTAAACTTAGAACTTAACCAAACTCAAAGAGTTATTGAATCAGAAACTGGTCGTCGAACTATTTTATTTAGACCGCCATACGACACTGATTCAACCCCGAGTACACCTGAACAATTAAAAGCGATTTCTTCAGTTAATCAATTGGGTTATGTTATTGCCGGGGCTAATATTGATGCTGAAGATTGGCAAAAGCCAGGTGTTGGCGCTATTGTAAACAATGTTCTAACAAAGATTCAAACATCAGGTAACCACGTTATTGTAATGCACGATGCTGGTGGTGACCGGTCGCAAACAGTAGCAGCTTTAAAGATTCTGATTCCAGAACTAAAAAGCCAAGGTTATACTTTTGCCACTTTTGATGAAGCGGCTGGTTTAAGTCGTGATCAAGTAAATCCACCACTTTCTGGCGGTGAATTATTTTTTGTTGATATCACTTCTATTTGGAACTTTCTGCTACGTTGGGGTTGGGTAATTATTTCTTGGTTATTTATTTTAACCACTATTATTGCGGCTAGTAGAATTTTATTCCTAGGTGCCATGGTAATTCGCTCCGCTAAACATTATAAAGCTCGCAAAGGCCAAGCAACAGCTGAACCAGTTACCGTTATTGTTCCCTGCTATAATGAAGAAAAAACCGTTGCTTATACTTTAACGGCTTTACAAAAAAGCACTAAACAAAATTTAGAAATTTTAGTTATTGATGATGGTTCATCTGATAATACCAGCGGTGAAGTTGAAAAGTTTATTGCCACTGATAATCGTATCCGTTTAATTAGAAAAGAAAATGGTGGTAAATCTTCAGCCTTAAATCTAGGTTTTGAAGAAGCTAAATATGATTTAATTGTGACTATTGATGGTGATACAATCTTACTACCAGAAACTATTGATGAACTTACTAAACCATTTGTTGACCCTAAGGTTGATGCGGTTTGTGGTAATGTTGAAGTGGGTAATGTTAGAAATTTAATTACTGGCTTTCAGGCTTTAGAATATATTACTACCCAGAATTTTGATCGTCGGGCTTTTGATGAACTAAATTGTATTAGCGTTGTGCCTGGTGCTACTGGTGCTTGGCGACGTGATAAAGTGCTCGCTGTCGGTGGTTATGGTGTTGATACTTTAACCGAAGATGCTGATTTAACTTTAAGATTATTAGCTGATGGCGGTGTAATTGTTTACGCCCCTGAAGCTCGTAGTCGTACCGAGGCGCCAGAAACCGTTAAAGGTTTAGCCAAACAACGTTTCCGTTGGAGTTATGGTACTTATCAATGTTTATACAAAAATCGTAAAATGTTCTTCCATGGTAGTTTAGGTTGGATTGCCTTGCCTAATATGTTATTCTTCCAAATCATCTTTCCTATTCTATCTCCAATTGGTGATTTAGTTTTCTTCTTATCAATTATTCGCGGTGACTTTGGGGCGATTGCGGTTGGCTATTTAATGTTTACGATAATGGATGTTTGTGGATCATTATTAGCCTTTACCTTAGAACGCCGACCAAAGAAATTAATGTGGTTAATTTTAATTCAACGTTTCTTCTACCGCCAGTTCATGTATGTTATTACTTACGAATCGATCTTGGCAATTATCAAAGGACGACATTATGGCTGGAACAAATTAAGCCGCACCGGTAACGCCGGCAATAAAACAGAATAAAAAAAATAAAACGACTGTCTTAACTAGATGGTCGTTTTTTTTATTGATAAGCAAAGCTATTTTATGCTATTATTTTCAATATATGAATAAGGTACAAAAACTTTGGATAAAACATAATTTCAGTTTTTGGAGAAAGTTGATGAACGCTTGGACTTTTATTTTTTTTATTTTAATAATCCTTGATTTTGTCCAGGGTAATGCTTTAAACGATATCTTAAATACTGCTTCTAGTATTTACATCGGCGTACTAGCGATCTATGTTAGTAACAAAGAGTTTGAACGTTGGTATGACCAACATGAAGAAAGTCATCCCGGTGAAGCCTTTGTGGTTATCTGGACAGCACTGGTAGTGGGCTTATTAATTCTTGATGTTGTCTTTGGTAGCTTCTACCGAATCCCTTCCTCTGTTACCTCTTCTTATATTGCCGTTTTAACAATCTTAGTAATTACCAATAAATCCAAATCCCTTTATAAACTTAGAAAAGGAAAAAAATAATTTTTAATTAATATTAATTACATGTTAAAAATCAAATCAACGCCAAAAATTCCTGCCACCATGAAAGCGGCGGTAGTTGAAAAATTTGGTAAGCCTTTAAAGATTAAACAAGTTCCAGTACCTCAGGTAAAACCTGGTACTATTTTAGTGAAGGTGGCTGCTTGTGGTGTTTGCCACACCGACTTACACGCCGCTAATGGTGATTGGCCAGTTAAACCAACTTTACCACTTATTCCAGGACACGAAGGCGTGGGCACAGTGGTCGCTTTGGGCGAAGGTGTAACTAATGTAAAAATTGGCGATCGCGTTGGTATGCCTTGGCTTTACACATCTTGCGGACACTGTGATTATTGTATGTCTGGTTGGGAAACTCTTTGTGAATCCCAAAAGATGACTGGTTACACGGTTAATGGTAGCTATGCGGAATATGTTTTAGCTGATCCTAACTATGTTGGTATCTTGCCTGACAATGTTTCCTTTGAACAAATCGCCCCAATCTTATGTGCGGGCGTAACTGTTTATAAAGGCTTAAAAGAAACGGCGGTTAAGCCAGGTCAATGGGTGGTTATCTCTGGCATTGGCGGTTTAGGTCATATGGCTGTTCAATATGCTAAAGCGATGGGCATGCGTGTTGTCGCTGTCGATATTTCTGATGACAAATTGAAATTAGCTAAAAAATTAGGTGCTGAGATAACTATTAATTCTTTAAAGGTTGATGCCGCTAAAGAAGTTAAAAAAATGATTGGCGGTGGCCATGGTGTGCTTGTAACAGCTGTTTCAACTGATGCCTTTAAACAGGCAGTGGCAATGTTGCGTCGTGGCGGCACGATGGCTCTAGTTGGTCTACCACCTGGAACCTTCCCTATCTCAATTTTCGATTTAGTTTTAAATGGTAAAACTATTAAAGGTTCAATTGTTGGTACTCGTCTTGACTTAAAAGAATGTTTAGATTTTGCTGGTCGCGGACTGGCTAAAGCTGACATCAAAATTGATAAGTTAGAAAATATTAACACTATTTTTGATAACATGAAAAAGGGCAAGATTACTGGCCGAATCGTTATGAAAATAAAATAACTTTAACTAGTTAGATATAAAAAAAATGGAGGCAATTTTTGCTTCCATTTTTGTTTAGTTTTTAGCACTTAGATTAAATTTCTTAGAGCAAAGAAACGATAGATGCCATCATAGAAATCTGCTGTTCTTAAGATAATCTTTGTTCTAGCTTCTTTAATAGACTCTAGAACAAAATTATGATCTTTAGAACAAACAACCACATTACCGTAATTCTCTTTGGGTATTTGATTTAAAGCTTCTCTGCTGTCTAAAATAATAACGTTAAAAGATTTTTCTTTTTGAATTATTGAAATATCATCATTAGCTAAAGCAATATCAATTTCACTTGTTGGTAAAATGAGTTTAATTGCTCTTTTAAAATACTCTGCAGTAACAGAGTCTTGATCAACGATCAAAATTTTAGTTTTTTCCATTTATCTAGTTTTATTAATGTTCTATTTTCTGTCTGCTATACTATAACATAATATTATAATTTAGTCAATATACACAAAAAAAAATAAGGTTTTTAGCCTTA
>Ga0302292_1000884_pt1 | contig 20229 bp, 7 predicted proteins | sample III_Fen_N2_1_FD_194553 | JGI IMG/M metagenome (GOLD analysis project Ga0302292, IMG submission 194553) | Peat permafrost microbial communities from Stordalen Mire near Abisko, Sweden - III_Fen_N2_1 | ecosystem: Environmental > Terrestrial > Soil > Wetlands > Permafrost | place: Sweden: Abisko...
CGAAGATCTCTAGCAGTCTGTTTTATTTCTTGCCACTTCATTAATTCTTTTGTTTTATTACTCACCCCCAACCCCTCTCTTTAAAGAGAGGGGAGTAGGAGCTACTTTATTTATTTGAATTCTTTCAATTTTATATCTAATTTTCACCCCCGGCCCCTCTCTCGCGAGAGAGGGGCCGGGGGTGAGTGCAATTTCTAACTCAAAATTCAAAACTATAAACTCAAAACTACCCCACGCTTCCTTCCAACTGCAAAGCCAACAACTTTTGAGCCTCAATGGCAAATTCCATTGGCAACTGTTTAAGTACCTCGCGGGCAAAACCATTTACAATTAAACTTACTGCAGTTTCGGTGCTCAATCCACGTTGATTGCAGTAGAAAATCTGATCTTCGGCAATTTTCGAGGTTGTAGCTTCGTGTTCGACAGTTGCTGTTTTATTTTGCACATCGATATAGGGAAATGTATGAGCTCCGCAATGTGAACCAATTAACAATGAATCACATTGGGAATGATTACGAGCATTTTCTGCACCTTTCGACATACGAACCAATCCACGATAGCTGTTGCTGCTTTTACCAATCGAAATACCTTTCGACACAATGGTGCTACGAGTATTTTTGCCAATATGAATCATCTTCGTTCCGGTATCGGCTTGTTGAAAATGGTTTGTCATAGCCACACTGTAAAACTCCGATACCGAATTATCACCACGAAGAATCGTGCTCGGATATTTCCACGTTATTGCAGAACCGGTTTCCACTTGTGTCCACGATATTTTAGAACTATTACCTTTACATAATCCACGTTTGGTAACGAAATTGTAAATTCCACCTTTACCATCTTTATCGCCTGGATACCAGTTTTGTACAGTCGAATATTTTATTTCGGCATTATCCATAGCCACAAGTTCAACCACCGCAGCATGCAACTGATTTTCGTCACGCATAGGGGCTGTACAACCTTCGAGATAACTGACGTATGCACCTTCTTCGGCAATGATAAGCGTACGTTCAAACTGTCCGGTATTTTTAGCATTTATACGAAAATAGGTGGAAAGCTCCATCGGGCAACGAACGCCTTTAGGAATATACACAAACGAGCCATCACTAAAAACAGCTGCATTAAGAGCTGCATAATAATTGTCTGTTGGAGGAACGACCGAACCCAGATATTTTTGCACTAATTCGGGATGTTCTTTCAAAGCTTCGCTGATTGAGGAAAATATCACACCTTTTTCGGCAAGTTGTTCACGAAATGTTGTGTGAACAGAAACACTGTCGAAAACGGCATCGACCGCAACACCACTCAACATTTTTTGTTCTTCGAGTGGAATTCCAAGTTTATTAAAGGTATCGATCAACTCAGGATCAACCTCATCAAGGTTCTCGTATTTTGCCTTGTTTGTTGGTTGGGCATAATAACTAATAGCCTGAAAATCGGGAATATTGAAATGCAAACTCGACCACTGCGGATGTTTCATCTTTTGCCAATATCGAAAAGCTTTTAAACGCCATTCGAGCATAAAATCTGGTTCATTTTTGATTTTAGAAATACGACATACAATATCTTCATTTAAGCCTATTGGAAAAACATCCGTTTCAATATTACTCTCGAAACCGTATTTATATTCTTTGTCAGTGAGCTCATTAATAAGCTCTTTATCTTTTTCTTCTGCCACTTTTATTGGTTTTAACTATTTACTTCGACGAAGGAGAAGGTTATTATTTACACCACGTTCTATTCTTATTTAGAACAATTCTAAATATTTTACAAAAATAAGAAAAAATATAATAACGAATAAAGGAATTCCCAAAACTTTCAGGATGGACAAAAATGCTAAAGGTCTATTCTCTAATTAAAAAAATAGATCACAAACATCATTAACGAGATGCAACCTTTTGTATCTTTGGAAAGTCTTGCTTCATTGATTAGAGGGTGCAGTTTGTTTACACCTTTATGATTGAATCATATTAACATTAAACACGTTATTAACAAATAATAACATAATTTTAAGGATTGTTTAGACACTTTGCACATATTTTAAATTACGGCATGAAAAAAACATATATTTACTGTTGCATTTTATTTTTTTCACTATTTGTGCAAAGGTTATCAGCACAAGTAGATATTTCTAACTGCCCCGTTGTTAAAATAAATTCAGGAAACCCAGCCTACCCATTCCCTCAGTTTTTGGAATATGCCAAAGGGAAAACTCTAGCCAAAAACAATGCAGAAGGAGTAACCCACGCCGACATGGAAAAAGCTATGCGTGAAGGGTATGAGATTATGACTCATCGTTGCAGAATGGAAGGGTACTCCTATTGTGGTGTCCCATATATTACATATAACAGAAAGACAATTCCACAGGCTGGTGCAGAATTTTGTTCGGAAGGAGATGGATACATATTATTGGCATCCGCCATTTTTGCCGACCAAGCTACATTCAATGGCTTATGGATGTGGATTCACGATAATCGTTTTAGTGACGTAATAAAATACCAAGACGGGAATTATATTAGAAAAGGAGCCGATGCCGGTCCAAATATGGCGGGATGGAATTGCGAGGGATCTGCTGTTCTCAACGACGGTTCTACACATTCTGCAACTGATGGAGATGTTGATATTGCAATGGCATTACTTATTGCTTATAAACAATGGGGCGAATTTATGTATCAAAACGGTACATTGGTTAAAGATGCCAAAGGTAATTCCATATCGTATAAAGAAGCAGCGAAAGGAGTCATAAAGGCTTTAGTTGACACCATTCCTCAATGGGACAAAGGAAGTGGAAAAATTTCGGGATATTTATGTGGTGATATTGGTGTTGATGGATATGTAAAAAGAGGAAATTCGTGGGGCGAACAAACATCGTGGCGTTTTACACAAACCACCTTTCCATGGGCAACCACAACTCCTAACCTTTATAGCATTTACGGAGGAAATTATGTCGATTACAATGCACCATCATATTTCAACGAATTTGCTGAATGGCTACAAAATGGAGATGGAAGTGGTACAGCATGGGAAATCAACCAATTTAAGAGAGCAGAAGTCGCCAGTGATTGGTTAACAGGCATGGCATATCAACAAGGTTTAATTGCCTCCATAGGTCAAGCATCAATTAGTACAGCAGGAGTTCCCACATTTTCGGTTTATTCGGATGGAGAAGATTTTCGATTTGCATGGCGAAATCTGTTAAATTATTTATGGCACGGAAATCCAACTACGGGTTGGGATCCAATAACACATCAACCAACTGCAAGTGGAAATACATTCAATTATGATATGTCTGTTCGCCATGCAAAACATTTAAAATCACCATCGATAGGAGGAGTTCAAAAATGTAAAGCAATGGGTGCAAGTCCCGATCCGGGACAACCAAAATGGTGGGGCGTATGTCAAATTCCACAGCAATGGGGACCAACCGGTGAAACAGAAACATCTTGGTATGGTACGAACTATTCTGTAGGAACAGGAACGATTGCAGCTGTTGCTTCTGAAGATTTAGAGTTGATAGGAGATCTTTATCGTCAATGCGAAATAATGTGGGATGATGCTGGTACTGAGGCATCTGCATGTACACCAACGCAAAGATATATTGGAAGTACACCTAAATATTTTCATGATTGGTTCCGGTTACTAGGAATGTTAACCTGTTCGGGCAACCTACAGGCTCCTCGCAATATGAAACCTATTGCCAATATGAAGGTTTATCTGTCGGTTGATAAAACCTATGCCTACAAAGGAGATAATCTAACATACCAAGTAAACTATAGAAACTATGGTAGTTTAGATGCCCAAGGTGTTACTGTAACCACAACACTAGATAACAATTATACATTTGTGAGTGCAACAAAAGGTGGTACATTGTCGGGAAATAAAATTACATGGAATATAGGAACTGTTAAAGGATTTAAATCTGGAGGATTGTCAGCTACAATGGATTCAATGACCTTTGTTGTTACGGTTAAAGACACTCTTACCCCACGTATTTGTTTACAAAGCATCGTAACTGCAACTAACAGTCCCTCATGGACAAGCAATGAATATCCAAACCATGCGACCTATACCATGGAACGAAATTGTGTCGATATTTTGGGAACAAGAATGTTACAAATAAAGAAATCGGCAAGTAGAACTAAAATGAATCCAGGCGACATTGTTAAAGTTACCTTAGATTTTAAAAATTTATCTTCATCGAATGGGAATTTATATGGAGGACGAAGTAATGTAATACTTTCGTATGGAAATTTTTTACAAGGAACAGGAGCTACCAATTTTTATCAATTTTCGCGTTTTTGGCACGATGGAGCAGAAGCTTATATAAATATGCATAATTATAGACTTTCTTATTTTATGTACGACGCATCCGCTATGGGTTTATATGATGCAACAACAAATAAGACAGGCTGGAGTTTTTATGTGGATAATGCAAATGATGTCACAAAATATGGATTAAATCCAGCTTCAGGGCCAATTGAATATTTATATAAAAAAATTCCGGCAGGCTCTGATTCCTATGGAAAATGGAATCAACGATTGACTGTTCGGTATGGAGATGTATTAACAGCACCAGCCACTCATATTTACGACAAGCTCGATCATTGCGATTTGATACACAAAGGCGTACAAGGACCTGCATTAATACGAACAAATTTAGCTGCAAATCCAACCGCAGATATGTCAACGCGTGTAATAGACGATTGGTCATACTCTGCTGCATTACAGTCTAAAACGAACGATGGGCAAGCCGATATTTTCACTCCAATTTCGCCATCATGGCAAGATGTTAATAATTTAGGCGTTCCGGTTACCAATTTTGCACGTCACGTTTGTTCTCCCGCTTCGGTAGCTAATTTTAGTAGAGTTTTGGTTGAGGAATTTGATGGATATACATGGCGTCGAGTTTTAGGGACTGGACCACTATCTGGACGAGAAGCATATAATGTGACCATTATTGATACCATTCCTAAACAACTGAAATGGAACGGTTTTTCCGATAGTTTAGCTTTAAATGTTCAGGCTACCTATACAGCTGCTGCTACGGGAGCAAGTTATACTGGTATTGTAAAATGGGTTGTTCCTGAAATGTTGGTTGGCGAAAATGGTAATTTAGTTTATTCATGTATAGCTAAAGATTTAGGTTGCCCGACAGCTCCTGATACTTATTACAACAATATTGCTTGGATTTCTTCAACTACCGACTCCCCCGATTCATCGAAATTAGCAATGATGACTTCTTGCACAGCATTACCACCTGTAATCGATCCACAAACTTCATTATTTAAAACGGCAAATGTAAAGACCGCAAAAACAGGCGATGTTGTTTCATATAAACTAAAGTATATCAATAATCTTGGAACTACAGTTAATGCCGATTGTTCTTCAATGACCAAATGGCAAACAATGGGTTCCGGAGTGATGCCTGTAGGAAGTGCAAGCGGAATAAAATTAAATGTTACAAATTCTTTCTTTGGCCCCTTAAAAGCTTATGGAGTAAATGGATCAGTAACAGCAACATTATCAAACTTGAATAATGGGAATTCAGCTTATTTCGTTCTGCGTTATGTATCAGGAACTCCAGGTACAGCATCATTCGATGGCGTATATGTGAAAGTTATCGTTAATCCATACGGTTCAAATACCTTAGGTTTGGAAATATATGATGGAACGACGTTAATCGATAAATTTGGAGATTCGTACGGCACTCAAATATCATATCCCGGTTCTGGAGATTTAAATGTAAGGATATCAATAATAGGATCTTCGCTGTATATTTATTTAAACGACGACGCCAATGGATGGACTACCGTGACAAAATCATATACAAATATTACTAAAACTTTGCATGCAGGTTCAGTTGGAATATATATTCCAGGGAATGGCAATAGCATGTCGCTTACTAAATTTGTATCATCGTTTGATTATGCTTTTGATATTACCCTCTACGACCGACTTGCAGCAGAGTTAACAAATATTACAAGTATCTCTAATAGTGGTGTATGGGATCAAACAAAAAAAACAATTACTTGGCCAATAGTTGCAGGTCCAATAAAAGCTAACGATTCACTCGTTTATACTTTTAAAGCACAGGTTAGTTCTTGTAATAATTTTATCACAAATTTAGGATTGGCAACGGTATATGGATTGGATACATTGAAGGTGCTAAATACAATTGCTTGTGGATCTGCTCCACTTTGTTCTCCCCCCACGAGTGTCACACTGGTAGCGAGTCCCACGGGAGCAGTGTGCGACGGAAGCACGGTGACCTTAACGGCAACCGCAGCCCCAACGGGAACATGGACATACGCCTTTAAGAAAGCAACAACGCAGGTTCAGACATCAACGACATTAACAACATACAATGCAAATACAACAGGCAACTATACAGTCAATGTGTATAACACACTTGACTCGGCAAGCTGTAATATGTCATCAGCAATAGCTACGGTAACCATTAATCCTTTGCCAACCATCGTTCCGGTTGCCAGTCCCACAAAGATATGTGCAGGAGCATTATCAACCATTTCGGTAAGCGGTGGAACTTCATATTCATGGGATAACAGTATTGGAACAGCTGCAAGTAAAGCCGTTTCACCAACAATAACAACAACCTATAAAGTAACGGGTACAGATGCCAACGGATGCGTCAACACAGCTTCGGTTATTCTGACAGTCAATTCATTACCAACCATTGTTGCAACAGCAACGCCAACGGTCGTCTGTCCGGGAGCATCATCATCGCTCGTTGCAACGGGAGGAACATCATATTTATGGTCTAGTCTTGGCAGTGGAACTCCAAAAACGGTTTCACCGACAGGCACAACAACCTATACGGTTACCGGAACAGATGCAAACAGTTGTTCCAACACAACAAGCGTCGCTGTGGCTGTCACACCATTACCAACAGTTACGCTCACGGCATCGCCAACCAGCATTTGTAAAGGATCGACATCTACGCTGACAGCTGCTGGTGCTACAACCTATACATGGAGCAACACCCTACTTTCGGGAACCACAAATACTGTCAGCCCGACAACGGCAACAACCTATACGGTCACCGGAACCAGTTCGGGATGTACGGCAACAGCATCGGCAACGGTTTCGATATACGCATCTCCAACCATAACAATATCGGCTGCACCAACACTCGTTTGTGCCGGATATTCAACCGTACTCAAAGGAAATGGTGGAACAAGCTATTCATGGAGCAATAGTCTTGGTAATGGTACATCGGTTACCGCGACACCAACAACCGGCACAACATATTTTGTTACAGGTACCGATGCAAATGGTTGCACGGGAACAGCAAGCACGCCTATTTCGTATACCATTCCACCACCACCAACAACAGAACCAGACCAATCGATTACTTTGGGTAGTGCCATTCCAACTCTCACGGCTTCGGGAACTCTTATCAAATGGTATAATGCCTCAGGAACAACATTATTGGCTACCGGGACTTCATACACACCACCATCCTCTATAGTAGACGCAACAGTATCAGGGACATATCCATTCAAAGTTACCAATACCGTCAATGATTGCGAAAGTGCACAACTTACCGAAACAATCACCGTTAGCGGTTGTTCCGTTATTGCTCCAACGGTAAATATGACATCTCAAACAAAATGTCAGGGGACAGCATTTACAGCTATTACGGCAACTGGAACTTCTATCAAATGGTATGGTTCAGATCAATCAACCCTTTTAGGTACCGGAGTTTCATACACTCCAACCGGAGCCGGCGAGATTTATGTTTCTCAGACCAATATCTGTGAAGGTCCGAAAACAAAAATTACCATTACGGTCAATCCGTTACCAACAATAACAGCATCGGCATCGGCAACACCTATTTGTAAAGGGAAGACTTCGATACTTACAGCTACCGGAGCCACATCCTACTTATGGAGTAATGCATCAAATCTGGCAAGTCAGACAGTTACACCAACGGCTTCGACAACATATTCGGTTACCGGAACAGATGCTAATTCGTGTTCAAATACGGCAAGTGTCAGCGTGACGGTCAATTCTCTTCCAAGCATCACAGCAGGTGCCAGTCCCGGCAATGTCTGTGCCGGAAATACAACATCATTAACAGCTACCGGAGGAACAAGTTATTTATGGAGCGGCACTCTGGGAGCTACAGCAACAGTGGTTGCAAGTCCTTCAGCCAATGCCACATACAGCGTTACCGGCATTGATGCCAATGGTTGTGCGGGAACGGCAAATGTCAGCATAACTTATACCACACCGGTATTGCCTACCGTTGGAGTTTATCCATCGGTAACCATTGGTGCCGCCATACCAACACTTACGGCAACCGGAACAGTAATAAAATGGTACAACGATGCAAAAACAGCGTCTTTGGGTGCAGGAACATCTTTTACACCGACTATCTCAACCAATGGAAATGCTGTCTTCGTTTTCTATGTTACCAATACCATCAATAACTGTGAAAGCGATTTTGTTAAAGATTCTATCATTGTTTCGGGTTGTACAACAACAGCTCCAACGGTTACCAATCCAACCATTTCAACATGTCAGGGGCTACCATTCACCGCATTTGCAGCTACCGGAACCAATATAAAATGGTATAGTTCGGATCAGACGTCGAGTGTAGGAACAGGAGCATCATTTACACCGACAGCTCCGGGAGGCGATTATTATGTGTCGCAAACCATTATCTGTGAAGGTCCGAAAACAAAGGTCACGGCAACAGTAAATGCGTTACCAACCATTACAGCTTCTGCTGTTCCGGCAACTATTTGTGCTGGCAGTTCAAGCATTATTTCAGCCTTAGGTGGCAGTTCGTATGCCTGGAGCAATATGTCGATTCTGGCAAGCCAAACGGTAAGTCCTGCTGTGACAACATCATACATGGTTATCGGAACTGATATAAACGGTTGTACCAATACAGCCTCAGCAACGGTTACCGTTACTCCGTTACCCACAATTACCATTACACCTTCAGCACCAAAAATATGTTACGGGTCGTCTACATCTCTTACCGCTTCGGGAGCAACATCATACGTTTGGAATAACATCCTTCCGGCAACAGCCGTGGTGACTGTTAGTCCTCTTGCAACACAAACCTACTCGGTCACCGGAACAAGTTCGGGCTGTTCCAGTTCTGCAAACGTAACGGTTACGGTATATCCATTAAATCAGACGGTTATCAGTGCAACAAATCCTACAATCTGCCTTGGCGACAACTCTACCATTACGGCATCAGGAAGCGGAAGCTATTCCTGGAGTTCCGGAGCTACAACGCCGGCTATTACAGTTAGTCCTTCGGCAACCAAAACATATTCGGTTACCGGCATCGACGCCAATGCCTGTAGCACAACTGCCAGTACCATTGTAACAGTCAATCCTTTGCCTACCATCACGGCAACCGTTGCCAACGCTTCTGTTTGTCTTGGTAATGCAACTACTATTTCGGCTTCCGGCGGTTTATCTTTTACCTGGAGTAATTATCTGGGAAACAGTTCTTCTGTATCCATTACACCAACAGCTACGACTTCTTATTCGGTTACCGGAACAAATGCCTTTGGTTGTATTAACTCGGCTTCCGTAACAGTTACCTCATTAGCATTGCCGAGCGTGACTCTTACCGGCGGTGGCAGCTATTGTTCAACCATGCCGGCAGTAACAGTAAATGTAACCGGTGGCTTGGCTAACTACAAAGTAACATATACAACAAACGGTGCCAGTCCTTATACCATGACGAGCGTTACAGGAAGTTCTGCATTACCGATAACCGCCGATGGCGACTATGCTGTCAGCCTGGTGGAAGATGCCAACGGCTGTAATGCTGCCACCTATCCTGCAAAAGTATCTGTTACTAAAAACGGTTCGGCAACATACACCATTTCGGGTGGAGCAACCTATTGTCAGGGGTTGGCTCGCAATCCCGTTTCAATAAACATCACCAGCATGGATGGTCCTTGGCAACTGATTTACAATGATGGGACTTCCGACCATACTCAAACAATTGCCGTTGGTGCTTTACCTTTTGAAATTACAAACCCTGATAAAGGTATTTACACTGTTAAACAAATTACCAATAAAGACAATTGCGTTGCTCTGGGGGATGCTACCAAATCGACCACAGTAACCATAAACGATACAACCATTGCCTCTTTCACGGGCATTCCTGCTACATTATGCGATAATGGAAAACCTATTACGTTGACATACAGTCCAACTCTTGGAACCAGAGAATCTGCTGTCATCAGTTCTCCTTCCGGTGCAGTTTCCGGCAATCAATTCTTCCCTTCACAAGCTGGCGGGGCTGGCACAAAAACAATAAAAATAACATATACAAATGCAGCTAATTGTGTGAGTGTCAACACAGCTTCTATTCAGGTGTTAACATCTCCGGTGGCAAGCATTACAGGCTCTCCGAGCTATAGCGTATGCTATGGTATCGACCAGATTATTGATGCCAGCCATACAACAACGGCTGCTCCATATAGCTTTGGATGGTATTTATCCAATACCTTATTAACTGCTGATAATGTTGAAGATCCGACCTTTAAAGCGGGAACTCCTGTTGGAACATATCCGCTGCAATATATTGTCACCGATGGCAATGATTGCAAAGATACTGCCGACATCAGCATTGAGGTGAAGAATAAAACCAAACCAAAATGGCTCACTACCCTGCCTGAGTTGTGTAGCAACAATGCCAGCATTGATCTCAAAGACTTTGTTACGCCTTACGATGCAACAAATGGTTCGTTTACTATTGATGGTGTAGCCGCGACGTCAAGCATTATTGATCCAAAAGTTGTTTCGGCTACGGCTCACTCTATTGTGTACACTTATACCATGGGTTCGTGTAGCGACAGCGAAGATACGATCTTGACAATCAAGACAGCTCCAGCTATCAGTCTTGGAACATATCAAACCGAGTTCTGTGACTCTGCAAGTTCATACACATTTACCAGTCTGTCGCCATCTACCGGTGGCGTTCTTTCGGGAACGGGGGTCAGCGGTTTATCTTTCGACCCGAAACTGGCAACAACCAAAAATGCACCGTTTGACTTAACCTATAAAGTAACTCAAAACGGCTGTTCTGATTCAAAACCGGTACCGGTTACCGTGTGGTCGGCTCCTGTGGTGTCATTCAACCTCCCATCTTCGGCCTGTGCCAAAGATATGGGCATAAATATGTCGTCTCTGGTAACACCTGCCGGAGGAACTTACAGCGTGGCTGAAGGGGTTGCCGGAACATATTTCTATCCCAAAGCTGTGACGTCTTTTGGTTCGGCTATCAACATTTCATATACCGTAACGGCTCACGGTTGTCCTTCAAAAGTCAACAAAACAATTATCGTTACTAAAACCGCAGTGCCAACAGTAACCGATGCGAGTGCCATTGTGCCCGTTACCACGGTTCCTCCTATTTCGGCTAATGGTTCAAATCTGAAATTGTACGATTCTACATATTCCATTATTAATGCCGCTTGGAGCGGTTCTTACGCCGATGCCAGCAAGACTTCTGCGGGTACTTACAACTACTGGGCGACTCAAACTGTCAATGGTTGCGAAAGTGATTCTGTGCCGGTGAAATTAACTATAACAAATTGTACGGCTGCTACTCCCGGTGGCGTGGGCAGCAGTATCTGTTTTGGAGATGCTCCTGGTAGCATAACGGCTACAGGTCTCTCTCAATCAGGAATGATTTACCGATGGTTTCAAAAAAATACTTTTACCGGTGACCAAGGGGCTTCTCTAACTATGGCTTCGGCTCTCGCTGTTGAAAAATACTCCTATAATGTCAAAATATATGATACCGTAAACGCTTGTTATGGTGCGGCTTCTCAACCTATCGTATACGAAGTAAAAGCTCTTCCTGCAATTCTGTTTACTCCCGATACCGTCATGTGCGAAAATTCCAAAATACAGGATTTGACCGCTAATGTGGTTCAGAAAGCTTCAACCTTCTGGCTCAACGGAACTCAAATTCCAAACTTTAATCCTTCAGGAAAAGTGGGTATCAACAAAATTGAGGTTCGATATACTGATCCTTCTACTTCTTGTTCAAACGCTCTATTCGACACCATCAGAGTTAAAGCATTACCCGTTCTCGCATTCCCTCTCCAATCGACGGCATGCTCCAATGGCAGTGTCATATCTTTTAATGCAACCCCTGTCGGTGGTACATATTTCGGAGGTCCTCTCGAATCGGATGGAAAATCTGTTAATCCTAAAAATCTTGCTCTAAATAGTACGACTACCTATAACTACCGATTTACCGATAATAAAGGGTGTAGCGATACTGTCTCTACACCCATCACTGCTTACGATTCTACAAAGGTGACGATTATCTTACCCGGCAATAAAAACAGTCTTTGCCAAAATGCGGCTGCTATTTCTTTAAGTTCCAATGTTGTCGGCGGTAGTTTTACCATTAACGGAATCTTAAATTCCGGAACGTTTAACCCCACAACACCCGGTATTTATTCGATCATTTACAGTTATACCAATGCTAATAACTGCCACTCCAGCGATCGTACTTCACTTACGGTTAATGCTCTGCCAACAATTTCAAACGCTATTCCGGCCTCAAACCTTTCGGCTTGCAGTAATGGTGGTCCGATTTCTTTAACAGGTACTCCTTCGGGATTGATTTTCTCCGGTACTGCCGTCTCTTCAAGCCTTGCAGGCTATACTTTTAATCCCAAAACAGCCGGTGCCGGTACTTTCACTATCGGATATTCATATACCGATGCTAATTCATGCAGCAACTCGGCAAGCTTATCCATTTCCGTTCAGGATATTCAACCTCCGGTGGTCGCTGACCAAAGTTTATTCTCGTTCAATAATCCCAAGATTATTACCGCCACCGGCTCCAACTTAAAGTGGTATGGCAAAAAAGGAGATAAATCCGATTTCTTACTCTCGGCTCAACAACTTACAAATGCTGACTTAAAAGCCAAAAACTACACCGATAATCTTGATATTGCAGGTGTATATCCATTCTATGTTACCCAGACTGTGGGCAAATGCGAAAGCGATGTTGCTAAAATAAATGTTACCATTAAAAATTGTTCGGCTCAAGCTCCGCTTATCAGCAGCTTGGCTCCATGGTCTTGTTTCGCTTCTGCTTTTACAACGATTTCGGTCACCAGTCACGTCAATGGAACTATCGCTCATTGGTATGATGCCAATAAAAAACTTATTGCTACGGGCGACTCCTTTACACCCTCGGCTTCTAATCTGGCTAATGCAACAGGTTCCAGCTTCTTGTATGTGGCCGACTCTCTCACTTCCGAAGGTTGCCAAAGCAGTCTGACACCAATAACGTATACGGTTAAGGTTGTCAACAAACCAACGGTTTCGAATCCAGGAAATATTTGCGAAACAGATATTGCCGGCAAAAAAATAACGGCTACCGGAGACGGTGGTACTTTCCTTTGGACTTATAATGCCCAAACTTTTACAGGGGCTACCTTGCTTCTGACCTCTGCAGGTATTACTGCCGGGAAAGCTTCTCCTTACTCGCTTTCTGTTATACAACAAAAGAATGGATGTAACAGCGATCCGGTTGCGGTTGCGGTCAATGTCAGCATCAGACCTACAAAACCGGTTATCTCTCCTGCTTATTTTGAAAAATGCTCGGATATTGATGTGTTCTCCGATATAACGGCTACTGCAAACGGTTCGGTGTCTTGGTACAACGATCCTCTACTCAAATCAAATGTTGTTGCTAGCAAAATTCTTCCTGCTTCAGCTCTCGACAAATCTGTGGGTATTCATTATTACTATGCCGTAAACAGCGATGGATCTTGTTTCAGCGACACCGCGACGGCTTCTTACAATGTTAAATTACCACCGTCGACTCCTACCGGCAAGGATGTCTACAAATGTTCTACTTCTTCGGTCGTTCCTTCTCTTTCTGTTGCCGTACAAGCGGGAGCTTCGGCTATATGGTTTACCGACCCGTTGCTTTCTACCGGAAAATTCGAAGGGTTGACCTATCAACCAGTGTTGCATGACACTATCCTATACGCTATTGCTTATATGAATGGATGTCCTAGTATCGTGGCAAAAAAAATGCAATTGAAAACCTTCACGGCTCCTCTTCCTGTCATTTCTACTACAAAAGATTCTTTATGTAAGGGGGAAAGCACTATACTCAAAGCTACAGGAACTGATGTAAAGTGGTATGACGCTTCTAAAAGATTCATTCAAACGTCATCTCAGCTTGATTACATCTGGTCGGCTATCGGACCGCATTACTTCTTCGCCTCTGCTCGAAAATCAGCCCCAGACTTGACTTCCTGCTACAGCGATTATGCAATGGCTCCCGTGATTATTGACAAACCTGTTCCCGGCTCTTTAACCATTGACCCTATTTCTATTTGTGCAAACGATACTCTCAGGACTTTCATCAGTCATTACTCAGGTTCCGGAGCTCTTATTTGGCAAACGTCTGCAGCCGTTAATGTGTATACCGGCGTTAATTATAAACCAAAAAAATCGGATGTCAGTATTGGTATGCCTAATGTCTTTACGGCTACTATTTTGGAAAAAGGTTGCTATGGCCCTGCCAACGATGCTATTTATACGATACACAATTCTGTGCCGATGCCGATTATCGCCCAATCGCCCGTTCCTTTCTGCATCGGCAGCTCTTCTACTCTTGATATATCAACCAATGTCGAAAATCCATTCTGGCTCAATTCTGCTAATAAATCGGTTCTTATTGACAGCATTATTGCCAAAGCCAATAATCCCGGAAGCTTCGTCATTAAAGCATACCAGAATGATGATCTCTGCTCCAGCGACACAACTTCCTTTACCGTCAATTCGTACAAAACACCTTCCCCTATTATCGAAGGCGATGACAGTGTCTGCGAAAATTCTATCGGCGTCATATACAATATTCGACCTCAAAATCAAGATGTTTCAGGTTCATACCAATGGGCTATAACGAGAAATATCGTCAGCTACTCTACCGACAACGCAAAACAATTCCGCAGAGCTGTCGACTGGATGATTCCCGGTATTGACACGATTACCGTGACCGAAACTTCTGAAAATGGTTGTTCGGCTTCCGACTCTATTGCCGTCAAAGTGGCTCCCGCTCCTTCGGCTCTCTTTACTTCCGAAAATTCAGGGCAGGAAGGCTCCGTCTTATTCTTCAACCAAAGCGAACAAAGCCCTATTATATTCGGATCTTCTTCTGAAAATATTCCATTCCATTCACTTTGGAATTTCGGCAGACCAAATGACTCTTTCGTGGAAATCGACTCTATCGGTTCTTACGATGCCCCTATTTCGCAAATCTATGATTACGGTTACTGGAAGGTCAAAATCAAAACATTCAACGACTTCGGTTGCTCCGACTCCTCTGAAAAAGAAATATTCGTCGATATTTCTACCGGATTATTCGTCCCTAATAGTTTTGTCCCGGAAAGCAACAGCGAGGGCCTTCGACTTTTCAAACCTGTCGGGTTCAATCTCGAATCTTATAAAATCTCAATCTTCGACACCTGGGGCAATCTAATCTGGTACAGCGATAGACTTATCAATGGCAGCCCAGCTGATGGCTGGGACGGAAAAGCTAACGGAGTTATCTTAAAATGCGACTCCTATATCTGGAAAATCGAGGCTTCTTTCAAAAACGACAAACACTGGAAAGGTAACAAACAATCATCAGGTAAATATTCTAAATTCGGAAATGTCTTGCTACTGAGATAAACGATAATCCATTCTTTTGTGAGTCAGGTAGGTATAAAGGTTTCCACCCCCATTAATTAATAAGCAATGTTGATTACTCAATACAAGCTTCGGTGTTGAAACGCCGAGGCTTTTTTATTATTGTGGCAAAGCCAAATGGCGGATATGTATATATAATCCCGTACGAAAAACCACTTTATAACAGAATCAACCAATAAAATTTACATATTTTCCTATTGCCATTCAAATTCGTTTCTTATATTTGCTATGCAAAATCAGCACAATCAAAAAAAGACAAATGAGTCCTGCATTTACTAACATAGGTACACTCATCTATTTCCCTGATATCCCCGAAAGCCTTACCGCTGTAGAGAGAGAGTCTAAAGACTTTTACACATTCAACAGGGGATCCCCCATGATTACAAGCAACATCGTTTACCCGAAAGGTTGACACAACAACAAGTAATTAACAATTTTGAATAATACTGTAAATGTGTATATAAAATGAAAACACATTTTTCAGGTGCTACAACATGGGACAACTGGACAGATGTCTATTTGGATTGATTACCTCCATACGGAGTCCCTGCCTTATATCATGAAAATGATGCAAATCAGGACATCAAGCAAACAAGTATATGTGCAGGCTATACAGGTTTGGTCTACATATTTTACAAACACATCGGATGAACGTGTGAAACTATTACTAACAGTGATATGGAAGTCTTGAGAAATGTAAGCCTTACAAATAATGCCAATATTGTTATTAATGCCTGTGGTGATATTCTTGAACATGATATTACCATTCAACTTGATTGTTCATTACAACTTATTTAACACATAAAACAGATATCATGAAACATAAATTAAAAGTACAAATCACAAAATATTGTCTTTTGGTATTCTTAACAATCAACTTTTTGAACAGTTATTCTAAGAATTATCCGATGCCGGCAGAACAATCTTTTTGGGGGTTTGTTGATGATCTTGGAGGTTATTCACTCCAGTATATCTTTAGTGACACGACTATGCCAAATTCTAAGAAGTATACATTATGGACGTCCCTAAATAAGAATGATGGTAACCATGTTACACGAAATGATTCGAACAAAGTATATATTTATGATACAGCAACAACTAAAGAAGTTATACTCTATGATTTTAATTTGACAAAAAATGACACATTCACTTGTCGGTATCCGTTTTATGCAACTGAATCTAAATTTGTGGTCGTTTCGGACACTTTAGTTACCATGAAAAATGGTCAACAAAGAAAACGATTGGAATTAAATCAAATAGATACGAATATCTTGCTTTCTAATAGAACACATTACATGTGGGTTGAAGGTATTGGGGATTTGTTTTTTGGTTTTTTTTATTCTCAATATAGTGGAGTCGTACTCGAAACAGAGGGTTTGGTCTGTTATTGTGATTCTTTAGGTACTGTTTATCAAATGTGGTCTGATATTAATTGTGATAATGTTGTTTCTTCTCCTATCATTGAACATCCAAAGGTAAATGTGATTATTTCCCGAAACGACATGCTTTCTGTACAGTCGGACATTAATGTGGTTTACCTTTCAATCTATACTCTTTTGGGACAAAAAATTCTAGAGTCAAACCAAATGCCTGTTCAGTTGCCTAAAGTTACAACAGGTATTTATATTGTTCGCATATTATTGAATAATGGAGAATCGTTTTCTAAAGAAATAAGTATACGGCACTAATTTTAAAACATACTTAGACATAAACTAAAACAGAATCATTCAAAGTAATCAATTAATCTTAATTATAAACCGTTTAAAAAACAGAAAAAATGATCGACAACAAGTAATTAACAATTTTGAATAATACTGTAAAAGTAAAAACACAATGAAAAAACAAATACTAACAATCGTAATAAGTTTCGTAGCAGCCACAATGGCTACTGCACAATTAAAAGTAACAAGCACCAGTGCCGTGGGAATTGGAACGACAACGCCATTTACAAATTCAAAACTGGATATTGAAGGCAATACATATATTCCTTTTGGCAATTCTTATTATATTGGAGCTACATCCGATGCAGGCAATCGTTTGCGTATGCATCACAGTGGCTCCGATGCGTATATTGATTATTCTCCTAACCTGCATTTTAGAGCAAGCACTAGTGACGCATTGTTTTTAAGCAGTACAGGTGCTGTTGGAATTGGAACGACAACGCCTTCGTCATTACTTACTGTCAATGGTACAACACATTTTTCAGGTGCTACAACATGGGACAACTGGACAGATGTCTATTTGGATTGGTTACCTCCATACGGAGTCCCTGCCTTATATCCAGAAAATTGGTCATCGGGACATCAAGCAAACGAGTATATGTGCAGGCTATACAGGTTTGGTCTACATATTTTACAAATACATCGGATGAACGTGTGAAAGAGAACATTGTTTCCCTTCAAAGTTCTCTCAAAAAAATAAAAAATTTGCGAGGTGTTACATATAATATAAAGAAAGATTATATTTCAGATAAAGCAATGATGGGATCGAAACCTGATTTGCGTAAAAACAACATCGGATTTCTAGCACAAGAAGTAGAAAAGGTATTCCCCGAATTGGTTACAAAATCAGATTCTGGTTTATATGGTGTAAATTATATCGGGTTTATCCCTGTTTTGGTTGAAGCTATAAAAGAACAAAGCAAAACCATCGACAGCTTAAAGTATAACGCCAGTTCAATCGACAGCCTGAAAGCTCAGATAACAACGTTGACTAATCTTGTAGCCGATGTACAGAACTGTTGCAACTCTAAAGGGTCCTCAAAAACAAAAGCCTATGTTGAAAGCGAAACGGAAACTTCTATTGCTACAACTCAATCCAATACTCAAACCTCGGCTGCAAAGCTCTACCAGAATGCTCCCAATCCTTTTAAGGAATCGACAACCATTAAACTCGAAATCCCAGAGACGGTTGGCTCCGCCATGGTTTGCATCTACGACCTTACGGGACGCCAACTGAAATGTATTTCTGCTACCGGACGCGGCACTACTTCGGTTCAGATTTTTGCTAACGAACTTTCCGCAGGTTTATATCATTATGCTTTGATTACCGATGGTAGCCTGATTGACACTAAGACTATGGTATTGACTAATTAATTAAGACTGTAATGAAAACATTTATTATATTACTTTCCTTTATCACTTTAGTGTTAAAGATAGAGGCTCAAGCCTTAGATGACGAATATATTCCTCATGCAAATGAAACCACTATTCATGACGCAATTATTAATGCAAACAAATTAAAAGCGTTTGTCCTTCCAGAGATTCGATATTTTCGAATAAAATTTCATATCATTTGTAAAAGTAATGGTTCACAAGGGTTAGATGTTACAAAGCTACCGACTCTTGTTAAAATGCTAAATACCGCATTTGCACCTGTAAATATTCAGTTTTTTTCATGTGCAAGTATTGATTTCGTAAATGATGATATTGTATCTGCATATTCTGACTTTGTTGATTCCTCTAAAAATCAAAATTGGGTAGAAAATCGTAATCAATCGAATGCTGTAAATATCTATTTTTTCAAGACTCCAGGACATAGAGGCATTACAAGTTCTGGCTCATGGATAGTTATGCAGAATGATCAAATTTTAGTAGCAACACCTCATGAAATGGGACATTTTTTTGGTCTAGATCATACTTTTATACATGGTAATGAAAATGTTGCCCGTTCAGGAACTCAATGTAACTGCGGAACTGCAGGAGATGGCTTTTGTGACACTCCTGCTGATCCTGGAGTTATTGGGTGGAGTCCTTGCATATATACAAGAACTGTGGTAGATGCTTATGGAAATACGTATAGTCCGGATGTACATAACTTCATGTCATATTATTTTTGTGAAGATATTGTAAACGATGGCACAGTATTAAGTCATTTTTCTGAACAACAAATGGAGTATATGAGTAACTATGCTGACAACGTAAATTCTACCTCACAAATAATCCCAATACAGAATACAACTTACAACAGTAATCGAACTATTACTAACAGTGATATGGAAGTGCTGAGAAATGTAAGCCTTACAAACAATGCCAATATTGTTATTAATGCCTGTGGCGATATTCTTGAACATGATGTTACCATTCCACTTGGTTGTTCATTACAACTTAATTAATACATAAAAACAGATATTATGAAACATAAATTAAATGTACGATTCATAAAATATATACTTTTAGTATCCATATCCATCAGCTTTTTTAACGGTTACTCTAAAGATTATCCGATGCCGGCACCACAGTCTTTTTGGGGATTTGTTGATGATCTTGGGGGGTATTCTCTCCAGTATACTTTTAGCGACACGACTATGCCAAATTCCAAAAAGTATACATTATGGACATCCCTAAATAAGAATGATGGTAAACATTTTACACGAAATGATTCGAACAAAGTATATATTTATGATACAGCAACAACTAAAGAAGTTATACTCTATGATTTTAATTTGACAAAAAATGACACATTCACTTGTCGGTATCCGTTTTATGCAACTGA
>Ga0302292_1000886_pt1 | contig 20216 bp, 21 predicted proteins | sample III_Fen_N2_1_FD_194553 | JGI IMG/M metagenome (GOLD analysis project Ga0302292, IMG submission 194553) | Peat permafrost microbial communities from Stordalen Mire near Abisko, Sweden - III_Fen_N2_1 | ecosystem: Environmental > Terrestrial > Soil > Wetlands > Permafrost | place: Sweden: Abisko...
TGTAATTGAAATTCCGGATAAGAAAAAAAGAAGATGAGCAAGGGTAGAATTTTATATGTGGAAGATGACCTGACTTTGTCGTTTGTTACGCGCGACAATCTTGAGATAAGAGGATTTACGGTAGATTTTTGCGAAGATGGATTTTCGGCACTTGAAAAAATCACCAATCAATCGTACGACATCTGCATTCTCGATGTGATGCTTCCGAAAATGGATGGATTCACATTGGCACGTAAGATCAGGGCGTTTAACGAAGATATTCCCATCATTTTTCTGACTGCACGTTCGACGCATGAGGATAAGATATTTGGTTTGCAACAGGGCGGTGACGATTATATCACCAAGCCATTCAGTATTGAGGAGCTGGTGCTTAAAATTGAAGTTTTTCTAAAGCGAAGTAAAATCCAAATCCCTCCACAAACGAAAAATGAACTTATCCGTTTCGGTAAATTTACGTTCTTCATTGAAAATCTTAGGCTTAACTCTGGTGATATACAACAGGATCTTACACACCGTGAAGCAGTTTTGCTTGCTTATCTGTTGGAACATCGTGATACGGTACTCCGTCGGGAAGATATTTTAAATGCAGTATGGGGCAACGACCATTTTTTTTCGAGCCGAAGTATGGATGTATTTATTTCGCGACTTCGGAAAATGCTAAAATCCGACCCAACGGTTAAGATTGAAAGCGTTCATAATGTGGGATACCGATTGATCGTCCTCAATGACTAAAGTTTGTATTAGTCAGCAAAGGGGATTTACAATATGCAAGTTATTAGATTTTATAAACGCAAATTAAAACTCAATATTATGGATAACGAATCAAGATTTTCCGCATTGAACCTTCTATTGCCTCAGGCACCCGAACCCAAAGGGGTGTATACGCCATTCATTATAGTTGGTAATCATATTTACGTTTCGGGCCATTTGCCTGTAAATATCGATGGAACGCTGCACAAGGGAAAGATCGGAAAGGATATTGATCAGGAAGAGGGAAAACTGGCTGCCCGTCAGGTTGGACTTACGATATTAGCGACATTAATTGCCAGTCTGGGATCACTCAACCGGATTAAACGCGTGATAAAAGTATTCGGAATGGTGAATGCCATTACGGATTTTGAGAAGCAACCGTACATCATTAACGGATGCAGCGAGCTTTTTGTCGAAGTTTTTGGCAGGGAAAACGGTATTGGTGTAAGAAGCGCCGTAGGGGTGGGAAGTCTACCCGAAAATGTCCCCGTAGAAATTGAGGGGATTTTTGAATTGAACGAGGAATGATTTGACTGAGCGACTGAGCGAATGAGAGAGCGAGAGGGTCTCCCTCGCCTTAATCCCGGATATGATGAGGCAGCGAATGCGGCAATACAAATGACATTTCGATCAGTCCGCTAAAAATTCCGTTTTCGTAAAGAGGCGATTGGTGAATGATTTTCTTTACCCCGGCTTTCTCAATTGTATAGGTATTCGTGGATGCTGTTTTTAACATCTCTGTGAGTTTCGAACGCGAAGGTTCGGGATGGCAGTCAAGAAGGTTGGTACCCAGCAGATCGGCTCCTCCGTATTTCATAAACACCTTTTTGGAAGCATCATTCATATAGGTAATGATTCCGTCACGATTGCAGATCGTAATGGCACCTTCAAATTCTTCGGACCAGATATTCATTTTGAATCTGAATTAGTTATTTCTTTTTCAGGCATCTTACCCAATCAATTTCGAAATTGTGTGGCAATGATTCTCCATTGACTGGCTGGTGAAGACTTCCAATAAAATTAATGAAAAATTCCCCCATATTTTTAGATACCTTTTCACGATGGACCTCACAGTTATTGATTTTCCAGACAAAAAGATTTCCGGATATTTCGAGTCTGAAAATGTGAAAGTTATTATAATTCAATCCTTTGATCTGAACTAATTTTTTAACGCTTCCTTTTATCTGTTGATCAATAATTCCGAGACCCACACTGTTATCACCGCTCCTGAAAACATCAACCTGGGGAAAAGGCTGGCTGCCGGTAAGTGAAAAAGCGCTGGTGATGGCTTTGTTTGCCATGAATTTTACTTTTGCTTCAATGATGCCCTCACTAAACCTGAAACTATTGCCGGTATTTAAAATACCGGAACTGTAATCAAACTTTTTGGTCAGAAGTCCGACAGCCGGATCCCAAACTTTTCCTTCCGATTTTTCGGCTTTTGTAACGATCGAGAGCACCTTGTTCCGAATAAGTATGTTATTCAAACCATGATAGGCCTGAAGTTCATTCGCCTGCGAAAAACTGAAACCTGCCATCTTTGATCCCCAGTAATTTTCAGGTTCCCAAAGCGTTGAAGTAAGCTGGTGTTCTGCGAAATTATCTTCAAACACCATTTCCCACTGATCGAAAAATTTAAGTTCCGAACGATTTTTTAGTTGATAGTAGGTTGTAATTATTTTGCTCTTTTCCAGTTTTTGAAATTCTTTCTCTGTATTGTGCTCAGGGGTAGTATCGTATCTCTTTTTATTTTTGAGATAAGCAACCCTTTGTTTAAAATCAGGATTCTCTGCTTCTGATTTTATCACAATAAGACGGCTTAACTCTTTCGAAACAGCTATTTTTTGATGGTTTGAATAAAGTGAAGAATTAATACACTTTAAATAGAATAGGATATCGCTGCTTTTAGAAAGTTGAGTAAACTCATTGAATGGAGCATAGTCGGGGGTTGTCTGGTATCGTAATGTATTTTTAAGATACGCCTCCCGGTCAAGGAAAGATTTCGTATTGATCTCTTGTTTTAATTGTTCCAATTTAGCAGGTAGCCCAAGTTCTTCAACGATTTTAAGATTTTTATAAACCCTTGAATTTAAGAATTTTCGGTATATTTTTATTTTTGCATCCTTCTTTTTTGAATGATCCTCCAACTTTCCTTTTTGAGTCACTTCGAGCTCAAGAAACAATCGGTATTCGACAGATGCCAGTGTGGTAAAATAGTGTTTTATTCTGGCATTTTTTTGTAATGCATTAAACTCTTGTCTTTTACGAAATTCAGGTGAGTCTTTGTAATGAAGTGATTCAATATCTTTTTTACGAGCGATGAAATCAGCTGCCCCGACTATTTCCTTTAACACGAAATAACGTGCCAGTTCAGTACTTCCAGCTATTTTATTCAGCCTGTTAAAATCGGGTGATTGAATAAATCTGAAATAATCTTTAATTGGTTGTGAATGCTCCAGGTCCGCTTTTTCACCAATAAGTTTGTATTCAACACTTCCGATGTAACCCTGGTTAATGATATCGTTCTTTTTGGCCTGAAAGTCATTCGATTGGAGGAGATTTTTCAATTCATTGTATCGGGCCAGTTCTTTTGATTCTTCAATCAGGTGTAACTCATTCCGCATTTTTAAAAGTTCGGCCCATGCTGAATCAATCTTTTGTGCTGTAGGTATTAATCCCAGAAAATAACGTAAACGAAATGAAAATGACATATTAATAGTTTTAAATCAGCACTATACAATAATAACAATAGCGCTGTGATAATATTGTAAAGCTAAAGAAATATTGAAATATATATGCCGATTATTTTAAATAGAGTTCTATTTTTTTGGCACAATTCCGGAATGCGGATGAAAAAGGTTAATTTTGAAACGCATTGTCTTAAATCATAAAAATGATATTACCCGAAATATTCGTCCATCGAATGATGAAAATGCTGAATAGTGAATATGAAGAGTTCAGGCAATCATTTGATAATGATGTTGTAACGACAATAAGAATCAACCCTGATAAATTGACAAGCCGGCCCTCCCTTTTACCTGTCAGCTTTTGCGATACAGGCTATATACTGCCTGTACGTCCTATTTTTACGATCGATCCGTTTATTCATGCAGGTGTCTACTATGTACAGGAATCGAGTTCGATGTTTCTTGAGCAGGCTATCAAACAAATTTTCACAAAGTCGGATCTGAAAGTTCTTGATTTATGTGCAGCTCCTGGTGGAAAATCGACACACCTTGCATCGTTGCTAACAAAAGACAGTTTGCTGATTAGTAATGATGTAATCAGGGCGCGCGGACAAATATTGTCAGAAAATTTAAAAAAGTGGGGAAAGCCGAATGTCATTGTTACCAACAATGATCCGCACGATTTTCAACGGTTGCCTGGTTTTTTCGATGTTCTCGTAATTGATGCGCCATGTTCAGGTGAAGGACTGTTCCGGCGTGATGAAAATGCGGTGCTAGAATGGTCGCCTGACAACGCACAACTTTGTGCCCAGCGTCAGCAGCGCATACTTGCAGATGTGTGGCCGTCACTTAAAGAAGGTGGTATTTTGATCTATAGCACCTGTACATTTAATCCTGCCGAGGATGAGGAAAATATCAGGTGGCTTAGTGAATACGCCGATATTGAACCGGTTACTTTGAAAATTGAGGAGCAGTGGGGAATTAAAGTTACTGATGCCGGAGGTTTTCCATGTTACCGTTTTTATCCTCATAAAGTTTCAGGCGAGGGTTTCTTTATGGCTATTGTGAGGAAAACAGGCGAAAGTACTTTGTCGCAAGCGAAGAAGATCAAAGGTAATCCCTTTCTTGCTACAAAAGCAGAGAAAGAATTGGGCCGCAATTTAATATTGGATGAAAGTCTTGATATATTAAGGTTTGAAGATTCATTGCTCGCTTTTCCGGCACTTTATTTGGCCGATTTATTACAAATCAGAAATACGCTTCGGATCATTCACGCCGGAATAAAAATAGGGGAGATGAAGCAAAAAGATTTACTTCCTGCGCATGAATTGGCATTGTCTAAAATTTTGAATCGTACAGTTTTTCCTGAAATTGATTTAACAATCAGGGAGGCAATTACTTATTTAAAACGGGACGATATTTTGCCTCAATCAACTGCCAGAGGTTGGAATCTTGTAACCTTTCGAAATATTTCGTTAGGATGGGTTAAAAATCTGGGTAATCGATTTAATAGCGCCTATCCAAAGGAATGGCGGATCAGAATGTCGGTTTCCGAATTCCGGGATGATCGTCTGAAGGATGAAATTGCGAAGTTCCCGTTTTAGTGTCATGTTGTTTCTTTGGATCTTGGGTGATAATACCGGATGACGAAGTTTCTTCAAACTTCAATACCGGAAGGTTGAATTAATGTATCTGATCTTCGTGCTCTTTCCCTGCGGTTAATTGCATGTTGTCCCAAACCAATGATTACCACCCCAATCATGGCTATAACTCCACCGGCAATCTGGTGTGGCAATGGCAAAGTCCCGAAGTAAAGAAAGGCTACAGGAATAATCATTAATCCTTTTGTTGATTGGATAATCGTACCACGCGAAGCCTCGATGTATTGATAAGCCTTGTAAACCAATAAGATTGCTAAAACGGGATCCAGTATTGCAGCAATCAAGGTATTTGCTAATGCCCCCGTTGAAATTGATACCGGGGTGCCGGCGACAACAACCCAGCCGGCGAAGAACATCAGTAACCAGAAAGTACGGTTAAAACTAAGAATTTCGGGTGTGAGGTTATTGACTTTTGCCCTGACAATCACGGTAGCAGTAGCGGCACCTAAACAATTTATTACGACCAGCCCAACACCCGGAATAAAGAAGTCTTTCCAGTCGAGATTTCCTGAATAACTGGTAAGCAAGGCTCCCGCAAAAACAACAAATATACCGGCCGATTCAATCGCCGAAAAGCGCTCTTTTAGAAATGTTATTCCAAGAATTGTTGTAAAAAGTGGAAAAAGATTACCAAGAAAACCTGTTACAGCCGGCTCAGAAATGGCATTTATTGATGCATAAAACGTTGTAACCGTGATTATTTCAATAATGCCAAGAGTAGGGAATACCCATAATTTGGCTCGCGGAACATTCGATAATATTGCGAACCCCCTTTTGGCCAGTATAATGATCAGATTAATGGTAAATCCAAAGGAGCACATTAAGAATAAAAACAAGGGCAGCGTAACCTCATTCAGAGCAGCTTTACTAAAAACATACACATTGCTAAACGCAATAGTTGCGAGAATTGTGTAAAAATATCCTTTTAAAATTTCTTTCCGCACACGAGATTTATTTGCATGAAATACTGCATAATGAAAAATCTGATTCGTATTTTATTTTATGCGGCTAAATTAACAATCATTCTTTGGAGAACGACAGATTAAAAATTTATTTACTGCATTACAATTGCCATGCGAACCGAACCGTTATTTATTCGAAGCGGATTAAAAATATCGACTTTTAAGTACATGATCACTGAACATATCACGAACTATAATTACCGAATAGCAAAAAACATTCAACGGAACAGGGTAAAGGCAGCAGAAAATCAATAGGATTCTGAACAACATTCCAGGACAGAAATCCAGACTGAAAGCTATCTGCCATTTCTCATTATGAGAAATAATTCAGTTATTCTTTTTTACTTATTATGCCTTCAACTGATAATTCCATCATCTGGCTCTAGGAGTAGACAAATCTTCGTTAAGCTCACGTCGCACAAGGATTACTTTATCGTTCTCCTGCTCGCGGTAACCATGATCGTAGCAAAAATAATTGATATGGCTGTTATTATTCGTGAATGCGAAAGTGAAATAGTCGAAACGATATCCTTTTTTTTGCAAATCATTCTTCGAAGTCGTGGTTTTCCCCTGAGAATTAAGAGTGGTAAGGATAGAATAGTTTTTTCTAAGAATCCGGTTAATCGATCTAATCACTGTGTTTGATTCTGCATGCTGGCGGTTGTTATGAGTAATCCTGCATTGATCACTACAAAACTTACGGTCGATTCTCCCTCTCAGCTGCTCATCACATTCAAGGCATTTTCGATCATTCATGACAAAATATTTAAAAGTTTAATACTGCATTTGGTTCAAAACCACAAGACAATTTATTTTTGAATTATAGATAGGAAACTCTACGCAAAAAAAACCGATTGGATACAGTTTTAAGTAATTTTTTTCGATTATAACCGGATGTATTCGGTTAATATACGACTAACCTATATTCGCGAGTTAACTTTGTCCCGGTTTCTGCGTATACCTCAAATGTAAATAAATCAGGTAAGCGTAATATCCATTTGAAACCTTTAAAATACTAACGTTTGTAATTAGACTTTTATGAAAATGAATAACAGAATTTTGATGCGTGTATTAGTTGTGGCAGGATTATTTTTGATTTTCACCAACAGCTGTAAAAAATTGCAATATGAAAGCAAAAAAACGGTAACCGACATAGATGGCAATGTCTATAATACAGTTACGATTGGATCACAGGTATGGATGGCTGAAAATTTAAAAGTTACCAAATACCGCAATGGTGATGTTATTGGCCTTCGTCAAAGTGCATATAATGATAATGAAAGCAATGTGGCGACTTACGGAAGGTTATACGAGTGGAACGCTGTCAATGACAGCAGGGGGATTAGTCCTGCAGGTTGGCACGTGCCGTCAGATGCCGAATGGACCGTATTAATTAACTACCTTGGGGGTGATGCTGTTGCAGGTGGTAAGCTTAAAGAGTCGGGTACTGCTCACTGGCAAACTCCAAATTCGGGTGCTACAAATGAAACCGGTTATACAGCATTACCGGGTGGACAAAGTGACTATCTGAGAACTTATGACAATATGGGTAGCTATGGTAACTGGTGGAGTTCCACAGAGGTCATTCCGGATGTGATAATAATGCAAAATTATGCATGGCGATGGGGTTTGTCCTATTCAAACAATGGAGTCAGCAGGGTCGAAAACAAGTGGGGAAATTCGCTCTCAGTACGTTGTGTAAAAGATTAAGTGATAAATTAATTTATTTCTTCTATTCGTTTAAAAATATTCCAGGCTGGCTTTACAACAGATAGTTAATGGGTAACTGGTGACGGGACAGAATTGAGCAAGACGCCAGATTGGATATATTCATATGCTCCGATATCTGTTTTAGTCCGGACATTCCCTAGAAAATCGGTTGTAATTCCGGTGTCAAATCCATTATTGATTGCAATGGAATTGGCTTGCAACGAATAGTCGTGTGCTCGCTCATTGGTAAATAACGGATCGGTTGAATTGTAATTGCCTGTAATCTTTACACCTGGGTCAGTTCCTGAATTTAGTGTGCCATTCCCTCCCGAGGTAATATTCTTTGTGATCAATACATTTGAATAGCGATAAGTCCCCTGAAAGATTTGAATGGCAGAAATTAGATGATCCTTAAAAATATTGTTTGCAATTAATATGTTGTCCGCGTTACCCCAGAATATGACATGCCCTGCCGGATGGTGGTGGTTACCATTGTGGCAGGTATTGTTGATAAATGAAATATTTGACGAAGTATAACCTGATCCTGAGTATATTTGAAGTGAAAATCCACTATTTAAATTGTAAAATACATTATTCTGAATTGTAAGATTTGAGCATCCGTCACAATAAATCCCGTGGTCATGTTCCTTATAAAACGTTTTAGTAGGAGAGCATCCGTTCTCTCCGGGGCCAAAGCGGCCAATATCATGTATTAAACACCTCTCTACCGTTATGTAACTGCTCGAGTTAAAATAAGATGCGCCTAAACCAATTTCAATATCAGTACACCTTCTGCCTATATCATGGACATTCAAATCTCTAAAATTGATCTTTGTTGCACCACCAGTTACCATCAAGGCGGTGTCGCTGATATTTTTTATTTCAAAACCTTCAATATTAATGTATGAACCAGTAACAGAAATACAAAATTGAGTAGTATTATTCAATCCGTCGAGTATTGCTCCCCCTTTGTTTCTTGCTTTATAGGTAATATATGCCCCGCTGTTACCACTTCTCGAAAGTGTCGCAAAGTATCCGGCAGCACCTACAGTATAGGTGCCATCCTCAAAAATAAAAACGTCTCCCGGATTTGCAATTGATGCTGCATAAGCAAATGTTAAAAATGGCTTGGATTCTGTCCCCAGGTAATTATTATTTCCGGTTGGGCTGACGTAATAAGTTGTTGAATATACAACCGAATAGAGGCATGACAATAAAAGGCATGAAATAATCTTTTTCATAGAATTAATTTTAAGGCTTTCATTTAAGCCAAAGCGGAAACAGAAATCTACCATGGCAATACTTACAGCCGATAATTTTAACTGGCTGAGACATTCAATCAACATGTTTCGAAAATTCCACAAATCTATAGTTACAACGCTTAAAGTTGGTTAAATAAAAATCGATCCTGCAAAATGTTTTTATATGAACAATTACTATTGTATGGATGTTTATCACATTGTTATAAAAATATCTTAAACATACATATACGCGTATCGGCCAGGAGACTAAATATTACCTGCTTGAATCAGGTATATGTTTGTATAAATGTGGAGACCAGCTACCACAATAAAAAACGGGGCGAAACCGAAAAGCCATAAGAGTAGGAAAAAAATAACCATTTTTTAAAGTGCGGAGTCAGCACTATAATCACTGATGAAATTTGAATGAAAAAATTACTAATGGCACTTATTCTCTTTGTTAGTTTTAGTGTAATTGGTTATGCTCAACCGGTTACTAAGTCTGCCAAAAAAGCAGATAGCAAAACGAAAGTGGTATCTACTCCAAAACCTGCTGCAACTGATAAAGTTGCCAAAATGCCAAAATCAACTGCTAAAACGCCTGCTGCAACTGCCGCGAAACCTGTAGATGAAAAGAAAAAATCAACAGCATCAAATGTTGTACTAAAAAAAGATGGCACACCTGATAAGCGCTACAAAAATAATGCACCCGCCGGACCTTTGAAAAAAGATGGTACACCCGATATGCGATATAAAAGTAATAAAACTGAAAAAAAATAACTGAAAATCAATAATATAAAAATTGATTAGATAGCTTAACCCGTAAATTACATTTAACATTAAGAGAGGGCGGATAATAACCGCCCTCTCTTGATATATCCAGACCTCTTCTTTTCACTTTATGCTGTCTGATTTATATTCGGCTTCAAATCTCAACGGATCATATTTCCGTAGAAGTCTGCCAAACTGTTTTGTCCGAATAGCTATTTTCAACCTTTCAAGAGATATTCTTCGCTCAAGAGCCGGATTGGGTAACGTAAGATAAATAAAATGTTTTAAAGCGGTTTCATTATCCATTGTCCTACGGTAAAAATTATTTAGATAAACCTCAAATTCAAAACGGCTCGGATCTTTTTTTATTTTCTTTCTGACTGGTAATTCCATTTCCTGAATATCTACATTGTCTTCTTTTGATAATAGCATTTGACTGTCATCATCAAAGAAAAACAACAGCTTACCAATGTGTTCTTCCCGAACTCTTTCCGAAGGTTTTATTTCACTGATTTCGGAGATGCATCTAAATTTTCTTTGCCCCAGAAACTTAAAATCTTGCCCTACCTTTAATTCACATGCTTTCATTTTAATTATTTTAGGTGATTATTATTTTTTGTTCAATTGCTATTCATATCTTAATCGAATTCAACCATTAAATACGGAATAACCGGATCAGATCAGCCAGTTTAGCAACACTTCATTTTTGATGTTTCAAAAAGCAACAAATTCTTTTCGAAGGTTTTAACAGGCATTTGAATGTAATTTATTGATTCTACGTATTTTATTAATAAAGTTACAAATTACAAATAATTATTTCACTTGTAGATGAAGATTGGGGGGTAAGTAACCTGAAAGATCAGCTATCAATTGAATAAATAGATTTTGAATTTTCTTTTCTCGTTAATTCTGCGTGTGAATTAACGCTACGTCGCAACCTTGATTAAAAGTGATCCGGGGTTTAAAAAAAAAGGTTGTTAGTTAGGACTAACAACCTTAAATTCAGCGGAGAGAGTGGCTCTTTCTCTTGAACCCTCATTAAATATTACAAAAGTTCAAACTATTATAAATTAGGTTGTTAAGTCATTTATATTTAAAAAAAATATCTCTGGAAATCTTGATATTTATTCAAAATTGGGTGTATATTTGGGTGTGAAAACAAACATGCCCAACATGAATATCAAACGTAATATCATTTTTACCCTTGAAAGAAGAAAAAAGAGCAATGTGTTGGTCACCGACAATGTTCCCATTCGGATGAGGGTAATTTATGTAGGCAACCGGATAGATTTCAGCACCGGATACCGAATAGATGAATCTAAATGGGAGTCAGACAAGCAACGGGTAAAGAACGGATGTACAAACAAACTTAAACAAAGTTCTTCTGAAATCAATGGTGATCTATTAAAATATTACACTGATATTCAGGAAATATTTAAGGCTTTTGAAGTTGCAGATATCACCCCGACAGCGGAACAACTTAAAAGGGCGTTCAAAAAGAAATGCGGAAAAGACATTTCCAATGAAACAGAATCTGAACTATCGAAAGCTTCTTTTATAAATATTTTCGATGAATTTATAAAGGAATGTGGAACGCAAAATAACTGGACCGATTCTACATACGAAAAATTTGCTGCGGTAAAAAATCATTTAACCAAATTTAATTCCAACCTGACATTTGAGTTGTTTGATGAATCTGGTTTAAGTGAATATGTAAATTATCTTCGGGATAAGAAAGATTTGAGAAACAGTACCATCGGAAAACAAATCGGCTTCCTAAAATGGTTTCTTCGTTGGGCTTCAAAAAAAGGTCATCACAACAACAATATTTTTGAATCGTTTAAACCCAAACTAAAAAACACTCAAAAGAAAGTTATTTTCCTGACCTCGGAGGAATTGAACAAACTACGTGAATATAAAATTCCTGCAACAAAACAATATCTGGAAAGGATACGAGATATATTTTTGTTTACCTGCTTCACAGGATTAAGGTATTCTGATGTGTATAACCTGAAAACGAGTGATATTAAAGATAATCACATAGAAATAACAACAGTCAAAACGGCTGATAGCTTGATCATTGAATTGAACAACCATAGTAAATCCATATTAGAAAAGTACAAAGAGATCCATTTTGAAAATAATAAAGTTCTACCTGTAATTACCAATCAGAAAATGAACGACTACCTTAAAGAGTTGGCCGAGTTAGCCGAAATAAATGAGCCAATAGGCGAAACTTATTATAAAGGAAATCAGCGCATAGATGAAGTAACTCCAAAGCATGCGCTCCTAGGTACTCATGCCGGACGAAGGACGTTTATTTGTAATGCTTTGTCATTGGGTATTCCGCCGCAGGTGGTTATGAAATGGACCGGACACAGCGACTACAAAGCAATGAAGCCATATATCGATATAGCAGATGAAATAAAAGCCAGTGCAATGGAGAAGTTCAATCAGCTATGATGTATTCTGATTTATATTTGTAATAAGAATTATAAATAAAGAGCAAACACAAGAATTATGTATAATCATGACAAAAATATAGAGCGAAAAGATTTTGATGAATTTATTCGTGCTATTGGTTTAGAGATTGAGCAAGCTCAGGTAAAACTAATCTCTGCGGCCAATATCCAAATGTTGTTGCATTATTGGAAAATTGGCAGTTTCATCCTTTATAGTCAAAAAAGATTGGGTTGGGGAAGTAAGGTAATTGATAAAATATCGAAAGCCATCCGGGCAAAATATCCTGAAAAGAAGGGCTATTCTCCAAGAAACCTTAAATATATGTGTCAGTTTGCCAGATTATATCCCTTAGAGATCTTGGAAAAGCTTCTTTTTGCTGACAAAGAATTGGAAGTCCCTACCATTGAGAAAGTTATATCTGTTACAAAAGCCTTAGATGAATATAAAATTGGGCAGGAGGCTCCTGCCCAAATACAAGTGGTTAATTTAGAGGATGATGTAATTGTGCAGGATGTTCCTGCGCAAATTAAAAATATCACAGAAATGTTGACTGTGGTTACTCATCAGGCTGTCACTCAAATCGAAACCGATTTTATTTGTTCTCCTGTTTCTAAAATTAACTGGGCAAGTCATATGGTTTTGCTTGACAGTAAATTGCCTTTAGGTACCAGATATTGGTATATGAAACAATGTGTTGAATATGGCTGGAGTAGCAATGTGCTTAAAATGCAGACAGAGAATAATTTATTCCAGCGGCAAATAGAAAACCAAAAGGTGAATAATTTTTCGGCTACACTTTCCAAGCCTCAAAGTGATCTGGCAAATTATCTTTTAAAAGACCCGTATATATTTGACTTAGCTGGAGCCAAAGAGCGTGCCGATGAACGGGATATTGAAGAACAACTGGTGACCCATGTTACAAAATACCTTTTGGAAATGGGAACAGGTTTTGCCTTTGTTGCCCGACAAAAACATTTTCAAATTGGCAACAGTGATTTTTACGCTGATTTGATTCTTTACAATATCAAACTGCATGCATATGTAGTTATAGAGTTAAAAGCAACTCCTTTCAAGCCTGAGTATGCCGGACAACTCAATTTTTACATCAATGTAGTAGATGATAAAATGCGGGGAGAACAAGATCATAAAACCATTGGCTTGTTACTTTGCAAGGGAAAAGACGAGGTAATGGCCCAATATGCATTATCCGGGTATAATCAGCCTATCGGCGTAAGTGATTATCAACTAAGTAAAGCTATCCCCGAAGATTTGAAATCGGCATTACCTACTGTAGAAGAGGTAGAGGAAGAGTTATCACATCTACTTGGTGACAAGACAGAAACAGGCAAGGGTGAATAAAATGGAAACACATGATATACATACTTTTATTATAGAACTGTCAGGTCTGTATGATAATTTGAACAAATGCTGGCAGGAAGATAACTGTTCTAGTGATTTATACCGCGTCTTCCGCCAGAAGGAATACCAGGATGTATTCGGGAAACTAAAAAATGCAGATATTGAAAGTCTCATTCTGGGAATATTGGCAAACTCTTTAAACGAAAAGATATTAACCCGGTTACGGATTCTCATCGATGACAATATTCAAATTTACCAAACCAGACGCAATGATTTCGACAATATAGATTTCTACAAGGTTTATTCGCTACAAGAAGAATACCTGTTCAGTAATAAGTTTGCAGAATTGCTTAAAGATAAAGAGGATATTAAGAACTTTTCCTATCCTACAAATCTGGAAAAGGAAATGCTCCTAAAAGAAAACCAACAGGAAATAAATCAACTTAAAAGCCAAAAAGCTGAATATTTTAATACCGGAGCATGGATCAGGGAAAATTATTATTCCAAAATCAACAAGTTAAGCAGCTCTTTTTTTTCCATAATAAACACTACTTTTCCTGTTGAAAAAGAAAGAAAAGAGATTCCCAGGAATAATCCAATTTTGAAAGAAACAGAGTTCATATCGGAAATATTACCAGAAGTTGAACCAGGAATGATTTTCAGAACAAGAATGTTTGAAAAATTCTTGGCATTGGAAAGAAAATTGGTCACGGATACATATTTGAAGCAAGAAAATCTGAACAAGGAATTGAATTGGATTTCAACCCATGAAAACAAGAAACCGGACATAAAAAGGTTAGTTATTTTTTTGACCGGATTGATCAGCAACAACTATTTTCTCCCAAACAAAGACCCGAAAATTAAAACATTCTTTGAATCGCGCTACCATATTACCATCGGGCAAAATTTCGAAAGGAAAAGACGTGAACCGCTTTTAATGGAATACAAAGTAGTATTTCATGACTATCCATTTTGATAATCCCGCTACGGTCGTAATACGAAATCGAATCAGTAAACATTCCTATATATCATTCACTATCAAGAGGAATAATTTTCTCAATCTACGATTCTCAAAAATCCCGAAAATCACCAATTAATTTTACAGCATGATCGATAGATCAGCTGGCTATCATATTGTATGACATAAAATTAATTTGCTATGAATCTTAAAGAATTGAAAGAAAAGCCAATTTGGCAAATGACTGGCGAGGAATTTTTATTCCTGCAGCAGAACTCTGAATCCAAACCGGTACAACACTTTACTGTACCTGAAACTCAAAAGAAGTATGTATATGGAATTGGCGGGATTGCCCGGTTATTCGGGTGCAGTATTCCGACAGCCAACCGTATCAAGAAAAGCGGGAAGATCGATAAATCCATTACCCAGATAGGCCGGAAAATCATTGTCGAGGCCGAATTGGCATTGGAACTTGCAGGGCACAAATCCGGCGGAAGAAAATAATTCAATGGCGAAGGAGCGAAAATCCAAATCACCAGGGCATGCCTCTTTATCAGAGGGTAAACAATCCAAAAATGAAATTATTGAGTCGTATTTAAAACGGAATTATGCCTTCAGGTACAACACGATAAAGTGTAAGCCCGAATATAAATTGATGGATAGCTTTATGCCATTTATTCCTGTGACCCGATTTATTCTCAACTCCTTTAAACGGGAATTGGATAAAAACCTGGGATTAAGCACATCTGCTGAAAACATCAGGGGAATATTGGAAAGTGATTTTTCTCCAAAAATAAATCCGGTGCGGGAATATTTCAAAAATCTGCCTCGTATGAATCCTGAGACTAACCGTTTCATTGAAACATTGGCTGAAACGGCACAGGTAACGAATCCTGAAAAATGGTTGTTGTATCTGACCAAATGGCTTGTTGGGGTAGTTGCAAATGCTTTGAATGATTTTGGTTGTCAAAATCATTTGTGCTTAGTTCTTACCGGTGAACAAGGTCGGTTCAAAACGACATGGCTGGATAATATTTGTCCCTTGAGCCTGAGAAGTTATTTGTTTACCGGGAAGATTGATCCTCAAAGTAAAGATGTACTTACACTGATTGCTGAGTATCTTTTTATCAACATTGACGACCAGTTGAAAGCGCTGAACAAGAGGGATGAAAATGAGTTGAAGAATCTAATCACCACCCCGGCCGTAAAATATCGCCGTCCTTATGATGTATATATTGAAGAATATCCACACCTGGCAAGTTTTATGGCCTCGGTAAACGGAAATGATTTTTTAACCGATCCGACCGGATCCCGCAGGTTCTTACCTTTTGAAGTGGTGAAAATGGACCTGAAAGCAGCTCAGAAAATCATTATGGATAATGTGTTTTCCGAAGTACTTTTCATTTATGAGAGCGGCTTCCGATATTGGTTTGATGATGCAGAAATTGAGGAATTGCACCAATACAGCAGTGGGTTCCATGTACAAACAGCGGAATACGAAATGCTGATACAGGGATTCGAGAAGCCGTCTGTAGATTCAACGGAATTTATGACGACAACACAAATTCTAACCTACCTGAGAGCATATTGCTCGCTCAATTTATCGGAGAAAAGAATGGGCGAAGCGCTCAGAAAAGCAGGATTTGAGAGAAGGTCTAAACGAATAGGTAATTATCCGGTATATGCATGGTCTGTAAAAAAAAATACACCAAACCCTTTTATTTCTTATAATTTGTAATTACTACACTACTACATAGTAATACAATATACTGAAAGAAACAAAATTACAATGTAGCTGGATGCGCTTAGTCCATCTTACTTCACTTTACTACAACTACTACAAAAAATAATGTAGTAGTTACGACAAAGTTCAATCACTACAAATATTAACCATTGATAACTTGATATTTAAAGCAGAAATGGGATGTAGTAAGTAAAATCATTAAAAAGTAAAAAAGATGAAATCCATAGAAGCAAATGCCATGAGTATCAAACAATATCTGTCTGAAAAAGGGATTCAACCGGTAAAAGACAGAGGATATTACGGAATGTATTACAGCACTTTCCGGGAAGATCATAATGCCAGTTTAAAAGTGGATTACAATAAAAATGTATGGCACGACTTCGGAACAGGAGAAGGCGGAGGAATTATTGATCTGGTAATGAAAATGCAGAATTCTACTTTTTATGAAGCGATTACCATGCTTGAAAAAGAGCAGGAAAAGTTCAGTTCTTTTTCTTTTCACGGGAATCAGAATCATTTGCCAGCCGGAAACTTAAAACCGGAACCTGCGATTAGCATTCAGAAAATGCAGACACTTAACAATCCGGCATTAATTGACTATCTGAAGGAGCGCAGGATCAATATTGACATTGCCAGAACTCATTGTTCCGAGATCTATTATTCTGTGAATGATAAGACCTATTTTGCTGTCGGATTTCAAAATGACCTGGGAGGGTATGAACTGCGGAACAAATATTTTAAAGGATGTACGTCAAAAGATATTACATCAATAATGCAAAATAACAATCATTGCCTGCTGTTCGAAGGTTTTATGGATTATCTGACATTTCTAACAATGAAGAATATACAATATTTTCCTGTGGATGTAATCGTTTTGAATTCATTGGCAAACCTGCCCAAAGTGAAAAACACTCTTGTGTCTTATAAAAGTATTTCGGCATTTCTCGATAATGACCAGACTGGGAAAAAGGCTGTTCAGGAATTGGAATCAATCTGTAAAGATGTCATTGACCAGTCATTTTTCTATTCCAAAAACAAAGACTTAAACGAATACCTGTGTCAAAAGCGACCTATACAATCTCAGGATAAAAAGAAAAGATTTTGACTAAAGCCATAGGCCATTAAATACGGGATACTAAGTTTTTTTCAGCGTAGCAAGTTTATGTTTTGGTCATACCAAAACTACCCTTGCATCCCGTTGGTCTAACTGAAAAAGGAGCATTAAGTGAAAACTCAAGGCAAAGGTGGTCGGCCCAATAAAGGGAACAGTCAGAAGAAAGGCTATCGGGTAAATGTAAAGATGGCCACAGAGGAATACTACACGCTCAAAGCAAATGCACGGGATGCAGGAATGACAATTAGTGAATGTATCCGGATGAGCATCATGAACAGTGTTATTCAGCAGCGACTCACTCCCGAGATACATGACCATATCCATAAGCTTTGTGGTATGGCAAACAACCTGAATCAAATTGCCCATAAAGCCAATGCCCAGGGTTATGTGAATGCCCGGATTGAATACCTTCATCTTGCCGGCAGAATTGATAATCTTTTAGACAAAATCCGAAATGATGGCTAAAATAGTAAAAGGGCAGGGATTCAAAGGGGTAGTAAATTATATCCTGGACCAATCCAAAGGAACGGAATTACTGGACAGCGAAGGAGTGAGACTTAAAAGTCCGGATACTATTATTCAAAGCTTCGTTTCCCAGGCTGAAATGAATCCCGGTTTAAAGAACCCGGTCGGCCATATATCACTTGACTTTTCGGCGCAGGACCGTGACAAACTCAATAGTGAACTGATGGTGCAGATATCCAGGGAATACATGAAGCAAATGGGAATCACAGACACACAATATATAATAGGCCGGCATTACGACAAAGAACATCCGCATCTTCACATTGTCTTTAATCGGGTGGACAATAACGGGCATACCATATCTGACAGAAACGATCGTTTCCGAAGTGAAAAGATTTGTAAAGAACTGACACAAAAAAATAACCTATACTTTGCTCTGGGGAAAGATAATGTGAAGGAACACCGGCTGCGGGAACCGGACAAAACGAAATACGAGATCTACCATGCGCTGAAAATAATCATTCCTCAGAGCCTTAACTGGAATCAAATCACAGAAGGACTAAAAGGTCAGGATATTGGTTTGACTTTCAAATTCAAAGGAAAAACCAGCGAGATACAGGGCGTCATTTTTAACAAGAATGGCTACAGCTTCAATGGTTCAAAGGTGGACCGGCAATTCAGCTTTTCAAAAATTAACTATCAACTTAAGATCAATATCGATCAGATTCTAAAAGAGGGGCAACAAATTAAGCATAACCAAAATGAGCAACCCATTACAGTGAGTGTGCTTGGCGATTTTTTATACAAAATGGAAAAATACGCTGACAACAAGAAAAAGAAGGAGGAAATGACCAACGCCCCGCAAATTAAAAGGAGAAAAGGTTTAAGAATGTAATAATCTAAAAACGATAAATCATGAATAATAATTCGATGATCAGCGTGATGTTCGAGGAGATAAAAAGCCTGATTACGTCCGTAGAGAAAAAAATAGATGATAAAATTGGTAACCAAAGAAGCTGTGTATTTAATACGCCACTCCAAAATCCAGATGAAGAACGGGAGCCCTCACCATTGGAGAAATCCATCGAGCAAATACCACTCTATTTATCAGGGATACAAAAAAGATTAAATCAGATTTCTGAAACAGACATGGAATCCGGGAAGCATGTTCTTTCCCATATTGAAGAACTTAAACGAAGAATCGACACCTCAAAAGAAGACACCTCTATACGTCATTACCATATTATCGACATAAAATCATCAAAAGTGGTAGTTACATTCGTAGTCCTTTCTATAGTGATTATAGGTTCTTTAGCCGGCAATGTTTTTCAAATACAGGAGATTAACCGGATGAATGACAATGATATCAAGTATCGTCATGTCAAAACAACAAATGGGATAACCGCGGAAAATCTTTACAAACTTGAAAGTATCTTTAATTACAACCGGGATAAAGAGAAGATCAAAGTAATTCGCAAAGAGGTGGAGGACTCTGAAAGAAAAATTCGGGAGATTGCTGAAAAGATAGAACGCGACAGATTGAAAGAGTCAGGGTCTAAAAACTGACAGAAGATCAATCAGAAAGACTATTCAGAGAGTTATTAAGGCGCGAGCTGTCTTTGAAAATCTAAATCTAAGATGCCAATAAAAGTTTGGCCGCATACCTAACAATGCACTTTTTACGCGTTTTGGGCGGTTTTCAGGTGCGATTTCACCTCTAAAACGCTCTGAAAACCCTGAAAATTGAAAACCAAAATTTGCCGTTCGTCATGTTTTTCATACCGTTCATCATGAAAAACATACCGTACAATAAGTTTTTGATTATTATGATATTTTTTGCAATACAATGATTTAACTTGGTTCAGTCAAAATAAACTAATAAGGTTAAAACGACAGTGCTACTTTATATATGTCAGCATTTGTTCAGGTTGCAATTGCATCAAATGATTTTAAAAACAACACTCCACGAATATGAAAAAGAAATCAACTTTTCTGATCTTATCTGTTTTAGTCTGTTTGATCTCTATGGCTCAAACCTATGACCCAACCTCTAAATTCCCATCACCAGGTGCTGCAGAATTGGGACGTTTTAGTGCTGCCAAAGTTGGACTTTATACCGGTACTGCACAATATTCAATACCAATCTACGAATTTAAAACGCCCAATTTATCCTTACCTGTCACACTCGATTATAGTTCGAATGGTTTAATGGTTGATAAAATTGCTTCGTGGGTAGGTTTTGACTGGTCATTAAGTGTGGGAGGAGTCATAAACCGGTTCCGTAAGGGAAAAGTTGATAAACCTGGTTCAAGACCCGCTTATCCGACCAAC
>Ga0302292_1000894_pt1 | contig 20125 bp, 17 predicted proteins | sample III_Fen_N2_1_FD_194553 | JGI IMG/M metagenome (GOLD analysis project Ga0302292, IMG submission 194553) | Peat permafrost microbial communities from Stordalen Mire near Abisko, Sweden - III_Fen_N2_1 | ecosystem: Environmental > Terrestrial > Soil > Wetlands > Permafrost | place: Sweden: Abisko...
TGATCCATATTTGCAACCATTGTATGACGCACTTCTGGATATGATTCCGGCAAAGAAACTGGACGAATTCATGAAAGACGGTACCATTCAAATAGCGCCATTGGCATTTATGCGTGGACGAACACTGAGCAATGCCTTTGTCATCCTCGACGAAGCCCAAAATGCGACTGTTCTGCAGCTAAAAATGTTTTTGACGCGCATGGGTCTTAATACCAAATTTGTAGTCACCGGCGACGAAACACAAATTGACTTGCCTTTCCATAGCCCTTCGGGTTTAATTCTGGCTAAAAAAATACTGAAGAACATTAAAGACATTTCCTTTGTTCAGTTTGATGTAAAGGACATTGTCAGACATAGGTTGGTGCGTGATATTGTATTAGCGTATGAGAAGCACCACGCCCATGAACTCAGCAGAAAAGAGAAATTAAAAACAGATAAAACAGAAGAAAATGAGTAAAGCATTAACCCGTACCGATTTTGATTTTCCGGGACAAAAGAGTGTTTACCACGGAAAAGTGAGAGATGTATACAACATCGATGATGAATATTTGGTCATGGTGGTCAGCGACCGGATTTCGGCATTTGATGTGGTATTGCCCAAAGGCATTCCTTACAAAGGACAGGTATTGAACCAGATAGCAGCTAAATTTCTGGATGCCACCAGCGATATTGTTCCAAACTGGAAAGTGGCAACTCCCGATCCAAATGTAACAGTTGGTCATCACTGTGAACCGTTTAAAGTAGAAATGGTTATCCGTGGCTACCTTACCGGTCATGCATGGCGCGAATATAAAAGCGGCAAACGAATGCTTTGCGGAATCGCCCTTCCTGAAGGAATGGTTGAAAACCAGAAATTTCCGGAACCCATCCTTACTCCCACAACTAAGGCATCAGAAGGGCACGATGAGGATATTTCCAGAGAAGAAATTATCGAGCAAGGTATCGTGCACCAACACGACTATGAATTGCTTGAACAATATAGCCGTGAAGTATTTCGCCGAGGTACGGTAATCGCAGCAGAAATGGGTCTGATTTTGGTTGATACCAAGTATGAATTTGGGAAAAAGGATGGAACAATTTATCTGATTGATGAAATCCATACTCCGGATTCATCGCGCTATTTTTATGCTGAAGGATACGAGGAACGTCTGGCAAAAGGTGAAAACCAAAAACAGCTTTCGAAAGAATTTGTTCGTCAATGGCTGATCGAAAATGGGTTTCAGGGCAAAGAAGGTCAGGTAATTCCTGAAATGGATGAAGCTTTTGTATTATCGGTTTCAGAACGGTACATCGAACTTTACGAGAATATTACTGGAGATAAATTTGTGAAATCAGATTTATCCGACATTCAGGGACGAATCGATAAAAACGTCAGGAATTTCCTGAATAACTTATAAAATAAAGATGGCTGCCTTAAAAACTAAGGCAGCCATTTTTGAAAAATATAGAAATACCGAACGACTGATTTTCTGTTTGAATTAGAACCTTGCAGAGATAGATATTCCGGGTAAGTTAACCAAAGCATATCCTCTGGGTGAAAGCTGAAAGTATAAATCTCCATTTCTGAAAAGAACATTCCCGTTCACCTGAACTCTTTCACAATCAACAGGTAGCTCCCTGAAATATACGTTGCGCGGAGGTTCAACTACATAATAACCAACCCCTTTTCGATAACTGTAAAAACGATTGCCATAATAGTAGTAATCGTCTCTATCATGGCGAAATACTACTGGATTTCGGTCGAATCGCTGATAAACACGTCCGTATCGGGGATGTTCAAAATAGTCAGATTCGTAATGTTTATATCGGTTGTATTTCGGACGATACTCCTGACGGTCTTCCCGGTTATTCCAGTTTTTTCGCTCGTAGCTGGCATCCCGGTCGTCTCTCCGGTTGTTATAAGCGGTTTTGTCATCCTTGCGATCGGACTCCCGATATTCTTTTTTTTCGCGACCGTTTTCTTTTTTTCCTTCTTTCCCGCGATTCTGAGCATTTACATCAACTGTAGAAACAGTCATTGCTGTTACAAGAATTAAAACCGGGAAATACTGCCTAAAATTATTTAAAGTTTTCATGGCCTAAAGTTTTAAGGTGAATCAATAATTGTTTGAACTTTACCGGTAATTGATTTCTCTAAAACAAAGCCTGTGCCAAAACAAAAGAAAATTCAAGGGAAAATATATCATATTGAAACAGAGTATTTTAAATACTCAATCAATTTGAGGTCTTCAACTAGTTTGATTGACTAAACCGCCACTCTTTTATTGGTTTTTGTGTACCAGATGTATCCTGAAACATTTTCGAACCCACAGTTCTTCAAATCGCGCATGTAGGAACGCAATTGATATTTATAGTTATCCGACTCCAAATCTCCCGATTTATAATCGACGACCACTACCCCATCAGCGCCAATCATGATGCGGTCAGGACGTTTAATGCCATTTGAGCCGGTCAGAATGTTTCGTTCGTTCACCACTCTGAAAGTCCCGTCAAACCACGATTTTACCTCCCGATCGGTAAGTAATTCAGTAAGTTCTGCGAGCATTTTTCCAGCTTCGTCAGAACTAATTTTACCTTCGGTTTCTATTCGCTTCACTGCCTTTTGCAAATCGCCGGTCGTTTCAATCAGCGATAAAATCTCGTGTATCAGTTTTCCTTTATTAATACCGCTTTGCTTTTTATTATCGTGCGTAAAAAAGTCTTCGCCTCGTTTCCTGATGTTCAAAAATTGTCTGAAGTCCGCGAATTCAAAGGCAGAAAGCCGCACATCCTTCATTCTTGGCTCCTCCTTTTTCTTTTCCTTCAATGCCGAATATTCGCCAATCTCAACCAATAATTTTTCAGGATCATAGAAAGCTTCAAACTGAACCGATTCATCAGTTTTTAATCCGCAGAAGCCTAATCCAGATTGCTTTTCAACGGCCAGTTTCAGTAAATCACCAACAGTAGTGAGTTTGCTTGAGAAAGATGCCCAAATATACAAACCCGCCTTAGCACGTGTGAATACAACGTACATCAGGTTCAGGTTATCGATGTAAGTATTGAACTTCTCTGCAAAGTATTCGCGGTAAAAAATCGATTTTCCAATATCCGCTTTAAACCGCACCGGTACCAATTCCATTTCATTAAAAGGCTCAACATCGGGCTTGCACCAAAGCAATGGAGCCATATCAGGCGACGAATGCGGGTGAACAGACCAATCGAAAAACGGCACAAACACATGGGTAAATTCCAGACCTTTCGACTTATGAATGGTCAGCACATTGATGGCATCAATACTGTCGGAAATCGGGATGGTAAATCGATCGCCATTTTCGTTCCACCAATTCAGGAAGCTGGTTAATTCCGAAGCATGGTTACGCTCAAATACCGAAATCTGATCGACAAAAGCCTGCAGATAAGCCAGCTCATCAGCCAGACTGAATAAATTAAATTTTTCGCAAATGCTGTAAATAATCTCCAGGATAGGTTTTCCAGCGACCAATTCTTCAAACTGTTTACTGGCGATATAATCCGACAAAGTGAGTTCGGAATCTGGAGTTTGAAGTTCGAAGTCCCAGACTTCTGGTTCCGAGTTGCAAGTTCCGGATTGCGGGTTTTCCTTCGGACTCCAACCTTCGGTTTCCTGCCTTCCGACTTCTGCCTTCCAACTTCCAACTTCTTTCAGTCTTGGAGATATCTTCCGGTAATACAGATAATTCAACTGTGCATTCACCACCTGATCATCCGGATTCAGGAAACCGGCCAGAATGGAAATAATCAGACTGATAACCTCAGAATTGTTGATATATAAGGATTCTCCGGAAAGAATATCGAAGTTGTATTGTTGGTTCTCCGGAAGGCTTTTCTGCTCCAGAAACAGGTCGGCAATCAGGCGGGCTTCCTTTTTCTGGCGAACCAGAATCGCCATTTCAATGGCCTTTACACCTTTATCCTGAAGCGATTTGATCGATTCAATCAATTCGGAAAGAATCATTTTTTCATTTTCGTCGGCCAGTTCTTTTTTCGATTCCAGAAACCGGACTCGTACCTGTCCCAAATCAGCAACATCTTTATTCGAAACCTCCTGAACGCTGTCGGCATACACTTCCGGAATGGTAATTCCAACCGGATTTTCAGTAATCTCAGCTTCTGCAAGTTCACCTTCAATATGCTGCTGAAGCAATTCGGGCACCAACCTGAAAATCGTATTGTTAAAGCGAATCACATTACCATGACTACGCCAGTTGCTACTCAACACTTCGTTTTGAAGACCAAAGACCGGGAAACTTTCGCCCAGCTTGCCGGCCAGCAACCGCCAGTCGCTGCTACGCCAGCGGTAAATGGCTTGTTTCACATCGCCAACCACCATTCCCAGATTGCCTTCCGACAAGGAATTACTGATCAGCGGACGGAAATTATTCCATTGCAAACCCGAAGTATCCTGAAACTCGTCGATCATAAAATGCGAGTAGACTGAACCGGTTTTTTCGTACACAAATGGTGTCTCGGAGTCGGCAATCACATCTTTGAGCAAATGCCCCGAATCGGAGATCAGCACAATTCCCTTTTCGCGACACAATTCTTTGACCGATTTGCGTAAATCGACCAGAATACCCAGCGTGTACAATTGATTGACAATGAGTTTGGCGGTAATGTATTTTCGTTTTTCGGTTTCGATCAGGCGAACAGCTTCCTGTAATTTGGGCATCAGTTTGGTTTCGGCCACAGCCAATAGTTGCGATTTAATGGGTTCTTTCACCGTTGCTGTTACCCAGCCCAATGCATCGGTCGCCGCCCGAAGTACCGTATTCGATGGTTCAAATTTAAAGTCTTTCATCTTCTGAAAACTGGCCGCCGGACCACTACCCTTCCCTTTGAAATCGTCGGTTGACAATCCTTCCATCGCCAGAATATTCAAACCTTCCTGACCCAGCGTTTTTATCCTCGTTTCGTACAGAACGATGATTTTGCTGAGTTTTCCGCGGTAATCTTTCAGAAAGGCGCGGTCGTTCAACTTTTCGTACAAATTATCGTTCAGCGATTTAAACGTCTCGTTGTAAATCTCGTTTCCGAGACGAAGAATGTCTTTTTTTAGGTTCCAGCCTTTGCCTTCGCGAATTTTGTCAGAAGCAAACGCATCGAGCCATTCCAACAGTTTCGGGTCTTCTTCAACCGATTGAATCATTCGGTCCGTAGCCTCCTCCAGAATACTTTTTTCGTCCAACTCCACATTGTAGGCCGCGTTAATGCCCAGTTCGCGGTTAAACGCCTTGATGACGCGCTGAAAAAAGCTGTCGATGGTGCTAATGGAAAACCGCGAATAATCGTGCAGAATGCGTTTCAAAACGAGTTGCGCTTGCCTTTCCACCTGCATCGGGTGCCAACCTAATTCCTGAGTCAAAACATCCATGTACACCGAATGCTTTCCTTTGGCCAGGTGATACAATTCGCCGATGATGCGCGATTTCATCTCGGCAGTGGCTTTGTTGGTAAAGGTTACCGCCAGAATGTGCCGATAGTTCGACTCGTTGTTGAGTGCCAGTTTCATATATTCGATGGCCAGCCGAAAGGTTTTCCCGGAGCCGGCAGAAGCTTTATATACTTTGAGTTGCGACATAGACTGATTGATTTAGCAAGGATTGCACACGCCTGTCCACAGCAAGCTGGGTTTTAAGACAGATAAAAAACCTGCGACTTTGTCCAATAACTTATACTTTAAAATTTAAAAACTAAAAGTAAGCATATCTCGCATAGGGTAAACACAATTAGGTTTGGATATTATAAAAGTTTTTGAAAAGTATTGGAAAAACATGAGTCCTTTAAAAGATAATCATATGAAAAAAGGTAGTAACTTTAAAATTTAAAATCAAATCCGACATGAAACCAAAACATCTCTCAATTACCATTTTATTACTATTTTCCTTATTTCATTTCGCCTATTCCCAATCAGAAAACTGCAAAGTTTTAAAACCTGAAATAGCTACCAGCTATTCAGGAGAATGCAAAAAAGGCTTGGCAAATGGAAATGGTATTGCCATTGGAACAGACAAATACCTGGGCAAATTTAAAAATGGCTTGCCTCAGGGCATTGGAAGTTATCAATTTGCAAATGGAGATGTTTACGAGGGAGATTTTAAGAGCGGGATGAAAGATGGAAACGGCAAGTTCACCTTTAAATATTTGGGTAAAGATTCCACCTTTCAGGGCATCTGGAAAGACGATAAACTCATAAAAAAAATCGTTCCAGTGGCTTACGTAATCAATCAAAAAAATAATATCCAGGGATATGCAATTCAAAATGTTGGGTCCGGAAACCGTATCATGTTTGCTTTTAAGCAAAATGGATGGTACAATAGTTCTGTTACCAATCTGTCATTTGCCGAAGATGGCGGAACGGCGATAACAATAGGTCAGGAACAAGGATTCGACAATGTTCAGTTCCCATTCAACTGCAGGGTGACATATACCACTTTAAATTCATTACGAACAGCAAACATTGATGTTGTTTTTGATATTCAGATCAATGAACCCGGGATGTGGAAAATCACGTTAACCAATTAAATCTTCTCTATAGGATAAATTGCTCAATATGCCCAGCATATCTAATTTTGATTTAATTTTGAGTTTTATTCCAAGTAAAAGGGCATCTACGAATATGAAATCAGTTTTAACCAATATTTCCAGAATCACATCAATCACCTTGCTTTTATTGACTGTATTGGTCAACCTGGTTGCCGGGCAATCGGTCTATGTTGGAAAAGCCGGAATTCAAGGCAAAGTATTGAAAAAGTATATCGAACCATTGGAGTTAAAAAGGCTTACTGAAAATCCAGTCGACTCAATCTGGATTATCGACGTCCGGTCAGAAAAAGCATATGCAAACGGCCATATTCCCACGGCAAAATCCTTTCCTGTAGGAAGTGTCCTGAGCCGATTAAGTGAAATACCAAAATCTCAATATCTGATTCTATACTGTACAGTGGGAGCCAATGCTCAAATTGTGTCGAAAAAATTGAGAAAGGCCGGATATAAACGATACACCAACTGGGGTGGTATTTCACGATGGGAATGGGAACAGGCAACGAAATCTAACCTATCCGAAGACAGATAAACTATTGGTGATAAATACATGTAATTAAATTTCGCCAATGAACACCAATTGAAAAAAATTCAAAAAACATACAGATGAATCTTAAAAACCTTAAATCGAGCCTGATTCTGCTGGCTATTTTAGTACTATTTTCAGGAACAAATGCATACAGCCAAAAAACACGTGATGAAATCCCTGATAAATACAAATGGAATTTAACTGACCTGTTTCCAACGGATGAAGCATGGCGCACCGCATTGAATAATATAACCAACGAGCTGAATGAAGTTGAAAAGTTCAAAGGTACCTTGACTCTTTCGGCTGCCAATCTGTTGAAAGCACTCGAATACAATACTGAAATTTCAAAACAGGCTTCGAAATTATCAAGTTATGCCAGCATGAATTCCGACCTCGATACGCGCAACATGAAGTATAACGGGATGAAACAGGAATTGCAGCAGGTATTTTCAAAATTTAGCGCCAAATCAGCATTTATTGATCCTGAAATTCTCACTGCCAAATGGGAAACTATCGATGGATTTATTAAATCGGAGCCCAAACTTGAAGTTTACCGCATGGGTCTGAAAAACTTGTTTCGCACAAAAGCACACTCCTTAAGCGAACCTGAAGAACGGATTTTAGCACTCTCCGGTTTGATCTCGGGTGTTCCTCAATCGATTTTTGGTACATTTTCTGATGCAGAAATGCCGAGCACTCCAATAACCTTATCAAGTGGTGAAAAGATTCAACTCACCAGCTCGGAGTACAATAAACTCAGGGCATCTGCCAATCGTGCCGATCGTGAAATTGTATTTAAAGCCTACTGGAATAACTATGCAAAATTTAGAGGCACTTATGGAGAAATGCTGAATGGAAAAGTAAATACTGACTTGTTCCGGTTCAGAGCCCGAAATTACAATTCATCGCTGGAAGCTTCGCTTTATCCAAACAACATTCCGGTTGAAGTATACCAATCGCTTATAACCAATGTAAATAAAAGTCTGCCTGCCTTTCACCGTTACCTGAAAATCAAGAAGCGCATGATGGGTGTGGACACATTGAAATACCTCGATTTATATGCACCGGTAGTAAAAGATGTAGATCTGAAATACACTTTTGACGATGCCACAAAAATTGTTCTTGAAGCGTTAAAACCATTGGGCGACGAATATGTATCAACGGTGAAGAAAGCCATTTACGAGCGTTGGATTGATGTTTATCCAACTGTTGGGAAACGTTCAGGAGGTTATTCAAACGGGGCTTCTTTCGACGGACACCCCTACATTTTGCTCAACTATAACAACCAGTACAACGATTTAAGCACCCTCGCGCACGAATTGGGCCATACCATGCACAGCTATTTTTCGAACAAGACTCAGCCATATCCTCTTTCCAGATACGAGACTTTTGTGGCGGAAGTGGCTTCAACCTTTAACGAAGTGTTACTTTTCAACTATATCATCAGTACAGTGAAGGATGACGATGTAAAGCTTTCTATCCTGATGAGTTGGCTCGATAACTTTAAAGGAACCTTGTTTCGCCAGACCCAGTTTGCCGAATTTGAGTTAAAAATACATGAACTGGCCGAACAAGGCAAACCACTCACAGGCGAGACTTTCTGCAAAGTTTACAAAGAAATTACCGACAGATATTACGGAAATGATCAGGGTATTTGTAAAGTTGATGATTATATTAGTATGGAATGGGCATTTATCCCTCATTTTTACCGCAATTTTTACGTTTATCAATACAGCACATCATTTACAGCTTCCATTTCATTGGCTGAAAAAGTAATGAGTGGCGACCCTAATGCGCTAAAAAATTATATGAAATTTTTGTCATCAGGCGGCTCGGACTTTCCAATTGAAATCCTGAAAAAAGCAGGTGTTGACATGACTACCTCAGATCCTTTTGAAAAAACAACGGCTTCAATGAATAAAGTGATGGACGAAATCGAAAGAATTCTGGATAAAAAGAAGAAATAATCAACCAAAAACCTGATATTAAAGACTTCGTTTATGACAAGGGCTTTTATTTAACTAAAAACTTTTACATGAAAGAATATATTCTCCTTTTCAGAGCCGATTATCGCGATCTGGAAGCTGTGTCATCTGAAGAAACACGCGAACGAAACAACCGCTGGACGGACTGGATAGATGATCTGGTTGACAAAAACCATTTGGTTGAAGGAGGTAATCATTTAACTCCGGAAGGCAAAGTTCTGTATGGTAATGGAGTAATTTTGGATGGTCCGTTTCGTGAAAATAAAGAATCAGTTCTGGGTTATATTCTGATCATTGCCGACTCGCAAAATAAAGCTGTTGAACTTGCCCAAGCATGCCCAATTCTGGCAGGAGAAGGCACATCAGTTGAGGTCAGGGAAATTGGCACTTTGTAGAAAATAATTTTCTCAATTTGCTAGTTTAAGAAAATATTGAAATACAATTGTAATCGAATTTACACAAACCTAATTTCGATTTCTTCCCCTTTCTGATCCAATGAAAACGAACCTTTTGGATTCAACATGCAACCACGTTTTTTAAACGACTGAGTCAGTTGATCCAATATCTCAGTTTTGGAATCAGGCAAACAATCTACATGGAAATAGCAATAAAAACGCTTATCGCTTTCTGCATCAAACTCAAGCAAAAAAGCGGCATGTTCCGGAAATACCAGATCATCATAGGCATAAGCAATATCCAAATCTGTAGCTTCCTTTACCACCTGCCTCACCTTTTCTAAATCGCGAAATATCATAGTGCTAATTTTTATTGTTTGTAATTTTCTTAAAGCATGTCAAACCAAAATTTGATTTGGTGAATCCGATCAGCCTCTTCATACGACTGACATTTCACCAGTTGCATATTTATGGCATCGTCAAATTCAGTTTCATTGAAATCGAGTGTTTTGAGAAGTTCTTCTTTTGAACTTTTATTGCATTCGTGTCTAAACTCACTATCCTGAATGAATTTCCGAATAAAACTTATTGATTTTCCTAGTGCCATAGTGTTGGTTTTAAGAAGATTGACAAGATGTTGAGCTGCATGAACCACATGAGCTGGTGCAAGCCGAACCGTTATTTGAAGTCGCATTAGTCTGAGGTTCCAGCAGATTTTCAATAAACTTTCGGATGTTCTCCTCAATATTTTCACTTTCTGCTTTGTAAACAGGAAGCCCACTATCGGTAAAAAAACCCAGAGCCATCAAAGGCATTTGCTGACTGATTACCGCACCAATACCTATTCGTTTAAGTGCGTCTCCCAAATCACTTGCACTTTGCATGATACTTTTTGTTGGCAGCCATTCGCTGGTCTGGTTGATGCTGTTGTATATGCAGGCCATCTCTGCTTTATGAAAGCCTCTGGCGATACTTCTTCCGTAGGCTTTATTTTCTGTAATTGGCAAAATTATCTTCATGACTTGCGAACTTTGGTTTCGAATATTCTCTCTGCTGAAAATCCTGTTGACCCGGTCTGGGCAAAACTCATACCCCAAAATCTAAATCACTAAAATATTGGATGTTAAAATTATTGGCCGATAAAATATCCTACATTTCTGTACTGTTTTAGCGGCATAACTTACCAAAATGTAATGACGATCAATCTAAAGTGGCACCACTTCTGATTTGTATTCTATCTGGCATATGTAATTAGAAAACTTTCAATGCTTAAATTGAATTGGATTATTTGTGTCGTTGCATTTTATACTTCGGCATTGATAATTCGATCTGCAATAGTCAAAAAATCAAGATAATATTTCAAATTTAACGGCTTGTTGAGCTTCAAAAGATCGGATAAGCGTGTAACTTTGTTTTCAATAAAACTGGCTGGCTATGATTCTGAAAATATTATTCGTTATTGCCATTGTGCTACAGTTCTTCGCTGTGGGTGTAGCAATAAGACTAACCCGGGTAACCAAATATAATTTTTCGTGGATGCTGCTTACTATCGGCTTTATCTTGATGGCAGTCATGCGTCTGGTCGAATTTCTTCCCTATGTAAGCGACATTAAACCACAGGATTATCGCGAAATTTTTGTTTGGGGAGGTGTAATCACCTCATTAACTTTTGCCATTGGTGTTTTTATGATTCAGAAGATCTTCAAGTACATGAAACGGGTGGAAGATTCTCGCCGATTGACCGAAAAAATGTTCCTGAATACCATTATTCAAACCGAAGAAAAAGAGCGAAAACGTTTTGCTAAAGACCTGCACGACGGACTCGGTCCACTTCTTTCGAGCGTAAAAATGTCAGTTTCTTCTTTGGCTCATATGAAACACGACGAGGCATCGCGTGAGATTGTTGAGAATACTGAGCTGGTTATTAATGAAGCCATAAAGGGGTTGAAAGAAATTTCGGACAATCTGAGCCCCCATATCCTGAATAACTTTGGACTGGTCAGGGCACTAAGTAACTTTACTAACAAGATCAACATTACAAAAACCATCAGGATTAACCTGATTACCGAGTTGAAAGATGAACGGTTTGATGCCAATGTTGAAGTTGTTTTATACCGGGTTATTTGCGAATTGATAAACAATACCATTAAACATGCTCAGGCAAAAAAGATTAACATATCTTTGAGTATAGATGACGAATACATAACCATCGTTTACAAAGACGACGGGAAAGGTTTTGATGTGAACAAAATAATTGAACAGCAGGGAAGCAGCGGTATGGGATTTTCAAACATCTATTCGCGCATCAATTCGCTAAAGGGTGAAATAAACATCGAAAGTGAAAATAAAAAAGGAACTCAGGTAACCATTAAAGTGCTAATGCATGAATAGTAATCAAACAAAACGAAAAGTAATTATCGTCGACGATCATACCCTTTTTAGAAACGGGTTACGAATTTTATTAAATACGCTTGAAGATTATCAGGTAGTTGCCGAGGCTGCGAACGGTAAACAATTTCTGGATATGCTCGAAAAAAGTTTGCCAGATTTAGTTTTGCTCGACATCAATATGCCAGTTATGGATGGCATCGAAGCTGCTACTATCGCCCAAAAATTGTATCCCGACCTGAAAATCATCACGCTTTCGATGTACGGTGAAGAAGATTATTACTACAAAATGGTTAATGCCGGAGTGAAAGGTTTTGTGCTGAAAAACTCAGACATTAAAGAGGTAAAAACAGCGCTGGATGTGGTTTATGATGGCGGCTCGTTCTTCTCTTCCGAATTGCTTCAAAATCTGGTTAACAGTCTGAAATCTACCTCGAAAAGCAAAGAATTTCATGCCGAACTATCGGAGCGCGAAATGGAAATTCTGATTCTCATTTGTCAGGGATTATCGAACCAGGAAATTGGAGATAAACTATTCATCAGCAAACGTACGGTTGACAAGCACCGCGCTAACATCCTCGAGAAAAGCGAAAGCAAAAACACCGCGCAACTGGTAGTTTATGCCATAAAAAATAAATTAGTGGAACTGTAAACAGAGAAAAAGGGAAACAATTTTGCTATTCCAATTCAGTTGACTCTTGCCGTGGTTTTGATTTCCGAAACTTATTTTTGATTTTAACCAGAAATTCTTTGCCGATCAGGAAAATGCTGAGGTAAAAGGTAATCTCTCCGGCAATAACCAATCCGGTCGTGATTCCGGCAATCTTACCAACTGAAAAGCCCAGAAAAGGAACCACCGGAATCATCAGCCAGATCAGGATTGAGATTCCAAGTATAATATAACCAGCCAGTTTCGCCATCGTTTGATTTGATTTTTTAAACATATTCTTTTGCTATCTCCAGCGCTTGCTGTCCATATGAAACACCAAACAGTAAGTAATGGTTCAGAACGTGGTAAAGCTGATATAACCGATTTCGTTCTTTCCAACCTTGCGGAAGTGGAAATTCTTCCTGATAAGCACCCCAAACAGTCGAAGAAAACCCACCAAACAACTTCATCATTCCCAGTTCCATTTCACGGTCGGCATAGTAACAGGCAGGATCAATCAATGCAGGACCATTTGCCGTGTACATGTAATTTCCTGACCATAAATCGCCATGAATTAGAGAAGACTGAGTCGAATGAGAAAGGATTAAAGGTATCCGGTTAACCAGTTTTTCGTAGTTTCTCAGTTCTTCCGACGACATTCCACGGGTCGTTTTAATCTGTTGAACCAACGACCAAATCCGCCGCTGTGCAAAAAACTTAGGCCAACTTTCAGTCCACGTATTATCCTGAAGTGTTGTTCCGCAGTAATTGGAGTGATGAAAACCAAATGCTGAAGCTGTTTTACGATGAAGCTGTGCAATTCCTCGACCCATACGTTCATCAAATGCTGAAGAATTGCCGGAAGGCTGCAAATATTCCATCAGCAACAATCCTGGAAAATCATCTGTCTCCTTGCTCCAAATCACTTTCGGAATGATCAAAGATGAGCCAGCCAAACTCATTTCATTCAATCCGATGGCTTCTTTCATAAACATATCAGTAGGAGCAGAAGCATTCCACTTCAGGAAAAAATCGCCGACCGATGTACTGATTCTCACCGAATTATTGATACATCCACCACCCACTGATCGAGAATCAATTAATCGAACCAACGAGTCATAATGAGTGGCCAGTTTCTCGATGCACAACTGAATGATCACTTTTTCGCTAAAGTATGCCATGAACATATTCAATTTGATAGCACAAAACAAACCCTTTTAAAGCTAGAAAAGCCGTTTCTGAACGAATCAGAAACGGCTTTCTACGTATAAAAATCCTTATTTATTCAGCAAAAATTGCTTGAAATCAGCGAATTCAGTGCTTAACTGGATCGATAACTTTTCGCCCTTCATAAACGCCGCAAGTTTCTCCGGAAGTACAACCGTTCCTTCGCCCAAAACACTTTCAACCGTTTCGGTGAACTTAGCCGGATGAGCGGTTTCAAGAAAAACTCCCACTTCATCAGCTTTAAGATCTTCTTTCAGCGCACGATAACCAACCGCTCCATGTGGATCAAGCATGTAGTTTTCTTCAGCAAAAACCTGTTTCATGGTTTCGCGTATTTCATTGTCAGAGTAGCGATATCCAACCATATCATTCGAAATATCCTGATGCGAATGGTTGTACAATTCAAGAATGCGGGCAAAATTACTTGGTGTACCAACATCCATTGCGTTCGCAATAGTTGACACTGAAGCCATGGGATTATATTTACCCGATTTCAGGTATTTGTAAACAACATCATTCTCGTTATTTGCAGCGATAAACCGCTTAACCGGCAATCCCATGAATTTGGCAAACAATCCGGCAGTCAGGTTTCCGAAATTTCCACTAGGTACCGAAAATACGATATCATTCTCAACTCCGGCTTCACGCAAACGTGCATAGGCATTAAAATAGTAAAAAGCCTGTGGAAGGAAACGCGCCACATTGATCGAATTGGCTGAAGTCAGAACCATTGCCTCATTCAATTCATTATCGAGAAATGCCGATTTAACAAGACGCTGACAATCGTCAAACGTACCATCAATTTCAAGTGAGGTAATGTTTTTTCCAAGCGTAGTAAACTGTTTTTCCTGAATATCGCTTACCAAGCCTTTCGGATACAGCACATAGACTTTAATTCCGGGAACTTCATAAAACCCATTAGCAACAGCACTTCCAGTATCGCCTGAAGTGGCGACCAACACATTAACTTCTTTCTTGAAACCCTGAAGAAAATAGCGCAGCAAGCGAGCCATAAAGCGGCCGCCTACATCTTTAAACGCCAATGTTGGTCCATGAAACAATTCAAGTGAGTACATCGAATCGTTAACCTTTACAACAGGGCAATCAAAACTTAGGGTGTCGTAAACAATGTCTTTTAAGATTTGCTCAGGAATATCTTCACCGAAGAATTTTTTGGCAACTTCAAACGAAATCTCCTGAAAACTTAAATTCTGAATTGTTTCAAAGAAATCAGGCTTAAATTCGTTGATGCTCATAGGCATAAACAGTCCGTTATCGCTTGCCAATCCTTTAGTAACTGCCTCCATTAGCGATACAGGTGAAACAGTTTTATTCGTGCTAAAATATTTCATTTCAGATGTTCAAGGTTCAGGGTTTAAAGTTAAAAATAGAAGGGAAGCCCTACCTGATTTAACGTTAAATAATTCTTAGTTAATTGATATTTTTATTCAGAAGTGCTTTCATAAACTCATCACCTTTCAATGTACCGTATGAACCCTTCGCAACTTCAAATTCGTCATAAAACTGCGCTGCATCTGGGGTTTCCCCTGGTTTATAAATAATAAATGGAACAGCTTCGCGTGTATGAATCTTGGTTGCACAAGGCGTAGGATGATCGGGCAAAACAGCAATTGTAACTGGTTCATCCATTTTTTCCGTTTCTTCAACCAGATATTTTACGATGCGTGAATCCAAATAACCAATGGTTTTCGTTTTCAGCTCCACATCACCTTCATGACCGGCTTCATCACTGGCTTCCACATGCAAATACACCAAATCATGATCTTTTAAGGCTTCAATTGTTGCTTGAGCTTTTCCTTCGTAATTGGTATCATACAAGCCAGTTGCACCTTCCACTTTAATAACGTCCATACCAGCATAAACACCTATTCCTTGAATTAAATCAACCGCTGAAATAACAGCCGATTTTTCAATTCCGAAAAGTTCTTTCAATGTTGGCATTTGAGGCTTATAGCCTGGCGACCAGGGCCAGATGCTGTTTGCAACATCTTTCCCTGCTTCTTTTCGTCTCAGGTTTACAGGATGTTCAGCCAGCAATGCCTGTGAACGCAAAATCAGGTAGTTAAGCAATTTGGCGGTAGCAACAGATTCCTCATTTTCTGCTTCAATCAAACAAGGGCGAAATGGTTTTCCCGGAACGTCGTGTGGCGGAGTGCAATCCATGTACTTTTTCCCTCCCTTAATGACCAGCAAATGCCGGTACGAAACACCTGGATAAAACCGGATGATTTCGTTGCCCAGTTTCTTGTTCAGAAATTCAATCAACTCGTAGGCCTCAGCATTTGAGATGTGGCCGGCAGAGTGATTCTTTATATTTTCATTTTCAAGAGTAAGCAAATTACAGCGCAGAGCGAGATCGTTTTCTTCAAGAGTCACACCAATACTGGCAGCTTCAAGCACGCCGCGACCTTCAAACACCTGATGCACATCGTAACCCAAAACCGACATATTTGCAATTTCACTTCCAGGGTGCATATCCTCCGGAACCGTTTTCAGAAGGCCTGTCCTACCCTTTTTAGCCAGACTGTCAATCACTGGTTTCTCGGCCATCTGAAGCGGAGTCTTTCCGCCGTATTTAGCCAATGGCTCATCAGCCATCCCATCTCCCAAAACAATTATATATTTCATATTAATCAATTTTCAAATAGTATCAAGCTTCAAGTATCAGGTATCAAGAACTTAAATTAGCGAATAAAGTTCAACAGTTGTCAAAATCTTGATACTTATAACTTATTTCCTTTTTAGATGTTCGAAACCCTGATAATATCAGCGAAAACCCCGGCAGCAGTTACTGCAGCGCCAGCGCCATATCCTTTAATAATCATCGGATATTCAAGATAACGTTCGGTATTAAACATTACCAGATTGTTCGATCCCTGAAGATCAGCAAACGGATGGTTTGCCGGGATTTGCTGAAGCCCAATTTCAGCTTTTCCATCTTCAAATTTGGCTACAAAACGCCAGAATAGACCTTCAGCTACCAGCTTTTTTCGGTTGGCCTCAAATTCCGCATCCATTTCTGGTATATTTTTCCAGAAATCGTCAACGCTTCCTTCGAAATACTTTCCAGGAATAAAGGTGTTGATTTTAATGTCTTTCATATCGAACTGATGACCCGATTCGCGAACCAGAATCAGTAGCTTCCGGGCTACGTCAACGCCGCTCAGGTCGATGCGGGGATCGGGCTCTGCAAATCCCTGATCTTTGGCCATCCGGATGGTTTTACTCAATGGAACTGTTTCACTAATAGTATTGAAAATAAAGTTAAGTGTTCCTGATAAAACAGCTTCAATTTTTACGATGGTATCGCCCGAATTGACCAAATCGTTCAACGTGGTAATAATCGGCAAACCAGCGCCAACATTGGTTTCAAAAAGAAATTTAGCGCCTTTTCGTTTGGCGGTTTTCTTCAGAAGCGCGTAATTTTCGTAGTCGGACGAAGCGGCTACTTTATTAGCTGTTACAATAGAAATATTGGCATTCAGTAATTCAAAATATAATCCGGCAGCCTGATCGTTAGCTGTACAATCAACAAAAATTGAATTATACATATTCAGGCCAATAATTTCATTTTTAAAGTTTTCGAGGCTCGAAACCTGTCCTTTAGTTGTCATCTTTTCACGGAAAGTCTCGATATCAATGCCCTCGCGGTTGAACAACATTTTTTTGGAGTTGGCTACTCCGGCGAGTTTAATTTTGAGGTGTTTTTCTTTCAGCAACTTAGGTTGTTGTTGTTTGATTTGTTCAAGCAAATTACCGCCCACCAAGCCAATTCCTAACAGGAAAACGTTCAACTCAACATTTTCTGAAAGGAAGAACGATTCGTGAACTACATTCAGGGTTTTGCGCAAATCCGAGATTTTAACCACCCACGAAATATTTAATTCAGAAGCTCCCTGTGCAATGGCAATGATGTTTATGCCATTTTTACCGATGGTATTGAACAATTTTCCGGCGACACCCGTCGCGTGCTTCATGTTTTCACCAACAATAGCCACGATCGCCAGATTCTCTTCAATCGTGATTTTGTTGATCTGGTCGAGTTGTATTTCCCGATCAAATTCTTGTTGGATGGCTGCCTCAGCTTTTGATGAACTGGATGAATCGATGGCAAAACTGATCGAATTTTCTGAAGAAGCCTGCGAAATCAGGATGACATTCACGTTCTGACGGGCCAACGCGCCAAAAAGACGGGCAGAAATGCCGGTGACACCCACCATTCCCAATCCCTGAATGGTAATGAGGGTAATGTTTGAAATGGACGAAATACCTTTGATTGGCAAGTCTTTCCCATTGAGCTTGCTATCGGTAATTAAAGTTCCTTCGTTTTCAGGTTCCATCGTATTCTTAATCCTGACCGGAATTCCCTTTTTGTAAACCGGAAGAATGGTTGGCGGATAAATGACCTTCGCACCAAAATGTGAAAGCTCCATCGCTTCCGAATAACTCAACGTTTTAATTGTGTATGCTTTACTAATCACGCGTGGATCGGCAGTCATAAAACCATTCACATCAGTCCAGATTTCGAGCGATGCCACATCCATGGCTGCGGCTAAAATAGCGCCAGTATAGTCGGAACCTCCCCTTCCCAAAGTTGTGTATTCGCCAGCTTCGTTGCTCGAAATAAACCCTGGGACAATTGCGATTCCCGAAAATGATTTAAAGGCTTCCTTAATCAATCCATTAGTTGTGGAAAAATCAACAATGGCTTTACCAAAATCGCTGTTGGTCCTGATTAATTTACTTGAATCAAACCATTTTGATTCAGGAATATATTCTGAAATAATGAGTGATGACAAGCGTTCGCCAAAGCCACCGATTTTATCGAGTGTTTTCGGAGTAAGTTCTCCTATTAAAGAAACCCCATGAATGATTCGTTCAAGTTCTTCAAGCAGAATTGTGGTTTTATCCTTAACTTCTGCTTGTTTTTCAGCAACAAATAGTTTTTCAATCGTTTGGTAGTGGCGAGTGTTTATTTCCGTCAATTCAGCCTGAAAGTATTCGGTTCCAATCGCAGCCATTTTTGCTGCACTCAAAATTTTGTCGGTAATTCCACCCAATGCAGAGACTACAACTATCACATCGTCTTCCTGTCCCTTCAGGATGTCTTTTACCTTCTGAATATTCTCAGCACTTCCAACAGAAGTACCTCCAAACTTTAAAACTTTCATAATTCTAGAATTAACGGAAAACTTAAATTCTACAAGCATTTCAAGCTTCCGGATTGATATTTATTATAAACGAACTACGCATCCTAAGAATTTATCTTAAATCGTGGCAAAAGATACGACTAAAAAAAATCCGGGTCTAACAGCACAGCTGTCAAACCCGGACATGACTGTATTTTTAAACTTTATTTAATTTAATGTTGCCGTTGAGGTGATCGTTTCAAATATTTTAGCTTCCAACTCCTGAGCTAATTCTGGATTGTCGCGAAGTACCAGTTTTACTGATTCACGTCCTTGTCCAAGCTTGGTTTCGCCATAACTAAACCATGATCCGGCTTTCTTAATCACATTGAGTTCGACACCCATATCAATAATTTCGCCAGTTTTGGAAATTCCTTCGCCATACATAATATCGAATTCGGCCTTTTTGAATGGTGGAGCCACCTTATTTTTTACAACTTTAACACGGGTATGGTTTCCCTGAGCTTCTTCACCATCTTTAATCTGACCAATACGACGAATATCCAAACGTACCGAGGCATAAAATTTCAGTGCATTTCCACCAGTAGTTGTTTCAGGATTACCAAACATGACACCGATTTTCTCGCGTAACTGGTTGATGAAAATAACACAGGTTTTGGTGCGGTTTATGTTGGCAGTTAATTTACGCAATGCCTGAGACATCAAACGAGCCTGAAGACCCATTTTCGAGTCTCCCATTTCGCCTTCAATTTCGGCTTTTGGAGTCAAGGCTGCCACTGAATCAATAACGATAATGTCCACTGCTCCCGAACGAATCAGGTTGTCAGCAATTTCCAAAGCTTGTTCTCCATTATCGGGTTGCGAAATCAGCAATTCGTTAATATCAACCCCTAATTTGGCAGCATATCCCGGATCAAATGCATGTTCAGCATCAATAATAGCGGCAATTCCTCCAGCTTTTTGAGCTTCGGCAATGGCGTGAATGGCTAAAGTCGTTTTACCTGAAGATTCAGGCCCATATATTTCAATAATTCTTCCTTTCGGATAACCACCTACGCCCATTGCAATGTCTAATCCAATTGAACCGGATGAGATTGATGGGATTTCTTCAACCACTCGGTCGCCTAACTTCATAATCGAGCCTTTGCCATAGCTTTTCTCGATTTTATCCATTGTCAACTGTAGCGCTTTCAGCTTCTCGATGTTCTGTTTTGATTTTT
>Ga0302292_1000897_pt1 | contig 20085 bp, 16 predicted proteins | sample III_Fen_N2_1_FD_194553 | JGI IMG/M metagenome (GOLD analysis project Ga0302292, IMG submission 194553) | Peat permafrost microbial communities from Stordalen Mire near Abisko, Sweden - III_Fen_N2_1 | ecosystem: Environmental > Terrestrial > Soil > Wetlands > Permafrost | place: Sweden: Abisko...
GTAATCGAAACCGGGGAAGGTGATTTAAAAGAAGAGATATTGACACTTGACCGGCTTGCAAAGCAATTGCGTATGATTCGCTTTGAAAATGGGTCTATTGGCTTTGATCGTGTTGAGGTGAAATTTGAAATCGATAAGGATGGCAAACCGCTCAGCGTGTTCTTCAAGGAATCGAAAGACTCCAATAAACTGATCGAAGAGTTTATGCTTCTTGCTAATAAACGGGTAGCTGAATTTGTTGGGAAACCAGGTGCAAAAAAGAAGGAAAGGACCTTTGTTTACAGAATTCACGACAAGCCAGATCCGGAGAAACTCGACTCGTTTAATCATTTTATCAAACGTTTCGGCTATGGAATTCAGACCAATAATCCGCAGACTGTTACCGCCTCGATGAATAAGCTGATCGAAAATGTGGCCGGTAAAAAGGAGCAGAATGTAATCGAAACATTGGCAATCAGGACAATGGCAAAGGCCGAATATTCTACTCGTAATATTGGTCATTACGGTTTGGGTTTCGATTACTACACTCATTTTACCTCTCCGATCCGGCGCTATCCCGATATGATGGTCCACCGTTTGTTGGCGCGTTATCTCGATGACGGCCGTTCGGTTCAGGCCGATCAGTACGAAGAGATGTGCAAACACTCATCTGCGATGGAGAATAAAGCTGCAAATGCTGAACGTGCATCCATCAAATACAAGCAGGTTGAGTTTATGGCAGATAAAATTGGCCAACAATTCAAAGGAGTGATTTCGGGGGTTAAAGAATGGGGTATTTATGTCGAGCTTGATGAAAATAAGTGTGAAGGAATGGTTCCGTTACATGAACTAACCGATGATTATTATGAGTTCGATGAAAAGAATTATTGCATTATCGGGCGCCGGACTCACAAAAAATATCAATTGGGTGATGCTATTGAAATTGAGATCGCTAGAGCAAATATACATAAGAAACAACTTGATTTCAGGATTGTTGGTGAAGAGTTGCTACCTCAAAGGACGAAAATTCCCATGAGAGGAAGAAAAAGGTATTCCTGATTTAGAGAAAATTCCCTTTTCCCTTCGAAAACTCATTAAAGGCCTGACTTAATTAGGAGTCAGGCTTTTATCATTGAAACTGTTTTTATGTCGAAATTAATGTTTGCTGGTCTCTTTTAATTTCTATTCTTTTGCGGTAATTTGACGGATTAATAATAGAATTCGCGAATTTAAGGACAATTTCAATCTAAACATGATGGATCTTTCACCTTCTGTATTGATGCTGTTGAAATGGAGTTTGATAATCACTATTTTGGTGATTGTATTCTTTGTTTTTAACCGTACTCGTACTTTTTCCAGAGGAGCCAGGGGTAAAAAATTGTCATTTAGTAAAAGAAGAGTATTATATGATGCCGAAATCGACCTTTTCAAAAGTCGGAGGTACAACCCATCAAATATTGAAATGGTAGTTACCAATACCGGGACGAAAGAGATTGATCTCAATGCTCCGGTTATAATCTTTAAAAGATGGTTTACTAAACGAAAATTTCGCGTTCGCCGGGTTGAGCATTCGGAGATTTATCCTATTCTAATTGAACCGGGCAAATCCTCAATATTAGATATTTCGTTGGAACAATTTTATGACTCAGTTCCGGAGTTGCAATTGGCTTGCAGGATGAGTATTGAGATGAAAGATCAAAATGGCAAGAAATTTAAAAGTCAGACAATTAGGCTAAAATGGTTTTAATTTAAATGAGAGACTGGAAATTTAAGGATAGCGATTTTAGCGATTTCCTTGTTTATGAGGGTAACGATCTTGGAGTAAGCTGGACACCTGAAAGAACCTTTATAAAAATTTGGGCGCCGACCGCCAGGCGAATATTCTTTCGTTTGTACAAATTTGGGCAAGGTGGTGAGGCAATTAAGGAATATCAAATGTTGCCTGATGAGCAAGGTACATGGATTTATGAAATCAAGGAAAATCTCGAAGGACAGTTTTACACCTTGCAAATTCGTGACGGAGAGGGTTGGCTCAAGGAGGGCCCCGATATTTATGCAAAAGCAACAGGTGTGAACGGTATCCGTGGGATGATCATCAATCCTGAGAAGAGTAATCCTTTACTTTGGGAAACAGATATTCGCCATTCACTAGCAAATCCAACGGATATGGTAATTTATGAAGTTCATGTTCGCGACTTCTCAATGTCCCCATCTTCCGGAATTAAAAATAAAGGCAAATATTTGGGATTTACCGAAGCTGGCACTAAGCTTCCTTCGGGAGAGGCCACAGGTATTGATCATTTGAAAGAACTGGGCGTTTCGCATGTACATCTGCTTCCGGTTGCCGATTTTTATACGGTTGATGAATTAAATACTACGCCACAGTATAATTGGGGTTACGATCCTTTAAATTATAACACCCCTGAAGGATGGTATTCGACAGATCCTACCGACTGTACAGTACGGATCAGGGAGTTGAAAATGCTCGTAATGTCATTGCATAACATTGGAATGGGTGTAATTATTGATGTTGTTTATAATCATACGGGATTGATTTTCGAATCTTATTTTAATCAAACTGTCCCGGGATATTTTTACAGGTTCGATAAGGATGGCAGATTCTCTGATGCCAGTGGATGTGGTACCGAAATCGCCTCCGAGCGTGCAATTGTCAGAAAATACATCATCGACTCGGTCGCTTATTGGGCGGAGGAGTATCATATCGATGGTTTTCGTTTCGATCTGATGGGATTAATGGATATTGAAACAATGAATCTGATCAGAAAGCGCCTCGATGAGATTGATCCTCAGATATTCATATATGGTGAAGGTTGGACAGCCGGCGAGAGTCCGCTTCCTGAAAAATTGCGGGCTGTCAAAGCTAATACAAAACGTCTTGACCGAATTGCGACTTTTTGTGATGATATGCGCAATGGATTGAAAGGTTCTCCATTCGAAAAGAACAATGCAGGTTTTATTAGCGGAGTGACCCTGCGCGAAGAGCAACTTAAATTCGCTATAATTGGGGCCATTCAGCACGATCAGATTATTTACGACTTTGTAGTTACATCGAAACAATCGTGGGCAAACAGTCCGGCGCAGTGTGTAAATTACGTCTCCTGTCACGATAATTACACACTCTTCGACAAACTTCAGTATTCCTGCCCCGAAGCTTCACCCGAAATTATCGAACGGATGGCCAGGCTTGCATTTGGAGTGATTTTTACTTCACAAGGTGTCCCCTTTCTTCTTGCCGGTGATGAGATGCTTCGGACGAAAGGCGGACATAACGATTCTTACCGATCGCCTGACTATATCAACCAAATAGATTGGACCCGAAAAGTGCGGTATACCGGATTGGTAAATTTTATGAAAAGCTGTATTGAGTTAAGGCATCAGCATCCGGCTTTCAGAATGTCTGACGGAGATATGGTTCGCGCAAAACTGCGATTCTTTGGTAAATATATTCCAGGGATAATTGCCTATGAACTTTGCGACCATGCGAACAGTGATCGTTGGCAACGAATTCTGGTACTTCTCAATGGTAACAATTATTCAGTCGAATACGAAATTCCGCTCGAAAACTGGTTAATTGTTGCTCAAAACGGCGAAATCATGCCGAATGGTGCCGGATTTACAAAAACTAACGTCGTTCGCATTCACCCAATTTCGATGATGATACTCGCTGTGGAGGATTAAAACGCCGCCATCAATAAATTAATATCCGTAACCGGAATATTAAGGACTTCGCCAATATCCTGATTGGTCAATACACCGTTAAATACATAGATTCCTTCGCAAAATCCACGATTAGTTTTAACATATTGATTGACCCCACCCGATTGACCGATTTCGAGCAACATGGGAGTCAGAATATTACTAACAGCAATTGAGGTGGTGCGAGCTACCCGGGAAGTAATATTCGGGACACAATAATGGATTACACCATGTTCTATAAAGGTTGGTTTCTTATGGTTTGTAATCCGCGATGTCTCGATACATCCGCCCTGAATGATATTTAAATCGATAATGACAGAATTTTCTTTCATTCCCTCAACCATCTCTTCTGGTACGATCATTTTAGGTACTTCATTCATTGATAGCGCACCGATTACAACCTCAGCTGATTTCATTGCCTTTCGCAGTGCCTTGGGATGAAAAACAGAAGTGAAAATACGCTGCCCCAGCCGCGATTGAAAATCCATCAATTTCGAAATAGAATCGTCGAAAACTTTTACCGTTGCGCCAAGTGCCAGTGCAGTTCGTGCAGCGTACTCAGCCGCTGTACCTGAACCTAATATAACAACCTCAGTTGGTGAAATTCCGGTTACAGAGCCAAGAATCACCCCTTTACCGTTTCGTGCCGTACTTAAGTATTCACTGGCCACAATCATAGCAGTGTTTCCCATGATCTCACTAAATATCCTTTCAATGGGAAAAATGCCGTTTTCATCTTTTACATACTCGAAACCCACAGCAGTTACTTTTTTCCGCATCAAACTACGTATCGACTCCTGGGTTTGTAAGGTCAGGTAAAGCGGCGAAAGCAATAATTGATTGCCTTTCATCAACTCACTCTCGTCATGTGTGAAGGGAGCCATTTTAAGGATGATATCGCACTGAAATATTTCAGCTGCTGATTTACAAATCACAGCACCGGCATCTGAAAAAGCTTTGTCAGAATAATTAGCCTCTTTACCTGCACCCGATTCCAAAAAGACCTCGTGTCCGTTATTTACAAGTAATTCAACTGATTGAGGAGTTAAGGGTACGCTATATTCTATCGATGAAGAATTGTCGGGAATGCCGATGTTTAGTTTTATGTTTCGTGGACATCTCTTGTAAAGCTCCTCACGTGGAAGAAGCTGGTCGTTGGCCAATGTCGAAAGTTTACCGCCTTTTCGTTGATTCATAATTTGATAATTTTTAAAAAACTGCCTTCAGTGAGATTCAATTATCCTCCGGCCATTTTCAATTTCTTTAATATTCACCTTTACCGTAATCGAAGGTAAAAGCGATTCAACCATTTCGGGCCATTCGATAAAACAATAATCACCACTGTAAAAGTAATCTTCGTATCCAAAATCATAAGCCTCGCTAACATTTTTGATGCGATAAAAATCAAAATGAAAAATGGTGCTATTATTTTCTGTTTTATACTCATTTATTAGGGCAAAAGTGGGTGATGTGACGTAATCCAACACTTGCATCTCTTCGCAAAGTGCTTTGATAAAGGTGGTTTTGCCAGCCCCCATTGCACCATAAAACGCAAATATTCTGTCTGCCGGATGAGCCTGAATAAATCTTGCTGCGATGTGATTGATCTCTGAAAGTGAGTTTATTTCTGCTCTGAACATTTTTGCCGCTGTTTTTCACCCCAAGTTTAATGAAAATCTTGCTTTAATAAAAGAGATTGGTAAAATTTCTGATTTATTCCTAACATCCCAATTAAAAAATTGATATCAATCGTGCAAAAAATCAGGTTTGAGGCATAATTATTTATCGTATTTTTGAAAAATAAAATCAGACACATTAAATGCTTTTTAAATGAATATTCCATCAAATTTGAAGTACACGAAAGACCATGAATGGATTCGTGTTGAAGGTGAAGTCGCTTTTGTCGGCATTACAGATTTTGCTCAGGGAGAATTGGGTGACATTGTTTACCTCGAAATTGAGACTGTGGGCGAGACCCTTGCCAAAGAGGAAGTTTTCGGTACGATTGAAGCTGTAAAAACTGTATCGGACCTGTTCATGCCTGTTTCAGGTGAAATTCTTGAAATGAATGAGGTGCTAAATGATGCCGCTGAACTTGTTAATACCGATCCTTACGAAAAAGGGTGGCTGATCAGGATGAAAATATCAGATGCAGCTGAATTGGATGAATTACTGTCTGCCGATCAATACAAAGAGGTGATTGCTGAATAATCGAATTTTTCTGAATATTAATAGGATAGTCATATGAATTGAATTTTTACATCCTTAGTTCATTTGTTTTCGAATTTTCATTAAATATTTTAGTTGAAAGAGTGTTTTATTGATGAAAATTTAGTAATTTTAGTAGCATAAATAATAGAAAAATCGATCCGTTTTTGGACTGAAAGACTTTCGGGGGAAGTACAAAAAAAGGCGAAAAAACATGGGAGATCACTTTGACTCCTTGTTTTTCCGCCTTTTTTTGTCTTCGAAATTTTTAGATGCTAATTCTTTAAAAATGAACGATTCAGAATTCGCTGATCCTTAAAACAATTGTCAATGCAGCTTCATGTAACCCCAGTCGGTTATTTGGCGCACTGGCACTTTTTCCATATGGCCCGACAGACATTTTTGATCTGTCTGACTCTTTTTTTATCTGTTCCTTCAAAAAGCCAGACCACACTGGTAGCATGGAATTTTGATGACCAGGATTCGATAGCTGATTCTGGAATTCTGATAAATACCACACGAAAAATCACTACAAATACGCGGGGCGATATTAGTTTTCCCTCCGGCAGCGCTGGTTTTTCAATTAGCACTAAGCAATGGGATAATGGAAATAATCTTAAATTTTGGCAGATTAATCTGTCATCAACTGGATACAAAAATCTATGCATATCCTCGAAACAACGTTCATCTTCACAAGGTCCTCGCGATTTTAAATTACAATTTAGCCTTGATTCTGCAATTTGGATTGATGCCGGGAAGAATATTCTTGTAAATGACAATTTCACAACTGGAAAAGTAACAGATTTTCAGCTTTCCAATATTTGTGATAATCAAACAATTATTTACCTGCGATGGATAGAAAACAGCGGTTTAAGTGTGGCTGGCACAACTATCGATGGTCGGGGTACAAGCCGGATTGACGATATTGTTGTTAAAGGAACGTTGATACCTCTCCTATCTTCCCCATTGACATATTCAAGTTGTAGCGGTTCCCCGGTTAATTATACTCCATCCGGTTCCGGAACCGTTTTTAATTGGAGCCGACCAGGTGTAGATGGAATATTGGAAAATGCCAGTTCCGGATCCGGGACGATTAATGAAACACTTACAAATACAACTCAATTTCCAGTGGATGTCAGTTACACATTTAATCTGGAGCTCAGCGGAGTCACCAATAGCCAGATTGTAGTTGTCACAATAAATCCTACTCCGGATCTTGAAGTTTCGCCGCTTTCCCAAATATCTTGTCCTTCATCCAATATTCAACCAATTAGTTTGTCTGATAGAAATCATTTTTTAGGTACTACTTTTTCCTGGGAATGGACAGGTGTCAACAGTGAAAAACTAACTTTCCCCTTTTCAAGCGGAACGACATCCCCAATTAATATTGCAATAGGCAGTTCCACTCCTTCGGTTTTACTTGAAACGTCAATTAATATCACTGCCACTTCAATACAGGGTTGTACTGTTAATCGCCAAATAACTATATCGGTAGGCGATGATACTTCACCAACATTTACAATCCAGACTGATTCCCTAAACTTATGTGTTGAGGATATTAGCTTGGCCACCTCGAATGGCGTAGATGATATTTGGGAACCTCGACCTGACTATTACACATTTTCTCCTGGAGATCTTTCACTTGATCTTGATCCTAATGTTTTTGTGGATAATTGTACGTCAAGAGATGAACTCATCCTTCATTGGCAGATTGATCTTTACCAAAATTCAACCTCAGTAACAGGAGTAGGACAGCCTTCTTCAGTTACTACTCCAATAACATTTTCAGGCGATCCCGAAAATATCGTTTACCACAAAATAACCTATTGGCTTGAAGATAAATACGGAAATATCACACCTGATAGACAACGTGTTATCGTAACCATTTCTGTTCATCCCAGACCCCATATCAACCAAAATTTTTAGTAAATGTCGAATACTTAATTAAATAATTATGAAACGAATGAGAGGAAAGGTAAGAAACAAGGATCCCATCCTGGTAATTGGCCATATAATTATGAACAAACAAAATATTCAATTAGCGCATTTCAATGAATTAAAATACAATGATCTAAGATGATAACATATTCAATTATTGTATATAAATCGCTTAAAGTATTTCAAAAATCAAATAATAAAAAAATATAGTTATGAAAAAACAATTATTGATTGTAGTGGTAATTTTTGCTGCTGTTAATGGTCTATTTGGGCAAACATGTGCAACAATAGGACCTCTCAAACCAAGTGCTACTGTTCCTTATACTTATGCAGTTAATATAGCTGCAATAAATGGATACACCGATGCGGGCAATTTTACCTGGTATGTAACCACTGACCTGAATATTATTACAGGATCCGAAGTTGTTTCAACAGGAAGTGTAATCACAGTTGGAACAGGATTTACTTACGGAAAGTTGAACCCGATTGCCGGACAAAAAAGCATTGTTATAAGCTGGTCGGCAGAAGCAGTGGCACTCGCTGCTACAAGTCCATACTATTTGGTTGTAAAATATGGACAAAATAATGGCTCATGCACCGCATCCAACATAAAGGTTTGGAAGATAAATCCCGTTAATAATTTTCTTTTGGCCATTGAGGCTGTTGATAATGCAGGGGTAGCCAATCCCGGAATATATTGTGCTGCTGATATTTCCAGCGCAATAATTACTGGTGATCATGTCTCCTATTCCTATGGCGAAAACACGTTCTATTCAAAAGTTACAGCCTCAAATATATCGGGCGAATGGACTCCTTCAGTTAAAATTCCTTTATTAAATTCTGGCCAGACAATAAAAGAGTTGGGATGGTCAACATCCGTTTCGGGAATCTATACTGCTTTCCCGGGTGCAGCTAATTCCTCTGGCGGGGAATTTTCTTCTCAGGAGAAGGCCATAGCAACAGCAGATGGATCCTTACCAATTTTCATAAAGTTGGTGATTTCGAATGGAACCTGGGAAGGATTAACTGAGCAAAATCTTGCAATTGGAGTTGATGGAACCTACAGCAATTCAGCCTTATATGATGTAAAAAGCAGCACTGATTGTACTGAAGAAGATACTTTTGGTAAAACTGTCATCCAAACGATTAAAGCCCGTCCCACAATTATTTCAAATACTCCCTCTGGCGATCCGCTGGCGGTTCCAACTTCTCCTGCAACTAATTTTTTAATCCCTTAAAATATTTTATAAAGAGAATAAAATCAGCAATATATGATGTTGTATTAAATTCAAATATGAAGTAAGTGTTTTTAATCAACTATTTTATTGCCGGGTACAAATCAGATAATTAATGAGTTATTCTGTTTTGATTATTAATGGGAACAACAATACAAGTTAAAATTAAATGACTGTTTATGATTTAATTAAAGCTGTTGGGGTGACTGTTTTGTTATTCCATTATGCTGCAGAAATGACAGCTGCACAAGGAGTTAATATGTCTTTAATTGGTGAATATACTGCACTTCGGGTTGAAAATCAGTCTGGATGTAGTTGTTTATGGAGTATATATTCTGATAAAAGCATGTTGAATCAAGTTTATTCTTCAGAAGCTGAGTTTATTGGAGGAAACTCGAGCTGTGAAGTAATTGTAAAGTGGAATAAAGCTGGAGAATATTATTTTACAGTGAACTCAATAAATTTATCCGGGTGTTCGAACCTAAAGATTGGGAAGATGATGGTTCTTAATTCGCGTTTGGTTGCGAAAGCGGGAGCAGATGTAACAATTGGTTCATGCCAGAAATTGAAATTGGATGGATCAGAATCGCAAGGAGATATATTTAAGTATGAATGGTCAATGATTGAAACTGGTGGCACAATTGTAAACCAGGGAAATAAAATTGCAGAATTTTCGCTGTCTCCACAATATACCGGAGAGTTACCCGCTAAATTTCAAATTGAATTAGCGGTGATTGATAAGTTCGGGAATAGTGATCGCGATACGATAACAGTAGAAGTCGACAAAAGACCAAAAGCAAAAATTGTTTTAACAGATATAGCTGATACGTTTGATTATAAAATATTGAATGGATCTGATTCTTTTGGAACAAAAATCGGCTTTTTGTGGTATACAAGTAATGGAATAATTATTGGAAGAAATGATCAACAAGTTGTAACTGTCAAAATTCCGGGGATGTACAAATTATTAATTAATGATGTTTTTGGATGTGAATCAACAATTTCGCAGGAGGTCACTGATTCGCGAGGGATATTAATTGCAAATCCTGATTATGGTAGATGTTCATGGGCTGATGAGCTCATTATTCCGGTTCTTGATAATGATTTTTTCTCCGACAATATGCTTATTTCAAAATCTGTCACAATTACTAAAAAACCGATATTTGGAAATGCAACAATTCTAAAGGATAAAACTTTGAAATATGTACCATCAGTTAATCACTCATGTCGAGATAAGTTAGAGTATAAAGTATTTGATGAATTTAACTTATGTGATTCTGCGGAAGTAATTATTGATGTGCGGGATGCTCCTCTCTTTCGGCCCTATGGGTTTTCTCCTAACGGGGATGGCAGAAACGAATTAATGGTATTTCAGGGGTTGGAAAATTATCCTAATTCTAAATTAATTATTTTCAATATAAATGGGCAAATTGTTTATAAGAGTGAGAATTATATGAATAATTGGGACGGGAAAATTAGTTCTCCAATTATAAGGAATCGCACGAATCTCTCAACTGGAACATATTATTATATCCTTCAGTTAGGTGGAACAAAGCGAAACCTTAAGGGGTTCATATACATTGTTAATTAAATCAGTGAAATGTATTTTTGCATAGAAAAATGAATAGTTTTCTTAATTTTGAAAATGTGAGCAGAATCTTTTTTACAATGAGTTACTTTTTGATTTATTAATTACATTTGATCACTAAATGATTGGCGTTTGAAAAAAATCGGAAACATATTGGTTCACAGGAATATGGGTCTCATTCTTTACTTGGTTGTAGGGATAGCGTCTTATGGTTTTTCACAACAAGATCCTGTTTACACTCAGTATATGAATAATTTGCTGACGATTCAACCTGCATATGCCGGTAGTTCCGGGGCATTAAATATCACAGGAATTTCACGTGCTCAATGGGTTGGATTTGAAGGTGCGCCAAACACGAATTCACTAACTATTAATGCGCCTTTAGAACGATACAATGTTGGAGTAGGATTTTCTATTATCAATGACAAATGGGGTCCAATCCGACAAAATGGGGTGTATATCGATTATGCATATCGTATAAAACTTAATCAGGATCAGTTTTTTTCATTTGGATTGAAGGTTGGATTTAATATTTATCAGGCCTATCTTACCGATTTGGCAATCACCGATCCCAATGATCCTGTTTTTACCTATGATGTTAATTTTAAGTTTTTGCCTAATATGGGTGTCGGTCTAATGTGGCATAGTGATCGTTTTTTTCTTGGAGTATCTGCCCCTAAAATTTTAAAAAACAGAATTCAAAGTCAGACTAGTGAAAATGTATACCGCGAAGTTCTCCATTTATACGGGATGGGAGGATATGTTTTTTTTCTAAGTGATGTCCTTAAGTTTAAACCGACAATATTGTACAGGTGGGCCGAAAGGACGCCTAGCTATGTTGATCTGTCAGGTAGTTTATTATTTTATGATCGGGTTTGGGTAGGAGCGACGTATCGGTTTAGTAATTCGTATGGCCTAATTTTTCAATTTAATGTAAATCGTCAGCTTAGGTTTGGTTACTCGTACGATCTGACTACTTTTCACCCATCACAGGTTAATTCTGGCACACATGAGTTTATGATCAGTTATGATTTTGTTAGTGGGAGGAGAAATAGGCAGGTTGCACCAAGATATTTTTAAGTTCTTGATCTTTGGATGTTTTCCAATTTTAAAATTCTCCGTAAATTTTGTTGACATATTTCGGTGAACTTTTTTATACTGGCGTTGTTTTACTCGAAAATCAAAGTAAACGATTCTTTTTTAGCGTGTTGTTTATTATGATTTTCTGATTCACACTTTTATTATATTTTAATTTTATTATCATGAATACCAGGCTATTTTGTTTTTTGATTATTCTTTTTACTATTGGTGGATGCAGTAAAATCAAGGATGCTACAACAATCAGTTTATCAACCCACTTGCAAACAAGTATTCCTGTAACTGTCACGGCAGTAGGAATAAAGTCGTATAATATTATTGCTGTAGGTAACGCAATTACATTCACTAAATCGCAGGATCTTACGCTCGCGAGTAATGTTGATCTCGCCCCTTATCTCGAAAAGATTAAAGCGATTAATCTGAATTCTCTGATCGTAACAATTTCAGGCCTTGCAGCCAATCAGACTATTAATTCTGTTACACTTAATGTCGCAGGTGTCGGTGATATCTTCACACAAACAAATATTTCTTCGGCCAGTAACTCCTTTACTCCAACAATTGCATCCGGAATTCTGGATCAGGTAGCAGCTAAACTAACTTCAGACCGGAAAATCACACTCACTGTTTCCGGAAATGCAAGTGGAATAATGTCTTTTACTGTTGGCTTAAATATTGACACTTCGGTAGTTGTATATACGATTAGTTAGGACTATTATAAGACCTTCAAAGAACCGGTAATGTTAAGTTATTGGTTCTTTTGATTTTGAAAGGTTATTAATCTTCAAGAAAATACCTTAGCTGATCAAGCATGATAGGAACGTCGTCCGAATTAACGCCCTGTTTGATAAGGTTATGTAAGTCTTCATTAAAGGCTTCCATAAAATCTGCTTCAGAGCTTTCGGGGTTATTTATACTCAGCTTGTAGTAGTTAAGTGCAGCTTTTCTGTTGCCTAAACACCATTGCACATGCCCCATATTTAGCAAGTCGTACTTATTGGGAGCATCATTAATGAGTCGTTCAAAGTAATTCTCTGCCTGTGCAATTTTGCCAACCAGAAAAGAACACCATCCGATTGGACGCCATATTTTTTTATTGCCAGGTGAGAGATATTCAACTTTATAATACGACTTTAAGGCTTCATCATAAAGATTTAAATCCATCTGGCATTGTCCGATCGCAACATGTAAACTTAAATCATTTGGTTCGATAATCACAGCTTGTTGATAATATTCGAGGGCTTTAGCTGGTTTTTTCAAATTCCGATAGCAAAGGGCAATTTTTTTCAGGTTCCATCGCTTGTTGTGGTCGAATAGGTCTGCTTTAAGATAATAGCTGAGTGCTTTTTTATAATCCCCCATTTTTTGGTAGCAGTATGCTAATTTTTGGAGCATTTCTGCCTCATTTCCATTTTGAAGCAACAATTCGAAAATATCGGCAGCTTCACGGAAATAATTCTTTGCAAAATTAAACTCAGCAATATTACGTTGAATTTTAAAGTCTTCAACCAGTAACTTAGTAAAAGCAAATTTATTGTGAAAATCAAAATTCCAGGTAAAAATATCCTCAAGCCCTCCGTGTAGCGGATGAATTTTAAAAAAACGATAAAGATCTCTAATATATTGACTAATAATAACCTCTGCCTTATTGTTCTGCGCGAGTAAGGAGGCATCTTTAGCTATTTCCTCTGCTTGCTCAGTTTCAGCTTTTAGAGAATCGGAAACTAATTTTTTATAGTCAGGTGGAATATTTAATATGCTGAAATAAAATGAGTATTTATCAGAATTACAGAGCATTGATGATTTCATAATCAATTGTGTAAAAGCAGCATCTTCATCTGAGTCCTTATTTATGGGATTTCTTTTTATCTCAGGATGATCAGAGGTAAAGGGGAAAAACCAGTTAGCTAATTCACTAAAGAACGGAAAATGCTTTAACATAGAAAATGAACTTAAAAATACATCTGCTCCTTCTGACTGCATTTCGGTGAGTTCTTCCATCTTCCCCATTAATTCAGGTGCATCTTTAAGGATTTCTTGCCATTCGGGATTTTTATCTTCAGAATTTCCTTCTGATAGTAAGCTTTCTATACTTAGCTTGTTGCGAAGATTTGGACTCAGCTTGATCATTTCTGGTATAATTTCGTCCTGAAGTTTTCGCTGAATTTTTTCGGTCTCTTTACTACGAATAAACTGAAGTATTGCTTTTTCAAAGTTTGACTTAAATCGAGGATCTTCATTTAAAATTTCCAACCGACTTGTAATTGAATGAAAGAATGGCATTCTTTTATCGTAATTATATATACCAATAAGTATGCCAATTAGGGCTCGTTGCCTAATCTCTTCGTCGAAAATATCATATGCATCAAACAAGAGATTGATTTTATTCTCGTCGAAAAAACGCAACAGGCTGAGTGTTAGTCCGGTGATAATCAGTGATTTTTCATAGTATGGGAAAGTATCATTTTTCAGGAATAATTTAATGAATTTAACTTCATTCTCTGATAAATGGTCGGAAAACCAAAAATGGTAGAAAAGATCGTAGATTTTTTGTAAGTGGATTTCTGCTTCAATCCGGACAGAATTGTTGCCAGATGACGATTTGTCAATTAGCGTTTTGAGCTCTTTTTGAATTGAATAATTATCAAGATCACTTAGGATCTCATTAAAATTCGGAATATATTGCTTTGAAAATCCACGTTTTTTGTGATATTCAATAGATTGTGAATACTTCATTCGAATAATCTCATACGCTTGGTCGGCAATTTCGAAAGCGGAAACTATTAAATGCTCATAAATTTTGTGCCTTTCGGGGTCGTTTACCCCTTCAAGCGTATATTTTAACATGAATTTATAATTTTGCTCCAGGTCGACGCATTTATCATGCAATTCACCAAGACCAGTTTCCAGAATTAATCGTTCGAGCAAGTCGAATGCCGGCTTTAGCTTGCTGTCAGATAGCAAGTTGCAAATCTGCTCGTAATTATTTTTAAATTCTTTTTCAGCCATTTTAATCTTGATGTTACTTCCATTCAAACTTACAAGAAAAATCAGTTCTATGCAAAACAGTAATTTGAATCGACTTTTCTTTTTTCATATTGGAAATGACCAATTTTTATAAGATGATTATTTATCTTTAGGAACAAATTTGGAGTTAATGCATCATGAACACACTGCTTAGAAGTAAGGAAATCAGCTGGTTATCGTTTAATGAACGACTACTCCAGGAAGCGTCAAAGATGGAAGTTCCTCTCATTGAGCGACTTAAATTTCTGGGGATTTATTCCAACAATCTTGATGAATTTTTTCGGGTAAGGGTCGCAATCCTAAAACGTTTGGCAATGATTGGCCAATTACAACTTGCTGAAGGAGGAAATCCACGCGATGTGCTTTCACAAATTGAGGAGATCGTGATTGAGCATAGCAATCGATTTGAGTTGATATACAATCAAATACTTAAAGAATTGGCCAATGAAAATATATTCATAGTCAATGAAAAACAGCTTACTCCTGAACAGGGCGAATTTGTGACCTTATACTTTAAACGGGAGGTGAGGCCCCGAATAATGCCTATTATTTTGAAAAAGGGGACAAAAATGCCAATCCTAAGCGACGATGCGATCTATCTTGCCGTTGATATGGAAAAAAATAAAAAATCAGAATATGCATTGATTGAAGTACCAACTGACCTCTTACCTCGATTTATTATCATTCCTTCAAATGACAATAAAACATATATTATTCTTCTTGAGGATGTTATACGTTATGAGTTGGAAGATACTTTCTATATGTTTAGTTACAAGAAAATTAGTTCATATATTTTCAAATTAACACGTGATGCGGAGCTTGATTTGGATGACGATGTAGCAGAAAGCTATGTAAAATTAGTTGCAAAAAGTATTGTGAGGCGTGGCAATAGTGCCCTTGTACGATTTGTTCACGAAAAAGAGATGCCGGAACATTTGCTGACTGTACTTTTATTCAAGCTGAATTTCAAAAAAGAAGATGTTGTTATTGGAGGAAGCCGAATCCATAATTTTAAAGATTTCATGGACTTTCCAATGGTTGGGAACGAACATTTATATTATAAGCCAATAAGTCCGGTAAAACACAGAAGAATAGTACACGGTCAGACTTATTTGAATAGTATTGGTAAGGGGGACATTTTATTTCATTTTCCTTATCATTCATTCTTTCATTTTGTTGATTTATTGCGGGAAGTCTCCATTGATCCAAAAGTGACAGAGATAAAAATGACTGGTTACCGCATGGCGCGTAACTCGCATATTATTAATGCCTTAATCAATGCTGCACGCAATGGCAAAAAGGTTACCATGGTCCTCGAATTAAGAGCTCGTTTCAATGAACAGGAAAATATCCAATACGGTAACCTGCTTGATAAGGAGGGTGTCAAGGTGATCCTGGGGGTTCCGGGATTAAAAGTGCACTCCAAGTTATGCCTGATAACACGTAAAGAGAAGAAAGTGTCTAAGAAATATGCCTTTGTTGGTACCGGAAATTTCAATGAGGTAACGGCTAAGGTTTTTTCTGACCAACTGTTATGCACCACTGATGTTAATATTACACGGGAAGTGACCAAAATATTCGATTTCTTCGACCGCAATTATAAGATCGGAAGATTCCAACATTTACTTGTTTCTCCATTTACCATGAGGAAGAAGCTAGTTTTGATGATCAAACAGGAAATATTGAATGCAAAAGCCGGAATTAAGGCCTGCATTTATTTGAAATGCAACAACCTGGTTGATATGGAGATTATTAGTAAAATCGATGAGGCGGCCAGATGTGGCGTAGATGTCAGGTTGAACATCAGAGGGATGTTTTCGATGTTTACCACTTCTACAGACAATAAAGTTAACATTCCTGCTATTGGGATGATTGACAGGTATCTTGAGCACTCAAGATTGTATTATTTCTTTAATAATGGCGAAGATAAATTATACATTTCCTCCTCCGATTTTATGTCCCGAAATCTTGATCGGAGGGTTGAAGTAGCTGTTCCTATTTATGACAAGGAAATCAAAGAAGAGCTGCTGGATTTTTTCGACCGGCAATGGCATGATAATACGGCCGCCAGAATCCTCGATAACGATTTAAGTAACACGATTAAAAACCAGGGAGAAGAACCTAAGGTAAAATCTCAGTTAAGTTATTATGATTATCTCAGGGAAAGAAATTTACGATAAAGTTGCTACTCAAAATATCAGAGAAAAAATCCTTGCTATTGGTGGTGGCGAACTAGAAGTATGGAAAAAAACGGTCATTTTAGACGAGCAACTTTTCAATCAACTTTTTTATTTTATTTTTTCTGGTGATCATCGGTTAGCATGGCGTTCTTGCTGGATTATTGATATTGCTTCTGAAAAGCATCCTGAGTTGTTATCAGAAAAACTTTCATTGATAATTAATGGATTTTTAATAACCAAGGACCGATCGTTGAAAAGGCATTTTTCCCGAATATTATGTCGATATCAAATTCCTGAAGAGTATCAGGGATTAATCGTTAACCGATGTTTTGAACTTCTTGCACCGTCTGAGCCAATTGCTGTTCGTGTTTTCGCTTTACAACTTCTATTCAATATTTCGTTGGTTGTGCAGGATCTAAAACAGGAATTGGTTTCAGTGATTGAAAACTTAATTGACGAGGGTGCATCCAGGGGTTTCATTAATCGGGCAGAAAAAATACTTCGAAAACTTCGAACTTAGTGGTGCATAAAAGTGCTGAATAGCGCTACCGATACAATTCCCCAGATAATGATAGAAAGAAGCATATAAGGAATAAAATGATGATTGTGCTTAAAATATTTGTTACCCAACAATGCTCCAACCGGGATTGAAAGTATAATAGGAGACAATATCACTAACCACCACATTCCATAACGTTTTCGCATTCGGACGATCATTTTGTTTCTTTTAGTGAATTTTCTTGCAGAGATCCGGTTTGACCGGCGACTATTTAGCCATATTTCAAACTTTACCTTGAATAAAACAGGGGTGAAGTGATAAACTTTTGGCCAAAATAGTTTCAACTCCTGGAAAAGAAACCCAAAGAAGTAGTAAAAAAATAAAAATCCCAAAATGCCCCCTGCTTCGATAAAAAAAATGGTTTCCCACTCATTAAGCCTCAATCCAAACGAATAGGGAGTTGCCCAAAAGTATTTGATACTTGCAACCAGAAAAACGCTTATCAATTTAAGTAGATACTCCATATCTGTATACTCTCATACAAATATAGTGAGAAAGTAACCGTTCATATAATTTGATTAGTTAAAAAACATTATCATTTCCCGGATGACATAGTTGATTTTTTTGAATTCTATAAGTCAAGAGCTTTGAAAGCAACTGAACAAAATCTTGGTTTACATTGTTCGGGTGATGTATGGAAATGAATAATGCATATATTAGCTTGTTCTGGGATTTGGCAACTGTAGTTTTGCTTGCCGGTAGTTTTTGGATGAAGCCCAGAACTACCAGCTGGCGTTTTTATATTGTAACGATTATAGCCTTTTCAATTGTCGGTGTTTTTAATCATTCTTATTTAATTCTTGGTTCAGGCCTCTTTTCAGGTGCTGTGACACTCGTAAGATTTCGTCAATATATTTGGAAAAACAAACCAATAGAGGTTATCTTAATATCCGATCATGATGATAGTTATCTCCACTATTTCCTTGAATATTATCGTAATGACATAGAAAAGTATTTTCCGGGATTCGACTTTTGTATTGAAGAGGAGTTTCTCGTGGCATTAGTTTTGTCGGATATGGAAACTGTTGGACTGATCATTGCTGAAATTAAAAATTCAGATACATTAAGAATCTGTGTCGATTATATGATACCGAAATATTGTCGGTCACAACTCGCTAAAACTTTTTATAACTGTGAATTACGTTGCATTAATTTTTTAGGATACCGGTATTTATTTATTGAGCCGCAAAGTAAAACCCACAATGATTATTTGGAAAAAATTGGTTTCAGACTTGTCGAAGGTAGATATATTAATGAGCATTTGGGTCATTGATCAAAATGATTTGCTATTGAAATCCGACTTGATTTTAAATACTTAGTTATTATAATTCGCCGAGCTTTGATCAAAATTCAGATGATGTAAACCACAGGTTAATAATTTACTAAATAATAGTGGTCTTTGTCATTAAAAATGGTTGTTCTGATTAGATTTGCAGATAACAAAACTTTAAGTTTTTTGCACCGTTACTTTTTTATTAAGTATTGATTTAAATATTTCAGCCTGAGTATATTGATTCACATGATAATAAAGACTTTTTCACTTCGTTCAGTTTGTATTGTTTCCTTATTATTAGTTATCCTCGGATTTGATTATCAGTCATCAAATGGCCAGTCAATTACTGAATTGAGAAAACTTTGGCAGAGCACCAATCTTGCATCTCATGAAAACCAGAGCGATAAATTAGTTTCAAGTATTGATTTTTATAAATATTCCCAAATTCGGGATAATGAATTCGCCGAATATTTGAAGGAAACTTGGAACGACTATCCCATTTTTGCAGGTCTTTCTGATGGATATCTCAAACAGTTGCGTCAGGAGCCGGTTTTTAATAATTCTGATTTTGTGATGAACCCTCCTGAGAATCTTCCCTTCCGGAAGCCTGAAGGTTTCGACTATAATGAAATGAATCACTGCAAGAATATTCCGGGAATAAGAAAACCCGAATCTGAAACTTTTAATCCGGTTAATGGAGTATTCAGATTCTATGATCAAACGATTAATATTACCTATGACAAGTTATTGGCACTTTCAAATATTACCGCTGTCTCGGAAAGAGCTGTCTCGGAATTTTGGAAATCATTCTCCTTGCCGAACAGTAATAATTTAGTGGATCAACTAATGAACTATCGCGATTTGCTTGGCTTAGGTGATTGGGGGTATTTCCAATTGGTAAAAGCAGCCTCAAATTACATCTTTTCGGATAAACAATTAAATGCAGACCTGTTGACCTGGGCTTTAATGATTCGTTCAGGCTACGATGTTCGAATCGCTTTCAATCAAAGTTGTGTGACTATTCTTTTCCCTTCCGAAAATACGATTTATTCCAAACAGTTCATCCTAATCGAACAAAAACGATTTTATCTTGATCGTGAAATGAATAGCCAGTTGTTGGTAACCTGTCAAAAATCATTTCCTGATAATAACAGGATGATCGATTTGGAATTTTATAAAGCACTTAATTTCAGTGGAAAATTAACAGTACAGAAGATTTTATATCAGTGGAACAAAAAAAATTACCAATTTATTTTTAGAACTAATCCTTATGTAGTACAATTCTA
>Ga0302292_1000898_pt1 | contig 20084 bp, 21 predicted proteins | sample III_Fen_N2_1_FD_194553 | JGI IMG/M metagenome (GOLD analysis project Ga0302292, IMG submission 194553) | Peat permafrost microbial communities from Stordalen Mire near Abisko, Sweden - III_Fen_N2_1 | ecosystem: Environmental > Terrestrial > Soil > Wetlands > Permafrost | place: Sweden: Abisko...
TGATAGAACCATTTAGAAGTAATACCTCTAGTTTCTCTATAAACAGGGAAACCAAATTGAATTTCTGTTTCTTTATTGCTCCAAAGTGAATCGTGAATATCTATCGGCAGTATATCTTCTTTTTTTATTTCTGGGTTTGTGAGAGTGAGTCCATAAGTTTTACTATTTGTTATTTTCCCAGTTACACGGACAGTTGCACCTTCTTTAAGCATCTTTGCTAGATAAGGCTGGTGGAACCAGATGATATTTATGGATCCAGTTAGATCGGAGAGGACAGCTTGCCCCATTGGTATTTTACTTTTAAAACCTTTTTTAGTTTTAAGTCCTGTTAGTTTTCCCAGTATTGTGACATTTTCTCCATCAGTTAGAGTATCTATATTCCGGAGTTCACTTATATCACTATAACGTGTAGGGAAGTGGTAAAGTAAATCTTTCAAGGTTTTAAGTCCGAGATGTGAAAGTGCCTTTTTTTGATTGATATCAATACGAAAATGATTTTCAATTTTGTCAGTTAGATTCATTTTAAATAAACGTCATTTATTTTTTAGGTGTTGCACTGCCGTTTAGTGAAGTTATTTTTCCTACATCCATTTTGCCAATTTTTTCTTGGTCCATTCCAAATAATTTAACTCCAAGATATACAACCAAAGCGATAACAACAAAATCAACCCCATTATTTATAAATGTTCCATAATGGATTACTGATTTATCTAAATGAATAACTTTTGAGTTTAAGTCATCTACTCCTCCCAAAGCGATGTTTAATAATGGATTGATAATATCTGTAACTAAAGATGAGACAAATTTAGAGATAGCTGTTCCTAGGATGAAACCGATAGCTAAAGTGATAACCCCTTGGTTTTTAAGGAAATCTTTAAACCCAGTTAACCCGCTTATTCTTCTTAATTTTTGCATTCTTTTCATATTGATAGTATAGCAAAAAATTATAAATTTGCAGAGATATTTATATTTTTAAAATAGAACCCAGCCAAACCTATAAAAATCATTGTTATTACTACATAATTTTATTATGTAGTAAAGGTATTTAATGATACAATAGTATTACAAGCTAAGTAATTTAAGCACGACTCATAAGAAGTATATAATGCTCAATCCATTTAAAAAAATGTCAGTTAAATTAATTAATGCAATTTCAATTTTTTCAATTGTATTAGTATTCTTAGTAGTTGCTGTTGTTTCTTATAAATCAATGCTTCAAATTGATGTTGATGAAATTTGGGTAATTCATTCATACCAGGTTTCTACCAATCTTAATGTTTTGATGTCAGATTTAGAAAATATAGAGACGAGTGTGCGTGGTTATGTTATAACTGGGCAAGATATTTATCTAGGACCATACAATACTTATCTTCCAGACGTTGATAAAACATTTACAACTTTGGACAATCTAACAATTGATAATCCTTTACAACAGAAAAATTTATCGGATATCAAACCTCTTATTGATGAAAAAAAAGCGAATATTCAAGAAGCTATTAGTTTACGTAAAAATATTGGATTGAATAGTGCTATAGCATATGTATCTATTGGTAATGGGAAGAAAATTATGGATTCTATTCGAATAATTGTGGCTAATATGCAAAAAGAGGAGTCACGTTTATTACAAATTCGTACGAATGATTTGACCCAAATAAATACTCTAACAAAAAATACGATTATCTGGGGAAGTATTATTGGTTTTCTTTTTTATTTATTAGTGAATTATATTATAAATAAATTTGTAATAGGAGAGATTGTTCGAAAGCCACTTTTGGAAAGGGAACAGAAAGCATTAGCAGAAGCACTAAAGGCAAATAAAGAAATGGAGGCATTTAGTTACTCGGTATCTCATGATCTTAGGGCACCACTGCGTGCTATTGATGGATTTACACAAATACTTGTTGAAGATAATATTGATAAATTAGATGATGAAGGGAAAAGAGTTGCAGGAATCATTCGAGCAAGTACCGTTAAAATGGGAAAGCTTATTGATGACCTACTTTCTTTTTCTCGTTTAGGACGTCAAGAAATTAAAAAAAATAAAGTTGATATGAAATCTCTCGTAAATAATATATATAATGAATTAAGGAAAAATTCGCCAGATAAAAATATAGAATTTGTTTTAAATGATATACCAGATGCTATGGCAGACAAAGATATGATGAGTGTTGTTTGGACAAATCTTATTTCAAATGCTATTAAATTTACAGGTAAAAAAGACAAACCCAAAATTGAGATTGGTAGCAAGATGGATAATGATGTTATTACATATTATCAGAAAGACAATGGAGCTGGTTTTGATATGAAGTATGTTGATAAACTTTTTGGTGTATTTCAAAGGTTACATTCTACTGAGGATTTTGATGGAACAGGTGTAGGTCTTGCAAATGTAAAGCGTGTCGTTGAAAGACATGGTGGTAAAGTGTGGGCAGAAGGTAAGGTCGACGAAGGAGCAACATTTTATTTTAGTTTACCGAAAGTATAAATCATTTTTAATGAATAAATATTATGAATAACAATGTAGATATGAATGAAGTTGATGTTTTGATGGTTGAAGATAATCCAAATGATGCCGAGCTTATTATTCGTGCTTTAAATAAAATTAATATAGCTAATAAAATTTATTGGGTTAAGGATGGAGCAGAAGCACTTGAATTTGTATTTTGTACAGGAATATATTCTGGCCGTAGTTTTACTAACCCACCAAAAGTGATTTTTCTTGATGTTAAACTTCCAAAGGTAAATGGTCTTGAAGTTGCAGCCAAAATTAAAATAGATGAACGTACTAAAATGATTCCTTTAGTTATTGTAACTTCTTCTCAAGAGGAAAGTGATTTAAAAGAAGCTTATAATCGTGGAGTAAATAGTTATATAGTAAAACCTATTGAAGCTACCAATTTTGTAAAATCATTAAGTGAAGCTGGATTATATTGGTTAGCAGTCAATAAACCTCCAATTATAAATAAGTAATCTAATAAAATATTATGGAACCTATAATTAAGCATGTTTTAATAATTGATAATGATGAGATAACTCGTCGTCTTTTTGGTAGTTTATTATCAACTGCCGGTTATGAAGTTCTCTATGCGAAAGATGGTGTCATAGGGAGAGAGACGGCTCGTCGCTTTCATCCAGACCTTATTTTACTTGATATGAATATGCCTGGTGAAGATGGTTTCGAGACTGCAAATAGGATTAAAAATGAACCAAGTTCACCAGCTTTTGATATCCCTATTGTTTTGTTTACTAGTTCAGATTTATCTATTGAAGCACAAAAATGGATGACTGAACTTGGAATAATGGATTATATTCAAAAGGGTGTTAGCAATGATGAATTTATTATACGAATAAACAAAATTTTTGAGAAATTAGAAAATACATCATCTCCAAAAGAGAAAGTGGAATAGATAATTTAATGTTTTAAGCTTCTGGTTCTACATGGATTATTACGTCTTCGGCTTCGTTTATTTTTTCTTTAATAAGAGATTTGAGTTTGCTTGCCCCGATATGTGCATTCTCTAGTGTCTCTTCTCCTTTTGCATCACAATGCATAGTGATGAGAAGTTTCGTTCCTATTTTTCTAACTAAAATGTTGTGAGCATTTTTGATAACAGGAACATCTTTAATCATTTCTATTATGATTTTTTCAATTTTCAGTGATTCACTATTTTCAATTTTAGAACTCTCTTTTTCATCAAAAGTATAAGAATCAATGTGGGTGTAGAGTTCTATTTCTGTTCCTATTTCTGATTGAATTTCTTTTTCTAAATGACTTGCCTTTTCATGAGCCAGAAGGACAGTCAGACTCCCGGGTAATTCTAAATCATAACTAATAAACTTTTTTCCATCTAGTTTATCTACGAGTATACTGTGGACCGAGAGCATATGCTTAGAAGCAATTGTTCTTATGATATCTACCATTGTTTCATCTTTAAGTTGAATTGGTTTAGTATGAATCAGTATATCTGCTTCTTGTATCTTTTCATGAATTGCTTCTTTGGCCTTTTTTATAATCTCATTAACTTTAATTATTGAAAAGCCTCGATTAATACCGATTTCTAATTCTATGAACATTGAGGGTCCAAGAGGTCGGACACGTATTTTATCTGTAGAGATAATTCCTTCGATATTTTCCACTATTCCTTTTACTATATCTGTTACTCCTTCTGGGGCTGTGTCCATCAATGTATCAATTGTTCTTTTTCCAAGTCTATATCCTGCGACAAGCACAAAGATTGAGACTCCAATAGCCGCGAAAGTATCAGCTCCAGTAACTCCAAAATAAACTAAAACTAAACCAACTAGAACAACAGTGGAGCTCCAAATATCGGAACTGAAGTGGAGAGCGTCAGCTTCCAATGCCTGACTATTAGTTTCTTTTGCTACTTTATATAAAGCTCTTGATCTTGAGAAATCAATAATTATTGAGACTATTATTACAGCAAACGCATACCAAGTAATTTCTACGCGGAAATCTTTTATGATAATTCTGTGAATAGCCTCATATATAATCCAAGCACTAGTGAGGAATAGTAATCCTGTTTCAATTAGAGCTGAGACACTTTCCATTTTACCGTGTCCATATGGGTGTCTTGTATCGGCTGGTTTGTCGCTTACTTTTACTGCAAATAAAGTTAATCCCGCTGCTCCTAAATCAAGAGCCGAGTGAGCCGCTTCAGAAATGATACCCATACTGCCAGTCATAATACCGACGACAAATTTCATAATTGTCATCCCAAGACTTGCCAACACAGAACTTAGCGCTACAGATTCTTTTTTATTTGACATAGCGGAGGCGGTGAGATTCGAACTCACGGAACCGGTAAAGGTTCGACAGTTTAGTAAACTGTTGATTTAAACCACTCATCCACGCCTCCAATTTTCTTATCTTAACATAATTATCTCTAAATAAAAAATATATTTTTTGAGTAAATATATTAAATATGATAAGGTATAAGGGTGATATGGAGCCGTGGGAGAGCGGTTTAATCTACCTCTTTGCTAAAGAGGCGGGGCGTAAATGCCCCCGCTGGTTCGAATCCAGCCGGCTCCGCCAGAAAATGTAATATAACTTTAAATATTGCTATAATAAATCTATGTCCAAATTTGAAATCTACAAACGCGTCTTTCCTAGTCTAGGACCTATTATTTTTCGGAATGTTTTTCTTTTAGTAAACGGAGTTATCTTTTTTGTAGTTGTATTACTTTTTATTTTTGGTAATCCACAAGCTGGATTATTTTTGGGTATTGTTTTTGTTATAAATACAATTATCTCTACAGCACAAGATATTCACGCACGAGTGCTTTTGGAAAAGTTGCAGATGCTGACTGCGCTTAAAGTTATTCGTATGAACCAAGATAAAACAGAAACTTTAGTCTTAGCAGAAGAAATAAAAAAAGGTGATTTATTGAAATTAAAATTAGGAGATCAAGCGCCTTGTGAAGGAATTTTAATTTCTACTGACAACCTAGAAATATCCGAAGCTTTAATCACTGGTGAGTCCGATACTTTCCCTAAAAAAGACGGAGATAAAATTGTAGCTGGAGCAATAGTGACTTCTGGTTCTGCTCTTATGAAAGTAGAAGGACTTTTCCGTGAAAGTATTCTTGCTAAAATATCAGGAGATGCAAAGAAATATTCTGCGAGTCCTAGTTCTATTCAGACTTCCGTCAATACAGTTATAAAATATTCTGGTTATATTCTTTTGGTAGTTTTATCATTTGTAGTTATTCGTGGTATTTTGGTTCATGCTTCAAGGTTAGAGATAGTTACGAATGCTGGTGCCCTTGCTAGCACACTCGTGCCACAAGGATTAGTTGTTGTCATAACTTTGTTATTTGCTGTTGGTGCAGCAAATTATTCTAGACGCAATGTCTTATTTCAAGAAATTAATGCGACAGAAAAATTAGGGAGAATAAAGAATCTTTGTATAGATAAAACTGGCACTTTGACAGACAATATTTTATTGGTAGAAGATATGCATATGATACAAGGTTTAAATGAAGTAGATATGTGTTCTTTGATATATACTTCTGCTGTCGGTTTAAAGGATTCATCTCAGACTATTTTAGCAGTAAGAAAATATTTAGAAGATAATAAAAAAGATATTAAAGAAAAAGAAATTGTGAATGTTTTGCCTTTTTCTTCTTGGCGACGATACGGTGCTGTGGAGATTAAAGAGGGTGATATCTCGCAAACAATTTTTATTGGCACACCAGATATAATAATACCTAGAATAAAAAATATTGAAGAGAGAAAATGGTTAGAGAATTTACTCGGAGAGAATACACGAATGGGGAAGAGAGTCTTATGTGTGGCTCGTGCAGATAAGGTAGGTTTACCGAAAGATTTAAAAGATGTTGATCTTTCCTCGATGGTTATATTTGTTTTTCACAATACATTACGACAAGGTATAAAAGAAGCAATAAAATTTTTTCAAGATAGAGGAGTAAAGATTCGCGTTCTTTCGGGAGACAATTTAGATACCGTACGAGCAGTTGCAGAAAGTGTCGGAATAAATGGCACAGAGAATGCTGTTTCTGGAGAACAGTTGTCAAAATGGGATGATTCTCTTTTTGAAAAGGAAGCTCATAAATATACAATTTTTGCACAGATTTTACCAGAGCATAAAGTAAAGCTCATTGAAGCGTTTAAGAAAGATGGCTTCACAGCTATGGTTGGAGATGGAGTAAATGATGCCCTAGCTATGAAGAAGTCAGATCTTGGTATTGCGATGTTTGATGGAGTGCCAGTGACCAGACAACTAGCGGATGTTATTTTAATGACCAATAGTTTTTCTAGTTTGCCGGGAGCCGTAGAACTTGCTGATCATTTTATTCGAAGTATAGAAATAAATGCCGGTATCTATATAAATCAAAGCTTGATGGGATTATTGTTTTTTATAATTATTAGTATTTTTGGATATTCATATCCCTTAACTCCACTTAATATTACCTTTATCAATTATTTCACTGTTGGATTCTCTGGGATACTTATTAGTTATTGGGCATTGCGTCCTAATGGGAAAATATCTTCTACAAGCGACAAACCATTTTTAAAGAGAGTTATGCCTCTTGTATTTTGTTGTGCTATAGTCCAAGCTCTTGGCACAGCTCTTATATTTATATTAAGTAAACATTATCTAAAAACTATACCTTCAAATCTACTTGTTGGATTTTCTTTTATTTTGTTTGGCTTTTTGTTTTTAATTTTTGCAATAAATGTATATAGTGGTTTGCTCTTTAAAAAAGAAAAATTCCAAATATTTTTATTAGCAGTATTCCAAATTATTTTAATTTATTTAATGCTTCAGATTCCTTTCTTGATTAAATTCTTTAATATTATTCCTCCTTTCCCTCCATTTATTTCTATTATTCAAGCTTTATTGGTAATTTTTATTTTTGGATTTGCGGAGTATCTCATAGTTAAAAAATTATTTTTGAAATAGAAGGGATTATTTTATTAATTAAAAAACAGGCTTTATAAATAAAAGCCTGTTTTTATGAAGATGCAGTAGGAGCATACTTCATTAGTTTGTCGTCGCAATATTTATTGCCAAAATGTTGGCGACAAGTAGCGCAATAGATAATAGTAAGGTCAATCTCCTTTGGATTAACCCTGGTAGTTATTAATAACTTTACTATTGCAAGTGTACTTAATTCTGGCACACCGTTAACAGTAACACTACCACATCCTGCACATACGATAACTTTCTTCATTTTTTTATCATTTAGATGAAATTCTTTACTTACAGTATATGCTTTTTAAATAATAAAAGAAGGTCAAGGCTCTGATTTTTATAACCAAGCATTTTGTGCTAAAATACCCTTATAAAGTTAAATTTATTATTAATTAAAAAAGCGTCGCGTTTCAATGGACAGTACGCGACATGATTTTGCAAAATCATATGGCAAATATAAAAATATCAAAAATTATTGGAAGAGAAATATTAGATTCAAGAGGTAACCCGACTGTGGAAGTGGATGTCATCCTAGCCGATGGATCCATGGGCAGAGCAGGTGTTCCAAGTGGTGCTTCTACAGGAAGTCATGAAGCAGTAGAGCTTCGTGATGGAGATCTCAAGAGATACGGAGGTAAGGGAGTATTAAAAGCAGTTAAGAATGTGAATGAAGATATACAGAAAAAGTTAAAAGGAAAAATTTGGAATCAAAAAACTTTAGATGAAGCGATGATTGATCTTGATGGCACGGAGAATAAAGGTAAACTTGGAGCGAATGCTATTTTGGGTGTTTCTATTGCTTTTGCAAAGGCAATGGCAGTCTCAGAAAAAAAACCTCTTTGGAAATATTTTAAAGATATATCAAAGAATAAAAATATTTGTCTTCCTGTTCCAATGATGAATATTTTAAATGGAGGAAGTCATGCTGATAATTCCACAGATATTCAGGAATTTATGATTATGCCTTTAGGGGCAAAGACTTTTAGGCAAGCTTTACAGTGGGGGGCAGAAGTTTTCCATACATTAAAAAAGATTTTAAAAGAGAGAGGGTTAAGCACTTTAGTTGGAGATGAAGGTGGGTATGCGCCATCTCTTCCTACTAATGAGTCCGCGATAGAAGTTATTTTAGAAGCGATTAAAAAAGCAGGGTATATACCTGGTAAAGATATAAGTATAGCGATAGATGCAGCTGCAAGTGAGTTTTATAAAGATGGCAAGTATGTATTAGCAAGGGAAGGGAAAACTTTATCAAGTGAAGAAATGGTAGCTTTTTATGAAGATTGGGGAAAAAAGTTTCCAATAGTTTCCATTGAAGACGGACTTGCAGAAGATGATTGGAGTGGTTGGAGTCTAATGACGAAAAAGCTTGGGAAGAAAATTCAAATAGTTGGAGATGATTTATTTGTGACCAATATAAAGAGATTAAGAGAGGGAATAGAAAAGAAAGCAGGGAATTCAATTTTGATTAAATTAAACCAGATAGGAACTGTGTCTGAAACTATTGATGCTATTAATATGGCAAAGAGTGCAGGGTTCACGGCAGTAGTTTCTCATCGTTCAGGAGAGACTGAGGATTCTACAATTGCAGATTTTGTTGTTGGGTTAGGGACTGGCCAGATAAAGACAGGTTCTCTATGTAGAAGTGAGAGAGTAGCTAAATACAACGAACTTCTTCGTATAGAAGAATCTTTAGGAAACAAAGCAGTATTTTTAGGGAAGAATATATTGAAGTAATTTTTTAAACGTTTGTATCTAGATTTTTTGAATAGCTCTCCTCGAAGGACACGGATATTTTCTTACTAGAAAATTCCTCGTGCTCGGCTCGACAGCCTCCCAAGTTCCTTCTCAGAGACTATTCTAAAAAATCTATACGGGCAAATTTCTTGTATTTTTTATTTTTTAAGTTACAATATAGATATGGAAACAATACAAACATTTTTACAAACTATTTGGGCTTCGATTTTGGTTCTTGGTTGGGTAAAGATTATTATTGCAGTTGTCGCAATTTCTATTTTATCGAAGTATCAGTATATTTTAGGATTACTTGCAGCTTTGTTGTTAATTGCATATTTGGGTCATTGGATAAATTTTTAATTTAAAATAATGTTTAAAAAAGATGAGCGAGGCAAGGCCTCGCTCATCTTTTTGACATTTTGACAAAAAGCTTGTAATAGTTTAATATTTCAGCGAAAGTTAGTTGTTTAGGTAGGGATACCTAAAAGCTAATTTTCGTACTTTTAAATTTATCTTCAAAAAAATTAAAGCCATGAGCGAAAAGACACGTTACACAGACGAGGAACTCGCTGAGTTCAAAGAGCTAATCCAAGATAAGCTTATCAAAGCCCGTCAGGATTATCAATTGTATAAAAATGCCAATACCCATGGGGACGAGAATGGCACTGAAAACCCAAAAGATAGTGGGGAAAGGAGTCAAGCATGTATTTCTAAGGATGAGGCAGTTAGGCTTGCACAACATCAACTGAGGTTTGTGCAGTGTCTCGAATCTGCATTGGTCCGTATTGAAAATAAAACATACGGAATTTGTCGGGAGACCGGCAAATTGATTGACAAAGAGCGTCTTCGTGCAGTTCCGCACGCTACACTTTCAATGGAAGCTAAAATTTTACAGGATTAAGTTATGACACGAATTTTTTCGAGGAAATCAGAGGATTCATCTTCGGAGCAATTAAGAGAGTTTGCTTTTGTTCAAAAAAGAGAATCCGAATTGGAAGCTATCATGGCTTTTAATAAAGATTTTGAAAAAACAGTGGAGGTTTCAGCTCCACAAAAAAAGGTTGAAATTGAAGTTAAAAAATAACTTCAGTGCTAAATGAAATATAGCCCGAAATTGTTTAACAACAATTTCGGGCTATTATTTTGATATAAAAGTTTTTAGTATATAATATGAAAGTATGAACCCGCACATTAGTAAGACTTGGTTGATTGTCATTCTTATGGTTATTGTTAATTTTGGAATATTTTATTTTCTATCTAAAAAAATAGAAGATTTTGTTTTAACAGATACCGCCAAGACGATGATTGAAGAGGGTTCATTATAAAATATGAAAAAAGATAATTTAACATTTGGACAAATAATAAAGAGAGATATATGGCGTCACCTATATAAGATTTTCCCTTGGGTGCAGAAACATTTTTTGAAATGGCATTTAGTTTGGCATGAGAAAGGGCGCCAGCCTTATCATATTGGGTGGCTTGCGAAAGGGAAAACTTTAGAAGAACTTGAAAAACATTTACATACAGAATGGGGTTTCGGGAACCATTTCGTAGCATGGCAAGACAATGGACAAATCCTTTCTTGGCGCAAACTAGAAAGTTTTGAAAAACAATATCATTTGAGAGTCTTTAAAGATGGAGAGATAAGAGGTCATTATGAAGATACTCCTGAAGACAAACCTGTAGAGCACTTTGTGGAGATAGGGGAGGAAGCTCACATAGAAGATTTTAAAAAGTTTCTTGGAAATTATATAGTTTCAAAGAAGCATATTTCACACTTAAAAGTAGATAGGAAGACAGCTCCAGAATCTGAGATTACTATTGATAATAGACTGGATAAAAATGGAAGACAACACCACAACAAACAATAATTTTGTAAAAATTTTATCAAACCTTCCCGCTATTGATGGAAGTTTTAAAGAAGTTTCTATAACTATTACAGAGGATGGGACTCCTCGTGCAGTTGCATTTTTTGATATAGATAAGACATTAGCTGAATTGAAAGATATTCATGGCAATGCGATAAAGACTTTATTTAAAGAATTTTTTGATAAAGAATTTGATGGGATAGAAGATGTATATTTTAAAGGATTCAGACTTGGAAATTCTTTTCGTGAGTTTGATCGTATGAATGGTATATATAACCTAGGTTTTAAAGAATGGGTTGATCCAGAAGTTTATGTTAAAGAAAGATTGAATCATAAAAAGAAAGATATAGATAGTGAAGGTAATGAGACTCATGATATAGCAAAGATGTATTTGCAAAAGTATGCTGTGATAGCTTCGAAAATTGCAAATGATATGTATGAGAGAAACAGAGGAGAATTTGAATTATCTAAAATCAAGCCAGTTTTTGCTCTCGCAAAATTTTATAAAAGTATTGGTATCCCGATGTTTGGTATGACAGCAAATGGTAAAGAATTTGTTCATACAATTTCTAAATATTTAGGCTTGTCAGATTTATTTATAGATATAGCCACAGATGAAGATATGGTGGGTGGGGGGAAAGAAATTATTATTCCGAAACTTATAAAAAAGTTAGAAGACAATGGTATAAAAGTTTCCAAAGGAAAGCTTGTAATAGTTGGGGACTCTTTATCAGGAGATATAGGAAGTGGATATAGATATAAAGTGGGAGAAGAAGAAAGTTTTATCAAAGGTATTCTTGTTCTTAAAGATATGGAAGAGCTAGAAGCTATAAAAAATCAAATTCAAAACAATAGTGAATTGAAAAAGATTATCAAAAATACAGATACAGAAGCTTTTATAATGGAAAATGTGAAGATAGATACTTTTGGTAATCCATTACTTTTTTCAAATCAAAATAGTTTTTTAATTAAATTATAGTTAAAGTTTAAAAATACTCCATAAAAAAATTCTCGGACTCACCACACAATAAAATTCTGCTGAATTTTTTGCTCGTGCTCGGCTCGACAGCCTGCGCAAGGGTTCGCTCGAGAACATTTTTATTTTGTATTTTTAAACTTTAGATTCTGGATAAATTATATCCCAGAGAGCTCCTGCGACGTTGTGCGGTCTCCCTACTAGAGGGAAGTGGTGTAAGTCTATAAATGGTGCGGAGTTACATTCTATAACTCCACTTCTTGGTTGGTCACGCCATGAGACAGAGACATCATCCATTATAAAGTCTACTCCAATAAGTGGATCATCTAAAACTTTTGCAATTTTTTCTAACATTTCTTTATTATCAGGATGGACAATATCTGTTACATCAGTGATTCCTCCTCCGACAGCACGACTGGTTTTTTGTCCAAGTGTTATTATTTCTTTATCTTTAGGTATTGTATCTTGATTACGATTCCAATGTGTAAGTTCTTTCACCGCTTCAACGTCAAGAGAAAGTTGGTGAAAAATCTTTCCATCACGAAGTGGATTTTTATTTTCTATTTCTATAAGTTCTTTTACATTATGAATTCCATCTCCTATCACATAAGCTGGTTCACGTCGTAGGCAAGCTATAAATTTTTCTCCTATTAAAGTTCCTCTAAATACATAACCAGAAAGTTCTTCCTCTATCATTACATAAGGAGAGAGTTGGTGAGCTTTATTAAAAGCTATGATGAATTCTTTTTCATTTTCAACATGAGTAGTAGTGTGTCTACTTCTAGAACCAATATTTGGTTTTGTAATGACTGGTTTATTTAATGATCTAAATATTTTAAGACCTTCTTTTCTACTACTAGTTATTCCACCTTTAGCTATAGGTATACCAGCTTTCTCAAAATGTTTTTTCATTTCGTTTTTGTTATCCATCCATTCAAGTCCTTTAGGGTTATAATTTTTAGTTCGAGGGAGAACATCAAAGAATCTCATTTGACCTTTATATTTTGAAGTGAAAAGATCTTGGCCAATTCCAAATAAATGAAATTCTGTCATCTTTATTCCTCTTTTTGTTGCCTCTTCCCATAAGACGCGAGCTCTCCCACTGTCTTTTTCATTAGGAGCAGTTGTTTCATTTCCTAAATGTAAAAAACATAAAATTTTTACAAGTATTGGTCCTATCCACTCAAGACTATCTTCTGGAACTAATTTAGCCATCCAATTTGTCCAAGGGTCTATCAAATTTCCCAGAAGAACAGAAATATAAGCGACTCTATGATTTACTTGCGCCCCTCCACAATCCACACAATGTTTTTTCTTTTTTTGTTCTGACATATATAACAATATACCAGTATTAATGTGCTACTGCAAAGCCTAAGACTTTTTTGGCACCAGCTTTTTTTAAGATTTTCATAATTTCAAGAATCGTTCCTCCAGTCGTAGTTACGTCATCAATGATGATGATGGTTTTACCTTTCACAAGTTCTTTATTATTTATTTCAAACGCACCTTTTATATTTTGTAGACGTTTGTTTCTATTTGTTAGTTTTGCTTGGGGAAGAGTATTTAATTTTTTAAATACGATTTTATTTTTAAATTGAAATATATTTTTTTCTGCAATTTTGCAGAAATTTCTTGCTATTATTTCAGATTGATTATATCCACGATTCTTTTTTCGGTCTTTAGATATTGGCACAGGTATGACATAAATAGGTGAACCCAAAGAGAACATCTTTATCTGATCTATCTCTTCTATCAATGATTCATAAAGTAGTTGCCCCAATCTTTCCCCTAAGTATGGAATCTTATGGTATTTTAATTTCCAGATAGCATTTTTAATGATAGGGTCTCGGTAATCATAAACAGCCAAGATATTTTCTTCTGTCGGTCTTTCAGCAATTTGCAGTTTATTTACGCATTCTTCACATAGTATTTGGGCCTTTGTTTTACAGCCAATACACTTAGAAGGGAATAACATTTCTAGTATTGTATTAGTCCATGATTTTATATGAAGTGTTGTCTTTTCCACATCTATATTTTACTATATATGTGTTATACTAGGTAGTATAAATATGGATAAAACACTCTCGAAAATAATATCATCTGGATTAGCTAATTTATCTAAAGCCTTTTCTTCTGACAAATCTACAAAAAGTGTCTTAGGTGTTGATATAGGTTCTTCAGCTATAAAAGTTGTTCAATTAAAAAAGCAAAACGGCAAAGCAGTTTTGGAGACTTATGGAGCAATTGCCCTAGGGCCTTATGGTAAGACTGATATTGGTTCAGTTACCAATTTACAAACAGATGACATAGTCCGTGCTCTTATAGACGTTATGAAAGAATCCAATGTGACAGTTCACTCTGGAGTTATTGCTATTCCTTCTTCTTCTAGTTTAATTTTTACCATCTCATTACCTAATAAAATCACAGAAGAAAAGTTGGCTAGTATTGTTCCGATTGAAGCTCGTAAATATATTCCTGTTCCAATTACTGAAGTTACTCTTGATTGGTTCATCTTACCTAAACCATCTGAATCAGGAGAAAGTAACAATATGGATCAATCAGCAAATGCAGCTGAAATAAATTCAAATACAGAAGTTTTGGTTGTCGCGATTCACAATGATACTTTGACTCGTTACCAAGAGATACTAACAAAAACAGAATTAAAATCTGAATCATTTGAAATGGAAATTTTTAGTAATATTAGAGCATCTTTTTCTCACGATTTAGCTCCTGTTTTATTAATAGATTTTGGTGCGTCGAAAACAAAACTTTGTATTATTGAAGAAGGTATAGTTCATATATTCCATATTGTAAATAGGGGAGGTGCTGATATTACTAAAAATATAGCATCTTCTTTGAGTATATCTTTTTCTGAAGCTGAAAAGTTGAAGAGAAATGTAGGATTAGATATAAATAGTAATCCTGAAGTCGCAGATATTGTCCGATTGTCTATTGATTATATTTTATCAGACACAAATAGTGTTGTGTTTGCTTATCAGAAGAAGTATAATAAAAATATAAGTAAAGTTATTTTGACGGGTGGAGGTTCTCTTGTGAAAGGACTTATGGAGAGAATGATTTCTAACTTTCATACCGAAGTAGTATACAGTAATCCTTTTTCTAAAACTGAAGCCCCAGCATTCTTATCATCTATATTAGAAGTTAGTGGACCAGAATTTAGTGTGGCAGTTGGTTTAGCATTAAGACAATTATTTTAAATTATGGAGAATTCATTTCAAACATCATTTATTCCAAAGAAGCCTATAGTAGCGAATGGTTCTTCGCCTGTTATTAGAGGTAACGCTACTAGTATTTCTATGGTTGTTTCTGTTTTTATCCTCGTTGTGATGTTGTTAGCTTTTGGTGGGCTTTATTTTTATTATAATTTTTATTTATTAAAGAATAAGGAAACATTATCTTCAAACTTGGCTCAAATACGTGATAGCTTTGACAAAAACACAATTGCTGAATTAGAGATGTATGATAAACGCACAACTGTTTCTTCTCAAATTTTAAAAAATCACCTAGTTCTTTCTCCTTTGTTTGAATTAATCAATAAGCTTACACTCTCTTCTATTCAATATACAAAGTTTAGTCATTCAACTCTCAACAATGTTTTTTCTGTTAAAATGTCCGGTATCGCACGTGACTATAAATCTATCGCTCTTCAAGCAGATGTTTTTAATTCGAGTAAAGGACAAATGCTTAAAAATGTTGTTTTTTCTAATTTGAGTAAAGACAAGAATAATTATGTTATTTTTGATATTGATTTTAATGTAGATCCTTCTCTTCTTTCTTATACCAATAACATTACCAATGCAAATGTTAGTTCATCAAATACTTCGACACAAACACCAAACATCACACAAGTAAGTCCTGTTACTGTAGATAATCCCACAGACCAATTAAAAGCAACACAACAACCATAATTATGAAATTAATTCTTCCTATTATATTTATAATAATTTCAGTCCTTGCCTTTATTTTTGGGGTGAATCCTCTTTATCAAAAGGTTTCACTTTTGAGAGCAGATATTGCTCTTTATAATGAAGCTCTTAACAATTCAACAGAGCTTCAGAAGAAGCAAGATTCTTTACTTGGATCTTATAACCAGATAAAACAAGAAGATAAAGATCGTTTAAATAGTTTTTTACCAGATGGAGTAAACGATATTCAATTTATTCTAGAAGTTGAACGTATTGCAAATCTTCACAATATGCCAATCAAAGATATTAAATTCCAAGCAGTAAAGAAAAATGATACACCTACAGATCCCAATACAATAGTTTCAGCGGCCACTAAAGATGCTAGTTTGTATGGAGTTTTTCCTATAGAATTTACGACTGATGCTAACTATGCCGATTTTGTTCTTTTCTTGAAAGATCTTGAATACAATTTACGTTTAGCAGATGTGAAGTCTATATCATTTGTTGTTCCAGATGCTAGTATTAAAACTATAGATGGAGCAGATCCAAATATTTATCATTATACATTAGATGTTGAGACTTATTGGCTTAAATAATATTATGAACAATAAAAACAATAAATTTTTAATAGCATTATTTATTCTAGTTTGTATGATTGGAGTTTATTCTTATTTCCATGATTCCAAATCTGAAGCTTCAACAACCGATAGTTCACTTACTTCATCTTTAGATACAACAGCAGGAGCATCTAAAACAGGAAGTGATGATGTAGTTACCGATACAGCTTTTATTATGAATCTAAATTCTTTGAAGACTATTAAGATAGATACTTCTTTGCTTGAAAGCCAGCCATTTATATTACTTAAAGACAATAATATCAAATTAGATCCTGTTCCTTATGGACGTATTAATCCTTTTGCTCCTACCAGTGATAATGTTGTCGCCAATACAACAAATAATAAAACTGTAATTTCTATAAAAGCTAATACGGCTACTCAAATTTCAGATAAATTTGCTACTTTAAACGGTTCATTAGACGGGGCAACTTCCAATAATGTTTATTTTCAATATGGTCTTACACAAACTCTTGGTAAGAACACACCCAAATCCAATCTTTCTTTAATTGGAAATTTTTCTTCCAATATAAACAATCTAACTTCCAAGACGACTTACTTTTTCCGTGCAGTAGCTAACGTAAGTGGAACTTTGATTTATAGTGATATAATATCGTTTAATACAAATTAATATATGATGATTTTAGAAGAATTAGTAAAACATGGTCTTATAAGAGAAGATCAAGTGCCTGAAATAGTAAAAACAGCAGATGAAAAATATCATGGCGATTTAGATAAAGCACTTGCGAATTTCAATATAAGTGAAGATTCCATTCTTGATTTAAGAGGGTCTATTTTTAATATTCCAATTAAAAAAATAGATCCGAGCTTGATTACAGATTCTGTTTTGAAAATAATTCCTGTAGAGACAGCAAAGACGTATCATTTCGTACCAATAGGAGTAGTTAATGATGTTTTAGAAATAGGAATAATTGATCCAGAGAATGTTCAAGCGATTGATGTTTTGACTTTTATCACAGCCAAGTTAGATAAACCTTTTAAATTATTTTTGATTAGTGATTCCGTTTACAATGAAATCATTGAGAAATATGATGGATTAGGAAGTGAGGTTGATCAAGCTCTTTCCGAACTTGACCAAGAGATTGCCAATGCAAGTGAAGGATTATCTATTGATGAAAGTTCTGATAAAATGAAGAATGAAGATATCACAGAGGATGCACCAATAATTAAAATTGTGGCAGTTATTTTAAGACACGCTGTTGAAGGTAATGCATCAGATATTCATATAGAAAATGTAGGGGATAGAGTGAAAGTTCGTTTCCGTGTTGATGGTATCCTTCATACTTCTCTAACTTTACCGTCCAATGTTTTCAATGGAGTCGTTGCTCGTATTAAAATATTAGCAAAATTAAGACTTGATGAAAAACGTAAACCACAAGATGGTGGATTTTCTACTAAAATGGAAGGACGCAAGATAGATTATCGTGTCTCTACGATGCCTTCTTATTATGGAGAAAAGATTGTGATGCGTATTCTTGATTCTCAAAGAGGTGTTAAACCATTAAATCAGTTAGATATGTCTCCAGAGAATATTGCTCTTGTTCGTGAAGCTATTGCTCGTCCATATGGACTTATTTTAATGACAGGTCCGACAGGTTCTGGTAAAACGACGACTCTTTACTCCATGTTAAATGAGCTTGATTCAGAGAAACAAAATATTGTTTCTCTTGAAGATCCTATTGAGTATCATATGGATGGAGTCAATCAATCCCAAGTCGCACCTGAGATTGGTTATACTTTTGCTTCAGGGCTCCGTTCTATTTTAAGACAAGACCCGAATATTATAATGGTGGGAGAGATTCGTGATAAAGAAACTGCCGAATTAGCCATTCAAGCAGCTCTTACTGGTCACTTAGTTTTCTCAACACTTCACACCAATAGTGCAGTTGGAGCAATTCCTCGTCTTATAGATATGGGTATCGATCCTTATCTTATCGCTCCGACACTTATTCTTTCTATGGCTCAGCGTTTAGCTCGTAAAATACATCCAAGTTCTAAACAAAAAGTTCCTATGGATGAAGCAACAAAAATAATGATAGATAAACATTTTGCAGATTTACCAGAAATATATAAATCTAAATTGAATCTAAAAGATTATATTTATGAAGCAGTTTCTTCTTCTGAGTGTCCTTCAGGTATACAAGGACGTATTCCTGTTTATGAAATGTTTAAAATTGATAAAGAAATGCAAACGATAATTCTTAGAAAACCAGAAGAACAAGAAATATACAAGCTTGCTCGCTCACGAGGTATGATTACTATCCGTGAAGATGCTTTCATAAAAAGTATGAATGGACTTTTGCCTTTTACAGAAGTGTATAATTTTTAGAAGAAGTGTTATACTATATAATGTATGGAACCAAACAAAAAAATTCTTATTGTTGATGATGATAGTTTTCTTTTGGATATGTATGCACTCAAATTCAGCAAGTCCAATTTTGATGTTACAGCTTCACTTGGTTCAGAAATGGCACTAAAAAAGCTTAGAGAAGGCTTCCTTCCCGATGTTATATTATTAGATGTTGTTATGCCGGTTATGGATGGATTTGAGTTATTAGAAAAAATAAAAGAAGAGAATTTATCACCAAATTCTGTAAAGATAATTCTTTCAAATAGAGGTCAACCATCCGATATAACAAAAGGAGAATCATTGGGAACGTCTGGTTATATAGTGAAAGCCTCAAGTACACCAACAGAAGTTATAGAAAAAGTTAAAAGTATTATTAATGGGAAAAAATAATTTTAAAAATGGATTACAATAAATTTTTAGACGAAATACTTACGAGTTTAATTCATGAAGATGGGTCAGATTTGCATTTGGGGACAGGAAGAAGACCAGCTGTTCGTATCAATGGTCAGCTTGTTTTTCTTTCTAATAAAGAAGTTTTAAAACAAGAAGATATGATGAGTATTTTAGATATAATTCTTGGACCTGAGAAGACAAAGAAATTCTTAGAGACCAAAGAAATAGACTTTTCTTTTGCTTTTAAGGGTAGTTCAAATTTGAGAGGTAATGCATTTTTTCAGAGAGGTGGTATCTGTATTGCTCTTCGTCTTATTCCTAAGGCAAAGAATTTTGCAGAATTAAATCTTCCAGAAATTCTTAAAACTTTTGCATTAAAGAAACAGGGATTTTTCTTAGTTGTTGGACCTGTGGGGCAAGGTAAGTCTACAACTCTTTCAACAATGATTAATTATATCAACAATGAAACCACAACTCATATAATAACCATAGAAGACCCGATTGAGTATGTATATCCTCAAGATAAATCCATTATAGACCAAAGAGAAATTGGTCTTGATACAGAAGATTTTCCTATTGGACTCAAATCTGTTTTCCGTGAAGACGTTAATGTTATTCTTATCGGTGAAATGCGTAGTAGTGAGACTATTTCTGCCGCAGTTACTGCCGCTGAGACAGGGCACTTGGTTTTCTCAACTCTTCATACCAACAATGCTCCTCAGACTATTGATCGTATTATAGA